>WNFV01002559.1_pt1 | contig 24092 bp, 25 predicted proteins | sample 5400101 | NCBI WGS metagenome assembly WNFV01 (sample SAMN13153361, study PRJNA577476) | soil metagenome | isolation source: 115 cm soil or saprolite under grassland replicate 1 | place: USA:California | collected 2016-06-15 | reverse complement strand
ATCTTCGAACGCACCCGTGAGCTCGGCATGCTGCGTGCGGTCGGGATGACCCGCTGGCAGGTTCGCTCGATGATCGCGCTCGAGAGCGTGGTCACGGCGTTGATCGGCGCGGTGATCGGGATCGTGCTCGGCGTCGTCCTGGCCATGCTTCTGATCGTGCGGGTGGACTTCCTCGTCCTGTCGTGGCCGGTCGCCTCACTGCTGATCTTCGCCCTCGTCGCGATGGTCGCCGGGGTCGTGGCCGCGATCTTCCCGGCGCAGCGGGCGGCACGCCTGAACGTGCTCCAAGCTCTCCAGTACGAGTAAGCCCACGGCCCGAGCGTCTTCCCCGGGTCCGGGACCTGGACGGCGCCGTAAGAATGTCGGGCGTGGACTCGCTGAAGGGACAACTGCTGCTCGCCTCGCCATCGCTCTTCGACCCGAACTTCCGGCGGGCGGTCGTGCTCGTCACGGAGCACAACGAGGAGGGCGCCGCCGGCCTCGTCCTCAACCGCCGCTCGGAGACCGCGGTCGCCGAGGCGATCCCCGACCTCGTCCCCCTGGTCGCGGAGGACGACAGGGTCTACGTTGGCGGGCCCGTGCAGGAGTCAGCGCTGCTCGTGCTGGCCCGGTTCGATGATCCCGAAGCCGCGGCGATGCTGGTCGTCGACGACGTCGGCTTCGTCCCGGGCGACGGCGATTTCGAGCTCCTGGCCGGCACGACCCGGCAGGCGCGCGTCTATGCCGGGTACGCGGGCTGGGGGCCCGGCCAGCTCGAGTCCGAGCTGGAGGACCTGTCGTGGATCGTCGAGGCCGCCGACGGTCTCGACCTCTTCCCCGAGCCCGAGCTCGACCTCTGGAGCACCGTCCTGCAGGAAAAGGGCGGCGTCTTCCGCGTGGTCGCGATGATGCCCGACGACCCGTCGCAGAACTGAGGTCGGGGTTTCGACGTGCGGTTCTGCGGGAACCATTGCGCGTCCACCCGCGTGGAGGGCCGCACGTGTACGTATCCCCCGCCCAGTCATCCCGCTCACTCGATCTCGGCGCCGGCCTGATCGACACGCGTGAGCTCGTTCGGTCGGCCGCGGCTGAGGCCGAGCTGCCGCCCGAGCGCGTGGCCGAAGCCGTGCTCGCCGCGCACGAGGTGGCGATGAACGCGCTCACGCACGGCCGGGGGCGCGGAGCGGTGCGCATCTGGAGGGCCGACCGTGAGCTCGTGTGCGAGGTCGAGGACCACGGGCCTGGACTCTCCGATCCGCACGCGGGCACGGCGCCGCCGGACACGTTCGGGACGCGCGGACGAGGCCTCTGGATCGCCCGGCAGCTCAGTGACCGGGTCGAGATCGACTCCGGTCCGCACGGGACCTGCGTGCGGCTGCGCTGGCGCCTCGCCTAGCCCGCGGCGCGAGCGAACTCGGCGAGCGTCCGGTCGATGTCCTCGCCGGTTGTCTGCCAGTTGCTGACCGAGATCCGGATCGCCTGGCGGCCCTGCCACGTGCTCCCGCTCATCCAGGCGACGCCGCTGTCCTGCACCGCCTTCAGCACTGCGGCCGTGCGGTCGTCGGAGTCGAAGCGAAAGAGCACCTGGTTGAGCACGACCTCGTTCAACACCTCGGCGCCCGGCACGTCGGCGATTCCTGCCGCGAACCGAGCGGCGAGGTCGCAGCAGCGCTCGACCAGCTCTGCGATACCGCTGCGCCCGAGCGAGCGGATCGCTGCATAGACCGGGAAGCCGCGCGCGCGGCGCGAGAACTCCGGCGTCCAGTCCATCTGGTCGCGCGGCCCGCCCTCGTCGGCGTGAATCAGGTAGTCGGCGTACACCGACGTCGCGCGCCGATGCGGCTCCGGACGTGCGCAGAGGACGATCCCGCAGTCGTAGGGGACGTTCAACCACTTGTGGCCGTCGGTCGCCCAGGAGTCGGCGCGCTCCGCACCCGCGACCAGGTGCGCAAAGCGGGGGCTCGCGGCGGCCCACAGGCCGAAGGCGCCGTCGACGTGAAGCCAGGCGCCGGCCTGCTCGGCGGCGTCGGCGATCTCCTCGAACGGATCGAACGAGCCCGTGTTCACCTCCCCGGCCTTGGCACAGACGATCGCCGGGCCGTCGTTGCCCACAAGCGCCTCGCGCAGAGCGTCGGCGCGCATGCGGCTCTGGTCATCGGCCGGAATCGTGGTGATCGAGCCCGTGCCGAGCCCGATCAGGCGCAACGCCCGCGGAAACGTCGAGTGCGCCTTCTCGCCGGCGAACACGCGGACCCGGGGCGCGCCGGTCAAGCCCTTCTCCTCCACGTCCCATCCGACCTCGGCGAGCACATGGTTGCGTGCGGCCGCCATTGCCGTCGCGTGTGCCATCTGGGTGCCGGTGACGAATGCGAACGACTTGGCGCGTGGGATCCGCAGCAGGTCGGCGAGCCAGGCGCCGGCGATCTCCTCGACGATCGATGCTGCAGGCCCGCCGACGTAGAGGCCGGCATTCTGGTCCCAGGCCGAGGTGAGCCAGTCGGCGGCGAGCGCGGCCGGAACCGAGCCGCCGATCACGAAACCGAAGTACCGGCCGCCCGGAATCAGCACTGCGCCGTCGCTGCCGACGGCCGCGAGGTCGGCGACGACCGAGCTCGGGTCGGTCGGGTGTTCGGGCACGGGGCCGCCGAGCCTGGCGCGCAGCTCATCCGGCCCGACTCGCGGGAACACCGGGCGCTCGGGGACGGATTCGAGGAAGTCCGCGGCGAGATCGGCCGTTTGGCGGAGCAGCTCGCGCATGTTCAGACGCTACCGGGAGCCTTCGCGGATCTGCGTCAGTGTCGCCCGCGGAGTGATCGCCTCGGGGTCGACGCGCAGCTCGAGCAAGGCGACCCCCCCAGCCGAGAGAGCCTCCTCGAATGCGTCGGGAAAGTCCTCGGTGCGTTCGACGAGCACGCCGTGTGCCCCGAAGGCACGGGCGTACGCGACGAAGTCCGGGTTGACGAGATCGGTGCCGACCACCCTGCCCGGGAACTGACGTTCCTGGTGCATGCGGATCGTCCCGAGCATCCCGTTGTTGACGACGAGGACGACGATTGCCGCGCCGTACTGCACAGCCGTTGCCAGCTCGTGGCCGCTCATCAGGAAGTCGCCGTCGCCGGAGACGCAGACCGCGATCCGCTCGGGATGCAGCAGCTTCGCGGCGACCGCGGCCGGGATCCCGTAGCCCATCGCGCCGGCGCACGGCGCGAGCTGCGTGCCGTAGCGGCGAAACTCGTAGAAGCGGTGGCACCAGACCGTGTAGTTGCCCGCGCCGTTCGTCAACACGGCGTCCTCCGGAAGCCGCGCGCGCAAGTGGGTCATCACGTCGCCCAGCTGGAGGGCCCCCGGTAGCGGGTCGTGGCGCAGGTTGGCGAGGTAGCCGGCGCGTGCCTCCTCGACCCACGCGGCCCGATGCGCCCCTTCGACCGGCCTGAGCGCGGCGGCGAGCTGGGGCGAGCCGGAGACGATCGGCAGCTCGGCCTCGTAGACGCGGCCGAGCTCGTCGGGGTCGGCGTGCACGTGAATGAGCCGCTGGCGCGGGCGCGGGGGCTCGAGCAGCGAGTACTGGCGGGTCGCGATCTCACCCAGCCGAGTCCCGAGCGCGACGATCAGGTCGGCCTCCTCGACCCGGCGCGCGAGGCCCGGATCCATCCCGATCGTCAGCACGCCGGCGTAGACGGGCGACGAGTTGTCGACGTAGTCCTGCCGCCGGAACGACGTCGCCACGGGCACGCTCGACGCTTCCGCGAAGGCGATCACGTCCTTGCCCGTCTGCTCGCTCCACCCGCCCCCGCCGACGATGAGCAAGGGCCGCTCGGAGGCTGCGACGAGCTCGAGCGCCCGGTCGACGTCCGCGGCGGCCGGCGCCGCCTGCACCGGGCGGTAGGGGGCCGCATCGGCGACGTCCGCCTCGTCCGCTTGGACGTCCTCAGGGACGGCGATCACGACCGGCCCGGGCCGGCCCGACGACGCCGTGTGGAACGCGCGGGCGACGAGCTCGGGCATCGCTGCGGCGTCCTCGGCCACGGTCACGAGCTTCGCCATCTCGCCGAACATGCGCGCGTAGTCGAGCTCCTGGAACGCCTCCCGGCCGAGCTGGCTGCGCGGCACCTGGCCGACCACGAGCACCAGGGGCGTCGAGTCCTGGTAGGCGGTATGCACCCCAACCGAGGCGTGGGTCGCGCCCGGCGCGCGCGTGACGAGGCAGAGGCCTGGGCGGCCGGTCAGCTTCCCGTACGCCCCCGCCATGTTCGCCGCGGCCGCCTCGTGCCGCGCGGTCACGAGCCGGATCGGGGCATCTCGGATTGCGTCCAGGATGCCGAGGTAGCTCTCCCCCGGGACGCAGAATGCCGTGTCAGCCCCGTGGACGACCAGCTGATCGACGAGGATGTGGGCCGCGGTGCGCTTCACCGGGCAGGCCAGCTGATCGGTTTCTCGCAGAACACGGTCGCGCGCTGGAGCCTGGGCCGGTCGTCGTCGGCCGGATCGACGTGGCGGATCGTCCGCTTCTCTGCCCACTCCGGCGGCAGCAGCAGCACCCGGACGAACGCGGAGTCCTCGGTCTCGGACGCGGTGGCGAGCACCGGCTCGGAGCCGCTCTCGAACCAGGCCTCCCCCGGCTCGTACTCGTGCATCTCGCCGCCCGACTCGATGCGCAGCGAGCCGTGGATCAGATAGCGGATCCCGGGGCCTGGATGTGTGTGCCGGTAGGCGTTCCCACCGGCGGGGAAGTCGACGCGGTCGTGGCGCATCAGCCAGCCGTCCTCGACCTCGACCTGCGCGGCGAGCAGCGCGTCCTCGGGCGCCTCCTCGAGCAGCTCCCAGACCAGCTTCGTCCCGTCGTCGAGCATGTGAGTGACGGTGTTCGGCGCGCCGTGCGCCTGTCGCGACAGCGCCAGGATCAATGGAAGAACTGTCCGCCGTCGATGACCATCGTCTGGCCGGTGATGAAGTCGGCAGCTGGGGTGCAGAGGAAGACGACGGCGCCGACGACGTCCTCGGGCACCTGGTCGCGCTGGATCGTGCGGGCGGCGACCGAGGCGTCGCGCAGCTTCTCGACCACCTCCGGGTTCGCCTTCACGCCCTCGCTCATCGTGAAGCCGGGCGCCACACAGTTGACGTGGATCCCGTCCTTGCCGAGCTCTTTCGCCAGCGCGCGCGTCAGCGCGACGATCGCGCCCTTGCTCGTCACGTAGTGGAGCAGGAAGGGCACGCCGCGGAACGGCGTCCCCGACGAGATGTTCACGATCTTGCCACCGCCCTGCCCGCGCATCACCGGCACGACCGCGCGGCACGTCAGGAACATCGAGGCGACGTTCACGTCCATCACCTGCCGCCACTCGCCGAGCGGGATCTCGGTGAACGGGCGCATTGCGAGCGAGGCGTAGAGGCCGGCGTTGTTGATCAGGATGTCGAGGCGGCCATGGCGCTCGACGGTCTCGTCGACCATCCGCCGGACGTCAGCCTCGTCCGCGACGTTCGCCTCGATCCCGCCGTCGGGCGGGTTCAGGTCCGCGATCACGACCTCGGCGCCCTCGGCCGCGAGCCCGTCGGCGATCGCCTTCCCGATCCCCTGCGCGCCCCCGGTGACGACCGCGACCTTCCCTTCGAGCCTCACTTCAACGGCGAGAAGGACGTCGGGATCAGGATCCGGTTCTGCTGCGTGTGGATCAGCGGCTGGATCTTCGCGAGGAAGTCGCGCCACTGCTCGTCCGCCTGGAGTTCGGCGCGGCGGCGTTCGCGCTCGGCGTAGTCGTCGTACGCCCAGATGTGCGTGTAGGTCGAGACCGCGCCCACGTCGGTCGTGAATGCGCCGATGAGCCTGCCGAGGTGGCGCTTCTGGATCTCGATCCCCTCGGACTCGTAGAGCCCCACGAGCTCGTTCAGCTTGCCGGTGAAGACGTGGTAGTCGCGCTGCTCGACGATCACGTTTCGATTCTAGGGATACGCGCCCGAAGGTCGTGCGGCCGTACGTCCTGGGACAAGCAGTCGCGCGCTAGCGCTCGGCGGCCGACAGGCCGGCGAGCGCGAGATATTTCAGCTCGAGCCACTCGTCGATCCCGTATTTCGAGCCCTCGCGGCCGATGCCGGATTCCTTCATTCCGCCGAAGGGGGCGACCTCGGTCGAGATGAACCCGGTGTTGATCCCGACGATCCCGTAGTCCAGCCCCTCCGAAACGCGCCAGACGCGGCCGACGTCCCGGCTGTAGAAGTAGGCGGCAAGACCGTAGGGCGTGTCGTTGGCGATGCGCACCACCTCCTCCTCGGTCGAGAAGCGCTGCAGGCCGGCGACCGGGCCGAACGTCTCCTCCGAGCTCATCGCCATCGCGGGGGTCACGCCCGTCAGCACCGTCGGCTGGAAGAACGTGCGACCGAGCTCGTGGCGGCTGCCGCCGAGCTGCACCTCCGCCCCACCCTCGAGCGCGTCGTTTACGTGGCGCTCCACCTTCTCGAGCGCAGCCGGGTCGATGAGCGGGCCGACCTTCACCTCCGGCTCGGTGCCGGCGCCGACCGTGAGCCGCGTCACCTCGCGGACGAGCCGCTCGAGAAACGCGTCGTAGATCCCTTCCTGGACGAGGATCCGGTTCGCCGAGATGCACGTCTGGCCGGAGTTCCGGTACTTGCAGAGAACCGCGCCCGCCACCGCCTGGTCGACGTCGGCGTCGTCGAAGACGACGAACGGGGCGTTGCCGCCGAGCTCCAGCGAGATCTTCTTCAGCCCGGCCGCGCACTGGGCCATGAGCAGCTTGCCGACCTCGTTCGACCCGGTGAAGCCGACCTTGCGGACCAGCGGGCTCGAGGTCAGCTCGCCGCCGATCGCGGGTGCGTCCTCTGCGTCTCCCGTAACAATCGAGAGCACGCCCGGCGGCAGCCCGGCCTCTTCGGCGAGCACCGCGACGGCGAGCGCGGAGAGCGGCGTCTGCTCTGCCGGCTTCAGCACCATCGTGCAACCGGCGGCCAGCGCCGGCGCCGCCTTGCGCGTGACCATCGCGGAGGGGAAGTTCCACGGCGTGATCCCGGCGGTGACGCCGACCGGCTGCTTGAGGACGAGAATTCGGCGGTCCGGAAGCGGCTGCGGGATCGTGTCGCCGTAGACGCGTTTGCCCTCCTCGCCGAACCACTCCAGGAAGGAGGCGGCGTACTCGATCTCGGCCCTGGACTCGAAGAGCGGCTTGCCCTGCTCCAGGGTCAGCAGCATCGTCAGGTCGTCGATGTGCTCGAGCATCAGGTCCGCCCAGCGGCGCATGATCCGCGCGCGGTCGCCGGCGGTGCGCCCGCGCCAGCCGGCGTAGGCGGCCTCTGCCGCCTCGAGCGCGCGGCGGGTCTCGGCGGCGCCCATGCGCGGCACCCGTGCGAGCTCCTTGCCGGTCGCCGGATTCGTGACCGGGAAGGTCTCGCCCGTGTCGGCGTCCGCCCACTCGCCCCCGAGCCACGCCTGGCGGCGCAGCAGCTCAGGCAGCGGCGTGAGCGTCTCCGTCATTCGGCCAGTGTACGGCGCGGCTTATGTCGTCAGGTGCATCGAAACGGCCCGTAGCTTGTTGACGGCGTCGAGGGCGGCGACCTTGTACGCCTCGGCCAGCGTCGGGTAGTTGAAGACCGTGTCGACGAGGAAGTCGACGGTGCCGCCAAGTCCCATCACGGCCTGGCCGATGTGCACGACCTCGGTGGCCCCGGCGCCGAACGCGTGCACGCCGAGCAGCTTCCCGTCCTCGGCCGAGACGATCAGCTTCACGAGGCCGTGATTCTCGCCGAGGATCTGACCTCGGGCCAGCTCGCGGTAATGCGCGATCCCGACCTCGTACGGCGTTGACTTTTCGGTCAGCTCGCGCTCGGTCTGACCGACGTAGCTGATCTCGGGGATCGAGAAGATCCCGAACGGGAGCAGCTCGGTCATCGAGTGCGCGTCGAGCCCGAAGGCGTCACACGATGCGAGCCGACCCTGCTCGGCCGAGGTCGAGGCGAGGCTCGGAAAGCCGATCACGTCACCGACGGCGTAGATGTGCGGCCGAGCGGTGCGGTAGCGTTCGTCGACCCCGATCCGCCCGCGGCCGTCCGCCTCGAGGCCGGCCTGCTCCAACGCGAGTGTCCCGGAGGCGCCGCGCCGGCCGGCAGAGTAGAACACCGCATCCGCCGGGATCTGCTTGCCGCTGGCAAGGGTCGTGAGCGTGCCCAGAGACGTCTCCGCGACGGCCGTGACCGTCTCTCCGAACCGGAAGACGACGTTCAGGTCGCGCAGGTGATACTGCAGCGCTTCTACGACCTCGTGGTCGCAGAACTCGAGCAGCTCGCGCCGGGCGTCCACGACCGTCACCCGCGTCCCGAGCGCTGCGAACATGGACGCGAACTCGATCCCGATCACCCCCGCGCCGACCACCAGCAAGGTGTCGGGGATCCGTTCGAGCCGGAGGACGATGTCGTCCGAGTCGAGGATCGTCCTCCCGTTGAACTCGACCTCCGGCGGGTGCTCGGGCTCTGAACCCACCGCGATCACGATGCGCTCGGCGGAGGCAAAGCGCTCTCGGCCGTCACGGTCGGCGATCGCAAGCGTGTGCGGGTCGAGAAAGCGCGCGGCGCCGTCGAGCATCGTGACGTGATTGCGCAGAAGCTGGTCGCGGATGACGTTCCGCTCGCGTTCGACCACTTGCCGCGTGCGGAGCGCGATGTCCTCGATCGAGACCTCGTCCTTGAGGCGGTAGCCCTGGCCGTAGATCGCGCGCTGGTTGAGGCCGGTGAGGTAGATGACGGCCTCACGGATCGTCTTCGACGGAATCGTGCCCGTGTTCACGCACGCACCGCCCACCGCCTTCCGCCTCTCGACGATCGCCACCCGCCGGCGCAGCTTCGCAGCCTGGATCGCCGCCTTCTGGCCGGCGGGCCCCGACCCGATGACGAGCAGCTCGAACTCGAACCCGTCGTCCACCAGGGGGTTATACGCCAGCCTGGGGTGATGAAGTGGAAAACGTCCTGCCTGAGGACGGCCGTTCAGTCGTCCGGCGCTTCCAGCCCGGCTCGAAGCTCGTGCGGAGTCAGGGTGCGGCGGCCGAGCTCCTCGGCCGTCGGCACCAAGTCGCGCACGACACGCAGCACGGTCTCCGGGCTGTCCGAGAACGGGCTGAGGATCTTCGTGCCCTTGAGCAGCACGCGGCCCGGCAGTGGCGCCGCGACAGCGTTGAGGTGCGCCGCCGAGTAGCCCTTGGCGCGTAGCAGCTCGTTCGCCTCGTCGATCATGCCTTCAGCTTCTCACGCAGCAGGTCGCTGACGACCTTCGGGTTCGCCTTGCCGCCGGTCTCCTTCATCACCTGGCCGACGAAGAAGCCGAGCAGGCCGTCCTTGCCACCGCGATAGGCCTCGACCTGGCCCGGGCTCGCGGCGATGACGGCGTCGATCAGGGGCTCGAGCTCGGAGGTGTCGGTGATGGCGACCTCACCCAGGTATGCGTCGGCCGTGAAGCCCTTCTCCGCGCTCGCCGCCACCGCCGCCTGGAGTGCCTCCCTGGTCAGCTCCTTCGCCGCAATCGCAACCTTGGCCAGCTCGGCGACGTTCGCACCCGGTGGGATCGGCTGGTTCATCGCGAAGTTGAACGCGTCACGCGCCGGGACGCCGGCGGCGACCAGCCCCGCGTAGGCATGGTCGCGCTCGGTGGTGACGAGCGCCCAGGCGTCCTCCACGCCCAGCGCCTCCGCCCGCAGCCTGATCACCTCGGCCGGGAGCTCGGGCAGCTCGCCGCGAATCCGCTCGACCAGCGCCGCCTCCGGCTCGAGGGGGACGAGGTCGGGCTCGGGGAAGTAGCGGTAGTCCTCTGCCTCCTCCTTCGAGCGGTGCGGCGTCAGGGTGTCGGTGTCGGGCTCGTAGTCGTACGTGTGCTGCTCGACCTCGCCGCCGGACTCGTACAGCTCGACCTGCTGACGGACCGCCGCGTCGATCCCGCGCCCGATGAAGCGGAACGAGTTCATGTTCTTCAGTTCCCAGCGGGTGCGCAGCTCGTCGGAGCCGGCCGGGCGGACGGACACGTTCGCATCGCAGCGGAGCGTCCCCTCCTCCATTCGCGCATCCGAGATCCCGAGCCCGACGATCGTCTGGCGAAGCAGCTGCAGGAAGCGCTCCGCGCGCTCGGCGGAGCGCAGGTCGGGCTGCGTGACGATCTCGACGAGCGGCGTTCCCGCCCGGTTGAAGTCGATCAGGGAGCGCTCGGCGCCGATCTTGCGCCCGGTGCCGCCGCCGACGTGCACCGTCTTCGCCGCGTCCTCCTCCAGGTGCGCGCGAACGAACCCGACCTCGAAGTCGCCGTCCGCGCCGGGCACGACCAGGCGGCCGCCCACGCAGAGGGGCTCGTCGTACTGGGAGATCTGGTAGCCCTTCGGGTTGTCCGGGTAGAAGTAGTTCTTTCGGTGGAAGACCGCGTGCGGCGGGATCTCCGAGCCCAGCGCCAGGCCGAGCTGGATCGTCCACTCGACCGCCGTGCGGTTCGGCACCGGCAGCGCCCCGGGGAACGCAAGGCAGACGGGGCAGGTGCGCGTGTTCTCCGGCGCGCCGAACCCGGTCTCGCAGCGGCAGAACATCTTCGTCCGAGTCTTCAGGTGGACGTGGATCTCGAGGCCGATCACCTGCTCCCAGGTCATCGAAGCCGCTCCGGGACGAAATCGAAGCCGATCGCCCGCTCGAGCGCATGGCCGGCACGGAAGAGCGTGTTCTCTGAGAGCTGCGGGCCGACGAGCTGGAGACCGACCGGCAACCCCTCGGACAGGCCGCACGGGATCGAGAGCCCGGGCAGGCCGGCGATACAGGACGGGATGGTCAGCAGGTCGGACGCGTACATCGCGAGCGGGTCGTCGGCGCGTTCGCCGAGCGGGAACGCGACCGTCGGCGACGTCGCGGAGACGATCAGGTCGAAGCGTTCGAAGACGGCGGCGTGCTCGCGGATGATCACCGTTCGCACCTGCTGCGCCTTGCCGTAGTACGCCTCGTAGTAGCCGGCCGAGAGCGCGTAGGTGCCGAGCATGATCCGGCGCTTCGGCTCGTCGCCGAAGCCCTCGCTGCGCGTGCGCTCGTAGACCTCAATCAGACCATCCCCCTTGCCGCGGTGGCCGTAGCGGACGCCGTCGTAGCGGGCCAGATTCGACGAGGCCTCGGCGGGAGCGATCAGGTAGTAGCAGGGCAGCCCGTACTCGACCGAGCGCGGGAGCGAACACTCGTCCACGGTCGCGCCCAGCTCCCGGCAGAGCTCGACCGACCGCGCGACCGCGTCGCGGACGCCCGGCTCTATCCCGGCGGCGTCGCGCATTTCGACCGGGACGCCGATCCGCAGACCCTTCAGGTTCTCGGCGGACGGGATCTCCACCTCGGGCACGTCGACGGTCGTCGAGTCGGCCCGGTCGCGGCCGGCGATCACCGAGTAGAGGAACGCACAGTCGCGCACCGTCTTCGCGACAGGGCCGACCTGGTCGAGTGACGAGGCGAAGGCGACGATCCCGTAGCGGCTGACGGTGCCGTAGGTCGGCCGCAGACCGACGTTGCCGCAGAGCGCCGAGGGCTGCTTGATCGAGCCGCCCGTGTCCGAGCCCAGCGCCCAGGGAGTGAGGCCCGCCGAGACCGCGGAGGCCGAGCCGCCACCGGAGCCGCCCGGGACGCGCGTCGGATCCCACGGGTTCCGCGAGGGGCCGTACGCCGAGTTCTCGGTCGACGAGCCCATCGCGAACTCGTCCGTGTTGGTCTTGCCGAGCAGCCGCAGGCCACGCGACTTGCAGCGAGCGGCGACGGTCGAATCGTAGACCGGGATGTAGCCGGCGAGGATTTTGGAGCCGGCAGTGGTCTCGACCCCCTTCGTCCCGATCACGTCCTTGAGCGCGATCGGGATCCCCTCCCCTTCGCCGTCGCAGAGCCGGAGGAAGCAGTGCAGCTCGGGGTCGCGCTCATCGATCGCCGCGCGGTAGGCAGCCAGGAGCTCGGCGCTCGAGAGCTCGCGACGCCCGAGCAGGTCGTTCGCCTCCTCGGCCGTCAGCCGGAGCGTGTCGATGCTCATACCGGGGGCACTCCGAAGAAGCCACCCTCGGGATCGGGCGCGTTCGCGAGCGCGTCCTCGCGCGAGAGCGACGGAGCGGGCTCGTCCTCGGCGAGCACGTTGACCAGTTCGAGCGGGTGCGATGTCGGCGGCACGCCCTCGAGATCGAGCTCGGAGACCTTCCCCACCGCCTCGAGGATCGCGTTCAGCTGGCCCCGGAAGCGCTCGACCTCCTCGTCCGTCAGCGCCAATCGCGCGAGCCGCGCGACGTGCAGGACCTCCTCACGACCGATCTCCATTGAATTCATCCTCCCAAAAAACTGGATTGACCTCCCAAAATGGAAGGGCCCCCTTTCGGGGGCCCTGTCTCCGGTTCCGAAAAGGGAAGCTCTAGAGCGGAACGACGTTCGCCGCCTGCAGGCCCTTCTGGCCCTGCACGACCTCGAACTCGACCTTCTGACCCTCGGTCAGCGTCTTGTAGCCATCGGACTGGATCGCACTGAAGTGGACAAAGACGTCCTCGCCTTCAGAGCGCTCGATGAATCCGTAGCCCTTCTCGTTCGAAAACCACTTGACGGTGCCCTCTGCCAAACCATCCTCCTTCACTTACAAAACAAACGACGGCCCGGGCACGTGCCGCCGACCTCGGGTTGAAGCGGCCCGAACGTTAGCGTGGGCTTCCGGGGAACGCAAGCTGGCCGCTCCGGTACCTGGCCGCCTTGACCGTGTTCCGCAGCAGCATCGCGATCGTCATCGGGCCGACGCCGCCCGGAACGGGTGTGATCAACCCCGCCCGCTCAGCCGCGTCCTGGTCGACGTCGCCGCGCAGACCGGCGCCGGTGCGGTTCATGCCGACGTCGATCACGCACGATCCCGGCTTGACCATCTCCGCGGTGACGACACCGGCCTTCCCGACCGCCGCGACGAGCACGTCGGCCTGGGCGACCTGCTCGCCGAGGTCGGCGGTACGCGAGTGGCAAATCGTCACCGTCGCGTTGGCCCGTAGCAGAAGCAGCGCCGCCGGCTTGCCGACGATCGTGCTCCGGCCGACGACAACCGCGCGTGCGCCTTCGAGCGCGACGCCGTATTCCTCGAGCAGCGCCATGATCCCCAGCGGCGTCGCCGGCACGAACGTCGGCTCGTCGAGGTAGAGCTGTCCGGCGCTCAGTGGGTGGAAGCCGTCGACGTCCTTGACCGGCGCCACCGAGCGGAGCACACGGCGCTCGTCGACGTGCCCGGGGAGCGGCAGCTGCACGAGGATCCCGTGCACCGCGTCGTCCCCGTTCAGCTTCGCCACGAGCGCGAGCAGCTCGGGCTCGCTCGTCTCGGCCGGGAGGTGGTGATCGTGCGGCTGGATGCCTGCCTCGCGCGCCGCCTCGTGCTTCCTACCGATGTAGATCTCGGAGGCGGGATCGTCGCCGACAAGCACCGTGGCGAGCCCGAGCCCGCCGAGCTCTGCGACCTCGGTCGCGATCTCTGCCCGAATGCGCGCGGCAAGCGCGGCGCCGTCCATCCTCGTCGCGGCCACGCGGCAAGCGTAACCCCGCGCCCGGCACGACCGTTGTCCCCTCGGATGCTGAGGCAGCACCCTAGGGGTCCGCGGCCGCCGGAAGAGGTCGTGACAGAGTTGCGCGAGGTGGGGCCGCCGCCTCCGCGGGCACCCCTGGAGGAGCCGCCGCCGGAGCGTGAGCTGTGGCCCTGGCTGCTCGTCCTGCTCGTGCTCGTCCTTGCCGGCCTCGGAGCCGCCTGGTTCGCCATGCACGAGTCGAAGAGCAAGACGACCGTGACCACGGTGACGGTGCCCGCCGCAACACCGTCCCGGCCCGCGGGCACCCCGCCCGTGTCCGTTCCCGATCTCGTCGGCCAGAAGCGAGAGGACGCCGTGAAGGCGCTCGACGCGATCGGCCTGAAGGCGAACGTGGTCGAGGTGCCGAGCGCCGAGCCCAAGGACAGCGTCGTCGCACAGCATCCTCCCGGCGACAGCGCAGCGCCCTGAGTTGCCGGGAGCGGCGGGAGCCGTGACCGTGCCCGATGTGACCGGGATGAAGCTGGGCAAGGCCAGGAAGGAGATCCGGAAGGCCGGTCTGGTCACGGAGATCCGGCGGGTCCCGAGCGACCTCCACGAGGACACAGTCGTCTCACAGTCGCCGCCGGCGGGCACCGGCGCAACGCGAGGGGATCACATCTTCATCACGGTCGCGTCCGAGGCCGAAGGCTAGCCGGCAACCCGCGCCGCCGGCAGGTGCGCGGGTCCACGGAGCGCGAGCTCCGCGTCCGCCTGCTCGATCACGAGCGGGTCGTGAGTCGCGCAGACGACCGCAGCGCAGTGATCCCGGGCCAGCGCGCGGAGCAGGGCCGCCACCGTGAGGGCGTTCGCCTGGTCGAGCCGGGACGACGGTTCGTCGGCGAGCAGCAGCGCGGGCCTCGCTGCGACGGCGCGGGCGATCGCGACGCGAGCGCCTCGAGCGCGCGGTCGCGGATCTCGGCAGTTTCTACGCCGCGGATGGCTAGGCTCAGCTCGACGTTCTCGAGGGCGCTCAGGAATGGCACGAGGCCGACCTCCTGCCGGACGATGGCGACCTGGTCGCGCCGGAAGGCCGCACGCGCCGTCCGGTCGAGCCCGGAGAGCGAGCGGCCGAGGGCGACCACCTCGCCGCCGTCCGGGAGCTCGAGCCCGGCTAGGAGATGCAGGAGCGTGGTCTTCCCCGACCCCGACGGCCCCGTGACGGCCTGGAAGCTCCCGGCCTGGAAAACCGCGTCGAGCCCGTCGAAGACCGGGGTCAGCCCGAACCGCTTCGAGACGCCCCGCAGCTCGACCACCGGCCCCTGCGGCTTGACGAGGCGGACGGGCGCGGGCTCAGCCTCCGGGCGCAGCGCTGGCGTCTCTGCCGGGCCCGAGACCACGATGCCGTCGTCCGTGAGGCGGGCAGCCGCGTGGGAGCGGATGCCGGCGCGCGCCAGCAGCTCCTCCGGCAAGCGCAGCCAGCCGCCGCGGCCGACCACGATGCCGTCCTCATCGACCGCGTGGCGCGAGGTCTCGCCGCTGACCCTGCCGTCCCGCACGCGAATGACGCGGTCGGCGATCGCCGCCGACTCCGGATCGTGGCTGACGACGAGCACGGTGCAGCAGGCCTCGCGTGCGAGCTCGCCGATCGCCCCGTAGACCAGCTGCGCGTTGGCGGCGTCAAGTTCACCCGTCGGCTCGTCCGCGAGGAACAGGCGCGGCCGGGGCATTCGCGTGTTCGGCGAGTAACGCTGCCGCGCCGGCTCCGAGCGCCCACCCGAGCACGGTTCCGGCCAGCGCCACGAACCCCCACTCTGCGGCGGTGACGGTCAGGAGCTGCGACCGGCGCGCGCCGAGCCAGGTCAAGCGCCGCCAGGAGGCCTCGACGTCGCGGCGGAGGCTCGCCGCCGCCAGCAGGGTGAAGGCGAGCAGCAACGCCGCTGTCTGCCCGCCGATCAGGAGCAGCCGCCGCCCGGCGACCCGGCTGGACGCGTCGGCCGCCTGCACCTCCTCGACGGGGGCGAGGAGGTCGAAGAACTCGGAGCCCGCCTCGAAGTTCGATCGCACACGAGTGACCGCGCGCGCGAACCCGGAGGTGGTCCACGGGTGCAGCGATCCGCCACGGAGCGGGACGACCCAGTCGTAGCCGCGGTAGGTGTCCGCGAGCGCCGGTGCGTCCGCGATCCCCTGAACGCCCTCGGCGAGGAGAAACGGCGGCAGCGCGGCGGTGTGGTACCGCTTCGCCTCGGCGAGGATCGAGCCTGCAAGGTCGCGCGAGATGAAGTTCTCGATCGGGAGCGCCGAGATCAGGCTCCCGTGCCCGACGACGATCAGCCGCAGCCCGGGGACGTTCGGCACCGGGCCGTGGCCGGCGATCCGGACACCTCGCAGTGGGACGCGACGCAGGCCCGCGGCGGCCGCCCCGAGCTCAGCTTCACCCAGCGGCCGAGGCGCTCGACGCCGCCGAGCGTGACGAGCCGGCCGTCGATCTCGCTCTCGCGGAACAGCGTCGCCGCGAACGGCTCACCGAGCCCGAGCGTTCGCAGCTCGGGGCGAGCGGAGCGGTCGAGCGAGCTCCAGCGGCCGCCGACCTGCCCGGGCTGGCCTCCCCACACGGCACGCACGGCGCGCTGGTCGCCCGGCAGGCGGTCGATCGCCCGCGCGAGGCTGCGGTCCTGCGCGATCAGGCTGCCGCCCAGGACGACGGCGAGCGCAGCCGCTCCCGCGGCGACGCCGAGCCCGACCAGTGCGACCCGTCCGGGCCGGCCGGCGAGCCGGGAGCGGGCGACGGTCAGGGGGAAGAGGGCGCGCAACCGGCCAAGAGTTTACACTGGTGTCGTGCCCCGGTACGACATCCCGAAGGCGGCGCCGGAGCCTCTGCGCCTCGTCCAGTCCTTCGTGAACTCGGTCGACCTCGAGCACGACCGCGACTGGCTCGACACCTGGTTCGAGGAGGAGCAAGGCATGCGCGCGACCGCGCCTGAGCTCGAACGCGCCCGCGAGATGCGCGAGGCGCTCCGCGAGCTGCTCTACGCGAACAACGGCCAGAAGATCGGCGGTGACCCCTACATCGCGCTCGGCGCCGCCGCCGACGCCGCCCGGCTGACGCTCGACCTGCGCTCGCCGCGGCTGACGGCGCGTGCAGCGGGCGTCGACGGGGCGCTCGGCCGCGTGCTCGCCGTGGTCTTCACTGCGATGGCGGACGGGACGTGGCAGCGACTGAAAGCGTGCCGCAACCACGGCTGCCGCTGGTCCTTCTACGACTACTCGCGCAACCGCTCGGCGAGCTGGTGCTCGATGCAGCTCTGCGGCAATCGCACGAAGACGCGGTCGTACCGGCGCCGCCACGCCACGGCGTAGCGTTTAACGCGACCGCGAACGGTCGGTCAACGTCTACCTAAATACCGGACCCATAGGTGTGGGCTTGTACCGCGGGCGGGCAAGCAAGTTGTCATCCTCCTCTTCCTCACCGTGATGCGGAACGTCGCGGATGTAGTCGAGGACCTTATCCCCGTGGATCGTCTTCAGTTGGCCATTATCGACGACAAGAACCCCTTTGTCCTGCAGCATGACGAGCTCTTCTGGAGAAACATCGAAACGCAGGAGTGGTTCCAGGCTTCCATCCCGCGCCAAGCGGAGCGGTACCGGTGAGTGGTACTTGTCCATTACCTTCTTGAGCTTCTTTTCGATTCTCTTTTCGACCTCGGCGTCGATCTCTTCCTGTGTAGCGCCTGACCCGAGATCGGCGGTTACCTCTTGAGTGATCGCTGCGCCCTCCAAGTTCATGATCCGGTCGCGTCCTCGCTGTTTTGCCTCGGCCCGAATCTGCGCTTGTAGCGCCTCGATCTCGGAACCGGAAATGGAGAGGATTTGGTCGATCTGGTGCTCGCGCACGTACACGTACGCTTGGAAATAGGGGATCTTCGTGAGGACGAGCGGGCCGTCGGGGTCATCCTTGCGCGCCTTGAACTCGTCCAGACTGAGCTCCCACAGCTCGGGTTCTGCGTCGGTCGCGGGCGTAAAGGTGCGCCTGCTCGTGCCCGCCGCCAGCAAGGCGGATTCCTGCTTGACCTTCTCGAAATCGGCGATCTGATAGCGCAGGCCGGTCAGAACGCCGCTCGCGTCGCGTGTTTCGTCGCGGATAAACGTGTTGTCGGGCGGAACGAGTTGTCGCCCGATAGCCGCCTTGCCGCACATCATGAATCCCGAGTGGTTGAACTCTGCCTGGCTCGGCTTGGTCACGACCTGGTGCAACGTGGCGTAGAAGGGGTCCCAGCGCCGGGTCGAGATCGTCAACCGGTCCGGAATAACGTCCGCAAGAGTTGCATCGGCCTTCTCCTGAACGCTTCCTTCCTTGTACAGGCTGATCCCGATACCGACACCGAGTTCGACGAGGAACACCGCGCCGAGGAAGTACAACGCCCCGGCCGGACCGAAAAGGATTCCCAGGAGGGTTGCGGCCCAGATGGTGGTGAACTCGAACACGGCATCGACATCGACGTCGAAGTTCGTGTCCCACTCCAAACTTCCGTCGTCCGCGAGCAGAGGACGAAGGTCGATCGTCATGGTGACGTCGGTGTTGGTCAGGTCGATCGGGTCGGTCACCTCTCCGTCGATCGTGATGCGCAGGCCGTTTTGCAGAATTGCCCCGACCGGTGGAATCTGTCCTACTTTGACGTTGTTCAGATCGCCGATCCGCTCGCTGTCCGGATTGAGCAGCGACTTGCGAAAGGCGTGATCGAAATGGCCAGGAGAGAGCTCGATCGCCGTCGACGAGAACACGTGCTTCGCCATGTCGGCGTACATGCCGGGACGTGACGCCATCGCCATCTCCTCGCCCTCCGGCAGGAAGTTGCGAGCCTGAGCAAGGTCTCCGCGCCGGGGGAGGAAATCCTCGTCCGGGTCCCCATTGCGCATGCGGACGTTGATGTAGATGCCCAGGCAGGATGGGTGGTCCGAGTCGCCCTCGTGCCACTTGATGTCCAGGTCCTCCACCTTCTTGAACTTGCTCGCCCCGCCCATGTTGATGGGTCGATCGGCAGGACGATCGACAGTCTCTTGGACTTTCGCCAACAGCTCATCCTTGGTCATGTCAGCGTGGTCTTCGTCCAGAATGACTGTCATCGCCGACGATTCCACGTCGACCACGTGGATGGCCATTCCGACTTCGGACAGCGCCCCGGTTTCTTCGTCGAACTTCTTGACGAGATCGATCTTTGCGAACACGTCGAAATCGACGACCGGCAGCGTCCCCTTTGTCCCGAGCATCGCCCGAACCCTTACGTTCGCACCGAGCGGGTGGCCAAAAAGGATTTCGGTTTGGAAGGCGTCGGGACTCGTGGGCCTCGGGTTCCCATCCCCGTCCGGAGTCGGTTTGTAAAGACGGAATTCCTGCGGAATCATCCCGATCACGATCGTCGTGTCTGCGAACGTCGCCTCCGACGGGATGATCCCCGCGTCCAATGCGGTTCCCACGAGCATTTGCAGGTAACGCTCGCCGAGCAAGGCCTCGACGTCGAAGCCGCTTCTTACGCGGGACTGCTTGACACTGGCCATGACCCCTCCCATCGCTGTCGGTGTGCACGAGATGTGCTTTCGCACATCTCTGGCGCACCTGGCCCACCGAACCATGCGGGTCCACGCCTGGCTCCTTGGGTTCAGATGGACCGAGTATTGCAAACCTGGAGACGCACCCGGCGAGCTGGAAGCGCTCCGGCGATTGCCGGCCGCTCGAAGATCGAGACGATGCAGATCTACCTTCGCCGGCTCGACGACGAGCGGCAGATGGAGCGCGTGCGTGACCGCTCCTGGGGCGCACGGTTCGGGGACTTTCCAGTCAAGGCGCCTGGCGGATTCGAACCGCCGTACGAGGCTTTGCAGGCCTCTGCCTAACCACTCGGCCAAGGCGCCGGCCGGCAACATCGTATCGGCGGGTCCGGCAGGCGACGGTTAGGGCGTCGAGACCGCGAGCGAGAACGTGCCCGAGCCGGAGACTCGCTTCACCTGCACCTGCAGCGAGCGCTCGCCGCAGACCGAGACCGTCAGCGTCTTCACGCGCAAGCCGGTCGCGTCGGCGGCGATCACCTTGCCGGACGCGAGGTCGACCACGCGCAACGTGAACCGGACCTTCGCCGGCGAGGTCAGGGTCGCGGTGAATTCGCCGTCCAGCAGCGTCGGCACCCGGAACCCGCGCCCGCTCGCCCCCGCGCCGAGGACGACCCGGTAGTTCGTCGTCGTCATGGTCGTCCATGAGGTCGTGACGTCCTGCGCGAGCAGGTCGAGAGCCGTCTGGTCCGGGTACAGGCTGTCGTCGACGACGCCCCACGGCGATTCCGGGAGACCGGCCCGGCGCTCGTTGAGCACCCGGTAGTCCTCGGCGAACGCCTCACCGGGGTTCAGCCGGTAGAAGCGGCCCTCGTCGCCGGGGACGAGCTCGCCCGTCTGCGCACGCTTGCAGACGTTCACGTAGCTGGCCCAGCGCTTCGTGCCCCATTCGACGGCCGGCCACGGATCGTTCAGGCGGTTGTCGGCGACGTGGTGCCCGTACTCGTGCGTGATGACGGACTGGGCGGTGACTCCGCGGAGGTCCTCGCCGATCGAGACGAGCCGATTCTGCCCGTAACAGCCGAGCGCGCCCTGCCCGCAGACCTGGCGCACCCGGTCGAGGGTGGCGATGTAGACCGTGACGGCGCCGAGCTCCGGGCCGTGGAGCAGGCCGGCGAGCACGTCGGCCCAGTGCCGGCCCGCGTTCGGGTCGGCCGCGAGCAGCGCGTCCTCGACGTACACGGTCACCGTCTCGCCGTTCGTTGCCGTGACCGGGCCGCCGGTGAAGCCCGCGGGCGCCTGACCTGCCCGGACTGTGAGTTGCGGCGCGTGACCTCGCGCCCCGTACGCGTAGCTCGCGGCGTCCGGTGTCCGTGCGCCGCCCGCCCCGGCACCGGCCAGGGCGGCGCAGATTGCGGCGACAACGAGAGCGAGGACGCGGCGCACCGGTCGTGAGTAGACCATCAACCGGGTGTAGGCCGTGTTAAGCGTCGTTACGAAGGTGTTAGCGCGGTGCGGGCGCGGCGACGTAGAGGTGGACGGCGAGCGGTGCAAAGTCATCCTCGAGCGAATCGCCGGCGGCCGCGACGGTTCGTTCCTCCCCGAGGACGGAGACCGTGCGGCCCGCCAGCCCCGGCGCCTGGATCCGCGCGTGGACCGCCCTTCGGGCCGGGTTGACCGCGATCACGTAGAGCGCGCCGTTCAGCACCCGGGCCGCTGCGATCACCGGCCCAGTCGCGGAAGCGGGTGCATCGGCCACGAGGAGCGCCGCTGACAGTGCGGTCACTTCCCGAGAGACGGCGGCGATCCCGGGCGTCACTTCCGCCGGCCAGTCGGCGGGAAAGAAGCCGAGCCCTCGCGCGCCCCCGGCGACCGCGAGCCAGCTTTCGGCCCGTACGGTTGCCGGCGTGACCCTGAGCGCAGGCGCCTGGCAACGCCAGGTGGACGCCTCGATCCACTGGAACGTCGGGCGGCCGCCGGCGAGCTGCACGAGCTCGCGCTGCGCAGCCGCGACGTCCGGCAACCAGTCCGCCTTGCAGAACTCCTGCAGGGGATAGAGGTCGAAGCCGACGACGTCCGAGCGCCCGATCAGCCCCGCGTAGACGCCGCGCCCCGCCCGTAACGCGTCCGTCCGGGAGTAGAAATGGTTGCTGAGCGTGAGCACGCTGAGCCGCGCGGTCGCAGCCTGGGTCGGGAACTGCGGCAGCGTCTCCCCGGTGATCTCCTTCAGGTCGGGCTCGTCCGGGTAGTACCAGCCGATCACGCCGGAGCCGCCGATCCCCGCTTCGTCCGCGGAGGTGAGCGATAGCGCCCGCCCACCGAGCGCGGCGGTCTGGTCGGCGATCCTCCCGCACGCGTTCTCGGCGTAGAGCGTGATCCCGGCCGAGAGACTGTTCTCGTAGCCGGACGGGCACTGGGCGAGGACGAGCAGCGGGAAGAACGGCTGCCCGTCGAGCAGGATCGCACCGCCGCCGGTTGCGGCGGCGGGTGAGTAGGGAGCGGCCGGCGTGGTCAAGTCCAGCGTCGCGTCGCCCACCCAGACGCGATACGGGGTCCCGAACCGGAGGCCCGACAGGGTCGCGCGTCCTCCCTCGAGCGGAGCCCACATCGTCGGGCCGAGGTCGGCAAGGCCGTACCCGACGCGCGCGGGCGAGCCGGCCCCGGTCCATTCCACAGTGACTGCGAACGGTCCGACCTCGACCACCCGGAGCGGCCCGGCCGGAGGAGTGCTCGATGCGGGCGGCGGCGCTGCGGTCGTCGTCGTCGTCGGCGCCGTGGTCGTCGGCTGGGTCGTGTCCGTCGACGGCGCGGCGCGGTGCCCTCCCGGCAGGAAGATCGCGAGCAGCACCCCCGTCAACAGTAGGAGCCCGAGGGCGCTCAGCGCCACGAAGAACAGCGCCGGCCGGTCGCGGCGGAGTCGGGCCACGCAGCTCAAGGCTAGCGGCGCGGTCTAGACTCGCGCGACGATGGCCGTTCCGGTGATCGACCTGTCCGGCGAGGCCCGGCTCGTCGTCGACCAGATCGGCCGAGCCTGCCGGGAGATCGGGTTTCTGACCGTGACCGGGCACGACGTTCCCGACGAGCTGATCGAGAGCACGGCCGAGACCGCCCGCGGCTTCTTCGACCTGCCCGCGGACGAGAAGCTGGCGTTCACGCAGGGTGAGCCGACGCTCGGCCTGCCGGTCTACCGGCCGCTCCGGAGCGAGAGCCTCGCAGCGAGCCTCGGGCAGAAGACGCCGGGCGACCTGAAGGAGTCCCTCGACTGGGGCCCCGCCGTGCCGGGCTTCGGCTGGCCGGAGCACCCGCCGGCCCTGCGGCCGCTCTTCGAGGCGTACTTCGAGGCGCTCGGGGGCCTCGGGGAGCGCATCCGCCGGTTCTTCGCGCTCGCGCTCGACCTGCCGGAGGACTGGTTCGAGCCCTCGTTCGCGGGCCACTCGTCCAGCCTGCGGGTGATCAATTACCCGCGGCCCCGAGGGCGACGTCGAGCCCGGCCAGCTTCGCGCGGGCGCGCACACCGACTACGGCTGCATGACGATCCTCCGCACCGAGGACGCGCCCGGCGGGCTCCAGGTGCAGACGAGAGCGGGCGAATGGCTCGACGTCCACGCCGTCCCGGGCTCGTTTGTCGTCAACCTGGGGGACATGATGGCCCGCTGGACGAACGATCGCTGGATCGCCACCCTGCACCGCGTCGCCGTCCCCCCGGCCGACCGGGCGGCCCGCAGCCGCCGGCAGACGATCGTCTTCTTCCACGACCCTCGCGCGGAGGCGGTGATCGAGTGCATCCCGAGCTGCACGGACGCCAAGCACCCGCCGCGGTACGAGCCGGTCACCGCGCTCGACCACGTCATCGCAAAGGCGGCGAAGACGCACTGATGCGCGTCGGCGACGGCATCGAGCTCGAATGGGCGAACATGCTCGCCGGGATCCACCAGCAGGCCGAGTGGCTCGCCCACGGTCCAAGAGAGCTGTACGCCGACGCGTGCGTCGCGCTCACGGGCGACGCACCCCCGCGCGTCTACCTCACGGGCTGCGGCGACTCGCACTACGCAGGCCTCGCGGCGCGGCAGGCGTTCGAGCTCTGGAGTGGGATCCCGACACAGGCCCTCCCCGCTCTCGAGCTGTCGCGGTACGAGCTCGAGTTCGCACCGCGGAGCGCGTGGGCGGTGTGCGTGTCCAACTCCGGCAAGGTGACGCGCACGGTCGAGGCTGCCGGTCGGGCGCGTGAGCGCGACCTCGTCGCCGTCGGCGTGACCTACGACGCGGATAGCCGGCTCGCACAGGCGGCCGAGACGACGCTCGTCTACCGGTACGAGGATCGCGGCTTCGGCCCGGGAACGATCTCCTACATCGCCTCGCTCGGAGCGCTCTACGCGCTCGCTCTCCGCGCCGGTGAGCTGGCCGGGAGCCTCGGTACCGCAGAGGTCGACGAGCGGCTGGGTCTGATCGAGCGAGAGGCCGGGGCGACCGCACGGACAATCAAGCTGGCCGGGCCGACAGCGGAGCGCCTGGGTCGGGAGCTGCCCGAAGGCGCGAAGCTCGACGTGGTCGGCGGCGGGCCGAGCTTCGGGACTGCCTTCTTCGGGCGCGCGAAGCTGATCGAGGCCGCCCACGGCCTCGGCGGCGCGCACGAGCTCGAGGAATGGGCGCACGAGGAGTTCTTCTGCACCGGCCCCGGAACGGTCACGGTCGTGATCGCCCCGCCCGGCGCCTCGACCGACCGCGCGGTCGAGCAGCTCGAGGCTGCGCGGGAGATCGGCGCGACCGCGATCGCCGTCTGTGGGCCGGATGCTCCCCCTGCAGACGCGGCCGACCTCGTGCTCCCCGTCGCGGGCGACCGGCCCGAGGAGCTCTCTCCGCTCTCCTACTGCGTCCCGCTCGAGCTGCTCGCCTACCATTTCGCCTCGTCGAAGGGCCTGACGATGCTCGGCTTCGACGACGAGCGGCGCAAGGCGCTCAACTTCCGGCAGATCTTCGGCGCTTCCTGACGCCGTGGCCCGCTACCTGACGGTCGGGAACCTCCTCGTCGAGGACGTCGTCCTTCCGGACGGGCGGCAGGCCGTCGGG
>WNFV01011129.1_pt1 | contig 24098 bp, 22 predicted proteins | sample 5400101 | NCBI WGS metagenome assembly WNFV01 (sample SAMN13153361, study PRJNA577476) | soil metagenome | isolation source: 115 cm soil or saprolite under grassland replicate 1 | place: USA:California | collected 2016-06-15 | reverse complement strand
TGTCGCCGCCGGTGACGATGGCGATGTCCGCCTTGGCGAGCTCGACCATCGCGACCGCGTTGTCGACCGCGGCGTGCACGATCTGATGATCGCCTTTGGCGAGGCCGCTGCGCAGCACCTCGGAATTCGGCGTGTTCAGAAGCTCGATCGCGAGGCCGTGCTTGGCGAACAGATTCTTGTGCTGGGCGGCGAAAATCGAGAAGTTGGAAAGGCCCGGGAACACCATGACCTTCAACTGGGTCTGCGCTTGCGCCGCTGCCACGGCACCCAGCATCGCTACCGCGGCAAGCACGCCGGTCATCATGTTGTTTCTCAGTCGCATCACCATTGAGTTTCTCCCACGAAGCTTTTTTTGGAACCGATGACAGATCCGCCAGCGCGCGTCTTCGCTCGAACTCTAACACCGGGCGCGCTGGGTTCGTCCAGCGAATTGCCTCCAAGTACCGGCGCTAATCGTCGCTGTCGAGCGCGAGGCCCTTGATCACCGCGTCGTCGCCGAATTTTTCGCGCAGCCGGTCGATCGCCTGTTCCGCTTCCGCCGTTCGGCGGTCGAGGAGGTCCGAGTGGTCGGCATCATCGCCGGGGCCGAGCGCCGAGACGCCGATGCCGATCAGGCGGAACTCCGTGCCGTCGGTCTCGCGCGCCAGCAGATCGCGGCCGGCAGCAAAAATCCTGGCGGCGAGTCGAGTCGGGTGATCGAGCGAATGCGCCCGCGTCCGGATGCGGAAATCGGCGGTCTTGAGCTTGAGCGTCACGGTCTTGCCGGCAAGCTCGCTCTCCTTGAGACGGGCGGAGACGGTCTCGCACAGGCGCCACAACCTGAGCTTGAGCGGCCGGAACTCGGCAATATCGCGCTCGAACGTGGTCTCGGACGAAATGCTCTTCGCCTCGCGCTCGGGGCTCACCGGTCGGTCGTCGACGCCGCGGGCAAGACGCGCAAGCCGGGCGCCCTCCTCGCCGTAGCGGCGCCGCAATTCGATCTCGCCGGTGCGCTGGAGGTCGCCGACGCTGCGCAGCCCGTCGCGCGCGAGCCGCTGCTGCGTCATCTTGCCGACGCCGAAAATCAGCGTCACCGGCTTCGATGCCAGGAAGGCGGCGGCTTCGGCGCCGCCGAGCACGGCAAAACCCCGCGGCTTGTCGAGATCGGAGGCGATCTTGGCGAGGAACTTGTTGCAGGAGAGGCCGATCGACACGGTGATGCCCAGCGTGCGCTCGACCTCGGCCGCGAAGCCCGCCAGCGCCTTGGCCGGGCTCATGCCGTGCAGGCGCGCGGTGCCGGACAAATCCATGAAGGCCTCGTCGATCGAGACCGGCTCGACCAGCGGCGTGAGCTTGAGCATCAGCCCACGCACCTCGCGGCCGACACGCGCGTATTTCTCCATGTCGGGGGAAACGACGCTGGCATGCGGGCACAGCCGCCGCGCCTCGAACATCGGCATCGCCGAGCGGACGCCGAAGGTGCGCGCGACGTAGCAGGCGGTGAGCACGACGCCGCGCTTGCGGCCGCCGACGATCACCGGCTGGTCGGCGAGCGTCGGGTCGTCGCGCTTCTCGATGGTGGCGTAGAAGGCGTCGCAATCAACGTGCGCGATCGCGAGCGCATCGAGCTCGGGATGGCGCAAGAGCCGCGGCGACGCGCAGTCCGGGCAACGGCCGGCTCGCTCCGGCACGTCGCGGCGGCAATCGCGGCAGAAGCCGGGCATGGCCGACGACCCCCAACCTATGTTACGGCGAGGCGATGATATCACGACCGGTCACGGCGCTTCCGGTGTTTCGCCGGCCAATGCGGCGCGGGCGCGCGCGACGTCGTCCGGATCGATCCCGCTTTGCTCCGCGAAAGCGAGCAGCAACGACTCGTCGCCCGCCACGTGATCGAGCACGCCGAGGAGAAAATTCGGCTCGCGCGCGGCCGCCCGGATGGACTCCGGCCCGATCCCGGTCAGCGCCAGGAACCGCCCGAGCCGCTCCGGCTCGCCGGCGATGAAGCCGAGCGCCGCGATCGCGAGCTGCTCGGCCGCTTGCTGCCGCACCTCCGGGTCGGGTCTGCGGGCTCCCGACGACCGCCGTTCTTTCATGGGCCATTCCCAGTGGTTGAGGCGCCCGCCGGAGAGGCTCCGGCATGGGCGCGGGCACATTCGGGTCACGCTGCGCGGGTGGCTGCGAGCACATTAGCTCGATTGCGGCCGGACGGCTCGACCGATCCGCATGGGGAAATGAAATTTATCGCTCTCGACGCCGGCCCGAAATGTCGGTTAGGTGAGGGGGAAGGCGATGAGCAGGGAGACGACAATGCGCAAGACCCATCTCTCCATAAGCGGACTGAGCGTCTTGTTCGCATTGGCGCTGGCGGCATGGGAGGTTTACTTCTTCTGGTTTGCCGGCACGTTCAGCAGGCTGGAGGGCTCGATCGGCCTGTTCACCCCGAATCGGCTCGGCTTCAACCTCGCCTGGCTCGCGGCCATTTATTTGACCTTCCAATTGCTCTCGATCCCATTCGCCTTGCCGACCGCTGGGACGCGATTCATCGGCGTGGTCGACGGCATGGCCTCGCTGGTGCCGCTCGCGGTCGTGCTGGTGGCGGTGTTCGGCAAGCCGGAGCACATCGGCACCCCGCCGCGATGGGAGGCGGCATTCCTGCTCATCTTCGTGACCATGGTCGATCTGTTCGGCGGCTATATGTTCAACATTGCGCTCAGCCGCCGCACCATGGATGTCGGACAGGCGCCGGTGCTGTGAACCCTGCAGGGCTGCAAGCCACTGAATCCTCACGATTTCGGCCAATTTCCACGGCAGGTGCGCGCGCCTCGCTATGCGTTAGCGTTTCCGTTTCCGTAACAAATCGGCACTAGGTTCCATCGCATGCCTGCTTTGCGTGCCGGGGCGTGCAGCCAACGGTCCCATGGGGTATCTGGCTTGGGACGCGGGGGCTGCTCGGAAGGTCGGGGGATGGCCAAGACCGTCATGATCGTGGAGGACAATGAGCTCAACATGAAGCTCTTCCACGACCTGTTGGAGGCGCACGGCTACCAGACCGTCGGCACCCGCAACGGCATCGAAGCGCTCGATCTCGCGCGCAAGCATCATCCCGATCTGATCCTGATGGACATCCAGCTCCCCGAAGTCTCCGGTCTCGAAGTGACCAAGTGGCTCAAGGAAGATCCCGAGCTCAAGGCCATTCCGGTGGTCGCGGTCACCGCCTTCGCGATGAAGGGCGACGAGGAACGCATCCGCGAGGGTGGTTGCGAAGCCTATCTCTCGAAGCCGATCTCGGTGGGCAAGTTCATCGAAACCATTCGTCATTTTCTTGGGTCCGCCTGAGGAGAAGCGTCGATGACCGCCCGCGTTCTCGTCGTCGATGATGTGCCGGCCAACGTCAAGCTGTTGGAGGCGCGGCTCTCGGCCGAGTATTTCGACGTCGTCACCGCGATGAGCGGGGAGGAAGCGCTCGCGATCTGCGAGCGCGCGGACTGCGACATCGTCCTGCTCGACGTGATGATGCCCGACATGGACGGCTTCGAGGTCTGCCGCCGCCTGAAAGCCGGCCTGTCGACGCACCACCTCCCGGTGGTGATGGTCACCGCGCTCGATCAGCCGTCCGACCGGGTGAAGGGGCTCGAGGCCGGGGCCGACGATTTCCTCACCAAGCCGGTGTCGGACGTGGCGCTGATCGCCCGCGTGCGTTCGCTCTCGCGCCTGAAACTGATGACCGACGAGTTGCGCATGCGCGCCGTCACCTCGCGCGACATCGGCATCCAGAGCCCGGAGCGCGAAGCCGTCAGCGAGGCCGGGCGCAATGGGCGCATCCTCGTCGTCGACGATCGGGCGACCTCTTCCGAGCATATTGCCGCGATGCTGTCCGGGGAGCATTCGGCGGAGATCGAAGCCGATCCGAACGCGGCCTTGTTCCACGCCGCCGAGGGCAACTACGATCTTCTGATCGTGTCGCTCGGGCTCGACAATTTCGACAGCCTGCGGCTCTGCAGCCAGGTCCGCTCGCTCGACCGCACCCGCAACATTCCGATCCTGGCGATCGCCGACGCCGACAACAACACGCGGCTCGTTCGTGGGCTCGAGATCGGCGTCAACGACTATCTCGCCCGTCCGATCGACAGGAACGAGATGCTCGCGCGCGTGCGCACCCAGATCCGCAAGAAGCGCTATACCGAACGGCTGCGCGACAACGTGCAGATGTCGATCGAGATGGCGATCACCGACGCGCTGACCGGACTCTATAACCGCCGCTATATGGAGACGCACGTCGGCACCCTGGTCGAGCAGGCGGCGTCGCGCGGCAAGCCGCTCACCGTGCTGGTGCTCGACATCGACTACTTCAAGGCGATCAACGACACCCACGGCCACGACGCCGGCGACGACGTGCTGCGCGAGTTTGCGATCCGCATCCGAAAGTCGATCCGCGGCATCGACCTCGCCTGCCGCTACGGCGGGGAGGAGTTCGTCGTGGTGATGCCGGAGACCGATCTGGCGGTCGCCACCATGGTCGCCGAGCGCCTGCGCCGGCGCATCGCCAGCGAGCCGTTCCCGATCCAGCAGGGGGCCCGCAGCATCGAGGTGACCATATCGATCGGGATTGCCGCGCTCGGCAGCGCCGACAACGCGGCCAGCGTGCTCAAGCGTGCCGACCAGGCGCTCTACCGCGCCAAGCGCGACGGCCGCAACCGCGTGGTGCCCGACGCGGCCTGAGACCGCAACGCCACGGTCAACCCTAATGTTTTAGGTTGACCGAATTCTCTCCGCTATCCACAACGTAAATTGTTGATTTTGGGGACCATTGCGCTAGTTTGCGCGGAGGCGGTGGACTCTCCAGCCCGCTCTTTGACGGGCGAAGCGGGCTCTTCGACATCGCCTATCGCTTTGATAACCCTACGGAATGCTCAGGTCCGCCGCATCTCCTGGGTCCGTGGGGTTCGGCCGGTTCGGGGGCGGTACGAGTGGCCTCCTCATGACGCCGCTCCCGACCGGCCACCTATCACGGGTGCTGACCGCCCATAATCCACAGCTATCTAATCCACAGGCTGGCCGCGCAAAATTCGAAGGGCACCCGACCGGGCGCCCTCTTTTTCGCCGCCGGCGGCCAATCGCTACTTGATCTTGGATTCGCGAAACTCGACGTGCTTCTTGGCGACCGGGTCGTATTTCTTCTTCACCAGCTTGTCGGTCATGGTGCGCGAATTTTTTCTGGTCACGTAGTAGAAGCCGGTGTCGGCGCTCGACACGAGCTTCACCTTGATGGTGGTAGCCTTCGCCATGGCGGACCTCGAACGTTTTAAGTCGGGCGGAACCTAGCCGCTGGCCCGCCAATGTCAAGGAATGCGCGTCGAAACCATCGGCGCGTCACAGCAATTCCCGCCTGAAGCGCCCGCGCGGCATGCTGTAGAACGGCACCGGCAGATCGTGGCCGAAACCGTCGGCGATGCGCGCGTCGAGCTCTTCCAGCATCACCCCGGTGACCGCCGGCATGTCGAGTTGCTTGGCGTCGGCGAGCGGCATCCAGACGAGCTCGACCAATTCCGCATCGGGACCAGTCACCCCCTCGATCCGATGCGCGATCGCGCCGGCGTCCATGGTGAAGAAGCGCGCGTCGAACCGCCGCACCCGTCCGGGCGGCGTGATGGCGCGGCCGACGAAGTGCAGCAGGCTCAGATCGGGAAGCACGTTCGCCTCGGCGAAGCCGCTCCACGCGCCGCTCGGCATTTTCGCGGTTACGCCGCCGCGGACGCCGAGCAAGAGGCCGGTTTCCTCGTAGGTTTCGCGGATTGCGGCGAGCGCCAGCGCGCGCACCCGCGCCGCGCTGGCGCGGCGGAAACGCTTCATCAGCTGCGCCTCCGCGTGGGGGTCGAGCGGCCGGGCGACCGGCATGAGCTTGTCAGAGGGGTCGACCCGGCCGCCGGGAAACACGAACTTGCCGGGCATGAATTTGTGGCGCGCATGACGCTTGCCGAGCAGCACCTTCGGGACCCGGCCGGAACGGTCCACGAGAATAAGCGTGGCCGCATCCTTCGGCCGTACATAGGGCGAGGTGAGATCGCGTTCGACCTCGTTCATCCGCTTCACGAAGCGGTTCATTCGCTCGATCCGATCCGCAGTCACTTCGTTCATCGACGCCGTTTCCTGCCGCGCGCGCCTACCGTGCGATGGCTTTGGTCGCTTTCGGGCTTCCGCTCGGGCCGCGTCCGCCGCGCTCCGGCACCGTTATAGCGTCCCTCCGATAGAAGCTCGAATCGGAGCGCGCCGGCGACCGGGGCGGCCTCGACCAGGCGCACGGTCACCCGGTCGCCGAGCCGGTGGGTCTCGCCGCTGCGGTCGCCGATGAGCGCGTGCCGGTCTTCGTGATAGCGAAAATACTCGCCGCCGATGGTGCGCGCGGGAATGAAGCCGTCGGCGCCGGTGTCGTCAAGCTTGACGAACAGGCCGGCGCGGGTGGCGCCCGAAATGTGGCCATCGAACGTCGCGCCGATGCGGTCGGCGAGGAAATGCGCGAGCAGGCGGTCGAAGGTCTCGCGTTCCGCCTTCATGGCGCGCCGCTCGGCCGCCGAGATGCGCGCCGCCACCTCGCCGAGCGTGCGCAGGTCCTCGTGCTCCGGCAGCCCGTCGCCGCCGAGCTTTTGCGCGCGCACGAGAGCCCGGTGGACGACCAGGTCGGCATAGCGGCGGATCGGCGAGGTGAAGTGGGCGTAGCGCCGCAGGTTGAGGCCGAAATGCCCGTAATTCTCCGCGGCATATTCGGCTTGCGCCTGGGTGCGCAGCACGACCTCGTTGACCAGTTTCTCGACGTCGCGGCCTTTCACTCGCTCGAGGATGCCGTTGAATTGGGCAGGCCGCAGCGTGCCGCCTTTCGGCAGCGAAATGTCGAGGCTTTGCAGGAACTCGCGTAGCGCGTTGACCCGTTCCGGGTCCGGCTCGTCGTGCACGCGATAGATCAGCGGCACATGCACCCGCTCGAGCGTTTCGGCGGCGGCGACGTTGGCGAGGATCATGAACTCTTCGATCAGCTTGTGGGATTCGAGCCGCTCGGGAGTGATGACGCGATCGACGCTGCCGTCCGACTTCAGGACGATCTTGCGCTCCGGGAGGTCGAGGTCGAGCGGCGCACGCTCGTCACGGGCTTTTTTGACGGTCCGATAGGCGGCGTAGAGCGGTTCGAGCACCCTTGCGACCAGCGGCTCGGTGTCCTCATCGACACGGCCGCCGATCGCGAGCTGCGCCTGCACGTAGCTGAGCTTCGCGGCCGAGCGCATGAGCACGCGATGAAAGCTGTGCGAGCGCTTGCGCCCGTCCGCCCCGACGACGATGCGCACCGCCAGCGCCGGGCGATTCTCGTTGGGCCGCAGCGAGCATAGATCGTTCGAGATGCGCTCCGGCAGCATCGGGACCACGCGGTCGGGGAAATAGACCGAGTTGCCGCGGTTGAGCGCTTCGCGGTCGAGCGCGGAGCCGGGCCGCACGTAGTGGGCAACGTCGGCAATCGCCACCGTGACGACATGGCCGCCCGGATTTTTCGGGTCGGCGTCGGGCATGGCGTGCACGGCGTCGTCGTGATCCTTGGCGTCGGCCGGATCGATGGTGACGAGCGGGAGCTTGCGCCAGTCCTCGCGCCAGGCGTGCGCCACAGGCGCGGCCGCCTCCGCCTCGTGCAGCGCCGCGCGCGGAAAGACATGCGGGATTTCGTGGGCGTGGATGGCGATCATGCTGACCGCGCGTTCGGTCTTGAGCGAGCCGAGCCGCTCTTTCACCCGCGCGGTCTGCAAGCCGTAGCCGCGGTGACCCGCCGCCACCTCCACCGCCACCAGATCGCCGTCCTTGCAGTCCGCGGCGGCGCCGGCCGGGATCGCCAGCTCGCGGCCGAGTTGCTTCTTGTCGACCGGGGCAAGGCGCCCGCCGCCGCCGGGCAGCGCGCGGAAAATGCCGAGCACGCGCTGCTTGGCACGGTCGATGATCTTGATGACGCGTCCGGCATGGCGGATGGGGTCGGCGTCCTCGCCGATTTCTTCCACGCGCAACAGCGCGCGGTCACCGACGCCGGCGGTCTCGCCCGGCCGGGCGCGGCGCGCGACGTTGACCCTGATCTTTGGCGCAGGCCCGTGCTCGTCCTCGTCCCACTCGGTCGGAACCGCGATCAGCTCGCCGTCGCGGTCGCGGGCGGTGATGTCGGCGAGCACCACATGGGGCAACGTCCCCGGCTGATGCAGCTTCTTGCCGCGGCGCTCGACGCGGCCTTCATCGGCGAGCTCGCGCAGCATGCGCTTGAGCTCGACGCGGTCGGCGTTCTTCATGCCGAAGGCGCGCGCGATCTCGCGGGTACCGATCTTTCCGGGTTGCTTGCCGATGAAGGCAAGAAGGTCGTCTTTGGAAGGAATGGATGGTTTGGTGTGGGGGCGTTTCACGAAAATGAAATCCGCGAGCAAAACTCGCTTGTCAGATATGTAGGGAGGGCCGACGGGTTTCGCCAGCAGGCGTCACTTGGCAGCCTTGGCTTTGCGTAGGGGCTTCTGTTCAGCACTCGCCGGCGGCTTCGGCGCGGGCTTCGGTTTCGCCGGCGCCTTGCGCGCCGTGCTGCGCGGCTTCGCGGGAGCCTTGGGAGCCTTCTTGCCGCCGCCGCGCGCGGCCCTGGCGTCCAACAGCCCGACCGCCTGATCGAGCGTGATGGTTTCCGGCGTCATGTCGGAGGGCAGGGTGGCGTTGAGGCCATCATGGCTGGCATAGGGACCGTAACGGCCGCTCTTCACCACCACGGTTCCGCCCTTGTCGGGGTGGTCGCCCAGGGGCCGGCCGGGATCGGCGCCGAAGCGCCCCTTGCGCGGTCCTTTCGCCTTCTTCTCCTCGATCAGCGTGACCGCCCGGTTGGAGCCGATCGAAAGGACGTCGTCGCCCGCGGTCAGGTTGGCGTAGACCTTGCCGTGCTGCACGTAGGGACCGAACCGGCCGATGCCGGCAAGGATCGGCTCGCCGTCGTCGGGATGCTTGCCGACCTCGCGCGGGAGCGACAACAGGGCCAGCGCGCGGTCGAGATCGACGTCGTCCGGCGACACGCCCTTCGGCAGGCCGGCGCGCTTCGGCTTCTCGCCGTCGACCGCTTCGCCGAGCTGCACATAGGGGCCGAACCGGCCGGAGCGCAGCGTCACTTCGAGGCCGCTCACCGGATCCTCGCCAAGCTTCTTCATGCCGCCGTCGGGTCCGCCGTTGGCGCCGTTGCCGGCCGCGAATTGGCGGGTATAGCGGCACTCGGGATAGTTCGTGCAGCCGATGAAGCCGCCGAACTTGCCGAGCTTGAGCGAGAGCCGGCCGGTGTCGCAGCTCGGGCATTTGCGCGGATCGGTGCCGTCCGCCCGCGGCGGGAACAGGTGCGGCCCCAGCATCTCGTCGAGCGCATCGATGACCTGGGTGACGCGCAGCTCCTTGATATCGCCGACCGCGGCGGTGAAATCGCGCCAGAAATCCTTGTCCTCGGGGACGAGCCGCTTCTTGTCGATGCGCGTATAGCCGCGGTCCTTGAGCACCTGCAGGATCGACGCATAGGTCGAAGGCCGGCCGATGCCGAGCTCCTCCATGCGCTTGACCAGCGAGGCTTCCGAATAACGCGGCGGCGGCTCGGTGAAGTGCTGGCTGGCGTCGATCTTGCGCTTCTGCAGGGCCTCGCCTGCGCTCATCTCGGGCAGCCGCTTGGATTCGTCGTCGTCGACCGGATCGTCCATATCCTCGTGGTAGAGCGTGAGGAAGCCGTCGAACTTCACCACCGTGCCGGTCGCGCGCAGATCGATGACGTTGTAGCGATGAGACGGGGCGGCCGTAGGGGCCGCCCCTTGCGCACCCGCTTTCGCCGTGATGTCGGCGGTTCGGTCGGGCGGATGGCCTCGTGGGCTTCCTGGGCGTTCTTGGCCTTGCTCTGGTAGCTGCGCGGCGCCCCCGGAAGGTATCGCTGGCCGTAATCGGCGCCGATCAGCCGGCGGGTGGCGGTGATCGCCTCGTCCGCGACCTGCACTCCGTCGGTCCGCATATAGGTGATGAGACCGATGGTCTCGCCGCCGACGTCGACCCCTTCATAGAGCCGCTGCGCGATGCGCATCGTGTGGGCGGGGGCGAAGCCGAGCTTGCGGCTCGCTTCCTGCTGCAAGGTCGAGGTGGTGAAGGGCGGCGGCGGGTTGCGCTTGGCGGGCTTGGCCTCGACATTGGCCACGGTGAACGCCGCGCTCTCCAGCGCCTTCTTGAACGCCTCGGCCTCGGCGCCGGTGCCGATATCGAGCCGCTGGATTTTCCGGCCATCGGCGCCGACCAGGCGCGCCTCGAAAGCGTCGCCGCGCGGCGTGGCGAGCGTCGCCACCAGCGACCAATATTCGCGCGCGACGAATTTTTCGATTTCCAGCTCGCGGTCGCAGACCAGCCGCAGCGCGACCGATTGCACCCGGCCGGCCGAGCGCGCGCCGGGCAGCTTGCGCCACAGCACCGGCGAGAGCGTGAATCCGACCAGGTAATCGAGCGCGCGGCGGGCGAGATAGGCGTCGACCAGCGCCCCGTCGATGACGCGCGGGTGCTTCATGGCGTCGAGCACCGCCTGCCTGGTGATGGCGTTGAACACCACGCGCTCGACCGTCTGCTTCTTGAGCGCGTTCTTTTCCTTGAGCACCTCGAGCACGTGCCAGGAAATGGCTTCGCCCTCGCGGTCGGGGTCGGTCGCCAGGATGAGCTTGCTCGCGCCCTTCACCGCCCGGGCGATGTCGTTCAGCCGCTTCTGGGACTTGTCGTCGACCTCCCAGATCATGCGGAAATCGCGCTCGGGGTCGACCGAGCCGTCCCTGGCCGGGAGGTCTCGGACATGGCCGAACGAAGCCAATACCTCGTAGCCGGAGCCAAGGTATTTATTGATCGTCTTGGCCTTGGCCGGCGATTCAACAACGACGATATTCATGAAAATCCAATGATTTAGCGGCCATTTCCAGGGACGGGGAGCGGAATCGGGCCGCGTTTGTCGCGGCGAAACATGGTGATGTCAACCCTCCCTGTCAAATCGGGTCGGCCGCGGATTGGATTTCCGACCCCGCGTTCAACCGGTCGGTGTCGAGGTATTGCCGCCGGCCGGCGTGCGTTTTGGCCAAACGAACCCAACGGTGAAAACCCAATGATTACAACACACCTCGAATATCTCCCGGCGCCATCCATGCGAAGCTGCGATCGAGCCCGTCGTGATGCCCAACGGGTCGGCAAGCGGTCGAGGTCCTGCGCACCATTTTGGCGGAACGAAGCCAAAAAGCTCAATGATTACAATGTCGATCCGGCAAGCCCCACCTTATGATGCTACAACCTAATAGCGTACTATTGCATAATCTCTACTTCTAAAATATGATCCAGCTAGGAAGCCTCGTCCCGAGCGCGCGGCACCTGCATTTGCGATGGCGGATCGATCCAACGGCAAAGAATTGGCCGACCGCACCGCGGCGGTGCGCTATTTGGCCACCATGACGGCCGATCTCGCCGCCATTGCGCGCGGTCACGGGCTGGATGTGCTCAGCTACCTCCTGGATATGGCCCGCGTCGAAGCGGAAAACGTCAGCCGCCCCCCGGACGACCTCGATTAGCGTTATTGCGTCATGCGACCAGGGATGAGTGCCCGGACCGGAGCCCTTAAGGATGCCAAGGGCCCTTAAGAGTGCCAAGCTCGGAGGTTGGCATCCTTAAGGGAGGTTGGCACTCTTAAGGGCGCTGCGGGAGCAGATTGCTCGCTCCCGAGGACTTGCTTCCAATGCCGGCAGATTCCATCGCCGGCGAGCCGGCGATGTTCGGGGGATGAGCGCCGAGCGCCTGCGGCCATGATTTCCATCTCACAACAGCGACACCAGCCCGCCGCCGTGGCGTTCGAGCCGCCCGGCGAGGTCGAGCTCGAGCAGCACGGTGCGCACGATCGCGGCTGAGCTGCCGGACAGCCGCACCAGATCGTCGATCGTCACCGGCGTCGGCCCGAGCAGCGACACGATGCGCGCGCGCTCGTCGGCGCCGGGCTCGCGCGACGGCGGCGGCGCGGCTTCGGGCTCCTCGGCGGACGGCTCGATCGGTTGGCCGAGGATCGGGCGCAGCACGTCGATCACGTCGGCGGCCTCCGTCACCAGGGTCGCGCCCTGCTTCAACAGGCCGTTGCTGCCGGCCGCGCGCGGGTCGAGCGGGGAGCCCGGCACCGCGAACACCTCGCGGCCCTGTTCGAGCGCGAACCGCGCGGTGATGAGCGAGCCCGAGCGCGTCGCCGCTTCGACGATCACGACGCCGACCGCGAGGCCCGAGATCAGCCGGTTGCGGCGGGGAAAATCGCGGGCGCGCGGCTCATAGCCGAGCGGCATTTCCGAGACCAGCGCGCCGTCGTCGAGCAGGGCGGCGGCAAGGTCGGCATGCTCGGGCGGATAGATGCGGTCATGGCCGCCGGCGAGCACCGCCACGGTGCTTGTTGCGAGGCTCGCGCGGTGTGCGGCGCCGTCGATGCCGCGCGCCAGCCCCGACACGATGGCGAAGCCGGCCTCGCCGAGCTCGCGCGCGAGCCGCTCGGCGAACCGGATGCCCGCCGCCGAGGCATTGCGGGCGCCGACGATGGCGACCATCGGCAAATTGAGCGCCGCGAGCTTGCCGCGCGCGGCGAGGAGCGGCGGCGCGTCGTCGATCATTTGGAGCCGTCGCGGATAATCCGGCTCTCCGAGCGCAAGCAGGCTGATGCCGAGCGCCGTCGCCGCCTTGAGCTCGCGCTCGGCCTCCTCGCGCGTGCAGATGCGCGCGGGTCCGGTGGCGCCGCCGCGCCGCGCCAGATCGGGGAGCGCCGCGAGCGCCGCCCGCGCGCCGCCGTAGTGATTGACCAAGGCCCGGAACGTGCGCGGGCCGACATTGTCGCTGCGGATGAGGCGCAGCCAATCGAGCCTGGTCTCCGGGGAGAGCTTTTCGGACATGCTCACAGCTAGCGGCCGGCGAAATTCGGGACGCGGCGCTCGGCCATGGCCTTGACGCCTTCCTTGAAGTCGTCGGTCTTGCGCAGCCGGCTCTGCTCCTGCAATTCGTGCTCCGTCGCTTTCTGCACCCGGTCGGCGAGATCGGCGCGCATCGTCGCCCGGGTTGCGACCACGCCGAGCGGCGCGTTCTCGGCGATCTCGGCGGCGAGCTTCAACGCCGCCGCGCGCACCTGATCCTGCGCAACGAGCACGTCCGCAAGCCCCATGCGATAGGCCTCGTCGCCGGTGACCCGCCGGCTGGTGTAGAACATGAGCGCGGCGTTGGTCTTGCCGATCACCTCGGGCAAGGTCGTGGTCAGCCCGAAACCCGGGTGAAAGCCCAAGCGCGTGAAGTTCGCGTAAAAGCGCGCCTCCGGACAGGTCACGCGGAAGTCCGCCACCAAGGCGAGCCCGAGACCGCCGCCGACCGCCGCCCCGTGGATCGCGCCGACGATCGGTTTGCTGCCGCGGAACAGACGGACCGCTTCCAGGTAGAGGTGCCCGACCGGCTGCGCCTGCTCGCCGGGCCGCTGCCCCTCGCGGTTGAGCGTGCTGCCGTCGCCGAAATTCGCGCCGGCGCAGAACGCCTTGCCTTGCGACGCCAGCACCACGGCGCGGCACTTGTCGTCCTGGTCGAGCGCCTCGAGCGCGCCGGCGATCTCGCGGATGAGCGCGAGATCGAAGAAATTGTTGGGCGGCCGCCGAATTTCGATGAGGCTGACGAATCCGGATGTCTCCACGCCGATGTCGTTGAACGGACCCATCTGACATTCCTTTCGTTGCTTCCTCAGCCTTTGGCCAATCGCTCGCGCGCGGCCCGGTAGTCCGCCATCAGCCGCATGGCACGGGCGCAATGATGAACGTGCGTAAACAGCGGGTAGCCGGCCTCGTTCAGGAGCTCACCGCATGCCGCCGCCGGCTGGGTGTAGCTCCACATGAAGATGGGCTTGGCGGTCTCGCGCGCGAGCGTCGCAAGCGGTTCCCGGTCGCCCACCAGCAGGCGCGGATAGCGCCCGGTGACGACGACGATGACGCCGTCGACCGCCGGCGAGCCGGCCACCAGCCGGGCGAACTCCGCATACCCCCGCGCATGCACGGCCTGGGCCGTCACGTCGACCGGATTCTGCGAGGTGCCGTAGGAGGGAAGATGCACGTCGATCAAGGCCCGCGTCTCGGCGTCGAGCAGCGGCACGTCGAGGCCGGCGGCGACGCAGGCGTCGGCGACCCAGGCGCCGCCGCCGCCCGAGGAGGTGCAGATGCCCACGCGCTTGCCGGCGGGCAGGCGTGAACGGAAGGCCAGAAATCCTGCCGCGATATCGATCATCTCGATGGCGTCGCGGCCCTCGATCACGCCGTACTCGTCGAACATGGCCCGGTAGTCGGCGGGGGAGCCGGCGCGCGCGCCGGTGTGCGACCGAACCGCCCGGCTGCCGGCGTCCGATTGCCCGAGCTTGCCGACGATCAGCGGCTTGCCGGCCGCAAGCGCCTTGGCCGCGACCCGCTTGAAGGTCGCGAGGTTCTTCACGTCCTCGAGCAGCAGCAGGAAGGCATCGGTCTTGCCTTCGTCCAGCATGTAGTCGACGAAATCGAAAGCCTCGAGGCAGGCTTCGTTGCCGGTGGTCACGATGTAGCGGAACGACAAGTCCTTCGGCCGGCCGTGATCGAAGAACGCAAAGCCCATGCCACCGCTTTGGGAAATCACCGCGACTTGGCCGCGCCCGTGGCCGTCGGGCGGAATGAGCGGCGTCGCGCCCGCTTCCATGACCGGGCTGAAGGTCGGGCACAGCGCCGCCGCCGTGTTGACGAATCCTTCCGCGTTCGGGCCGCTCACCGCCATGTCGTAGCGCTCGGCAATGGCGCGGACCTCGTCCTGCAGCGCCGAGCCCGCGCCGCCCGGCTCCTCGGCGAAGCCCGAGCTCAGGATGGTCGCGGCCCGGATGCCGGCGGCGCCGCAGCGCTCGAGCTCCTGCGGAACGAATTTCGCCGGGATGATCAGCACCGCGAGATCGGCGGGGGCCGGCAGCTCGTCGACGGAGCGGAAGGCTTTGAGACCCTGCACCACGGATTCGCTGCGGCTCACCGGGTAGATCGGTCCGGCGAAGGAGTGGCTTTTCATGATCTGCAGAATGCGCCCGCGCAAGCCGTCGGTATCGGACGACGCGCCCACGACGGCCACCGAGCGCGGCCACAGCAGCTTTCCGATATCGGGCACGAGATGTCTCCGGGAGCGACGGCACCTACTGCTAAAGCAGTTTCGAGCAAACTGGAATGGTTCGGCGTGGTGCGGGCGGGTGCGGCGCGCTCCTTTTCCCGCTCTATCATCCAGGGCGCCCCGTCCACTCCCGGACAGCTTCTCCGGGATGCTATATCTCGCCAGAGCATTTTCAGGAAAAGTGGGAACCGGTTTTCCGTCCGAAAAATGCGACAAACGAAAGAGGCTCGGGCACATTCAGTTTCACTGGAAACTGAATGTGCTCGAGCAGCGCTGCTGGATCAAGTTTGTCCCCGCCACTTGGAAAGGAACGCGATGACCAGGCCCGTAAGAGGCGCCGATATCGTTGCTCGGTCGCTCACTCGCCTCGGCTGCAGGCAGGTGTTTACCCTCTCGGGCAATCACATCATGTCGATCTTCGATGCCGCGATCGAAGCGAAGCTCGATCTCGTGCATGTGCGCCATGAAGCGGCTGCGGTCCACATGGCGGATGCATGGGGACGGCTCACCGGCGAGGCCGGTATCGCCCTGGTCACCGGCGGGCCCGGTCACGCCAACGCGGTCGGCGCGCTCTACACCGCGCTCGGCGCCGAGTCGCCGATGGTGCTGCTGTCGGGGCATGCGGCCACATGGGAGCTCGGTCGCGGCGGCTTCCAGGAAATCCGGCAAGCCGACATGGCGGCTCCGGTCACCAAAGCGTCCTGGACGGCGACATCCGCGGCAAACCTGGGAGACGATCTCGGCAAGGCAATCCGGATCGCCACGTCCGGGCGGCCCGGCCCGGTCCATTTGAGCTTACCATCGGACCTGCTCGAGGAGCGGGTCGAAAGCAACGCGATCGTCTGGCCGGATGCGCAGAGAACCGGCGCGGCCGTGCCGGCGCTCGCAGAGGCAGTTGCGGATGCCATCCTCGCTGCCATCGCCGGTGCGCAACGCCCGCTCATCGTTGCGGGTCCTGCGCTATCGAGCGTCAGCGGACGCACGCTCCTCGACCGATTGCAGGCCGCCACCAAAACTCCGGCCGTGATCATGGAGAGCCCACGCGGCATCGCCGACGCCACGCTCGGGGCGTTCCCGGATCTGGTGCGGCGCGCCGATCTGATCGTGCTGCTCGGCAAGGCCCTGGATTTCACGACCCGATGGGCGTCGGGTCCGGCCTTCGACCCCGGCGTCCGGCTGATCGCCATCGATCCCGAGGCGACCCTCATCGAGCGCGCGGCAAACGAGAAGGGCGACCGCCTCCTCATGGGCTCAATCGCGGATGTCCGCAGCGCTGCGCAGACGCTGATCGCGCGCGCCGCGAGGGTCGGGACGCGCGCGGGCGACTGGCTGGTCGAGGCCCGAGCCGCGCTCGACCACCGGCCCAAGGCCTGGGCCACGATGGTCGCGCAGACCGCGGGCCGCCTGCATCCGACCGAAGTCTTCCGGGTCCTGCGTCCTTATCTTGAAGGAAATGCCGACGCGGTCTTGGTTTGCGATGGCGGAGAATTTGCCCAATGGGGGCAGAGCATGCTCCCCGTGCGCCGGCGTCTCGTCAACGGCGTTGCCGGCGCCATTGGCAGCTCGCTTTCGTTTGCACTCTCGGCCCGGCTGCTCGAGCCCGAGGCGCCCGTGTTCGCCGTGCTCGGCGACGGCACGATCGGCTTCCACATTGCCGAATTTGAAACGGCGGTGCGACGGCGGTTGCCCTTCGTCGCCGTGCTCGGCAACGACGCATGTTGGAATGCCGAGAGCCAGATTCAGCTCAGGGAGTACGGCCGTGACCGCATGCACGGCTGCGAGTTGCTGGGATCGCGCTACGACCAGGTGGTCGCGGCGCTCGGCGGTCACGGGGAATTCGTCGAGAACGCCGCCGACCTGCCGGGCGCCATCGAGCGCTCGCTGGCCAGCGGCAAACCCGCTTGCATCAACATCATGGTGGAAAGCATCGCCGCGCCGGTGGTCCGGCAAACGGCCTGACTACTCCGGAGGAGCAGGCGCGTCACGCTGCACCCGATTGAGTACTTGTGGATCACGCCGGATTACCAAAGTGCCATGTCCGCTTTCCCCCCGATACCGACCGTAACGCGGACATCGCGTGAGGTCCGAGTCGTGCCAATTGCTGACTCATGCAGTGCAGCAAACATCAGGCAGGGCCTTCCCCGCGGTCATTTTCGGGTACTTGTCTGTCGAGTGCCCTTTTAACAAATTCTACGGAATCAATTGCTGCCCCAAGTTGGGTGCGAAACTGCTCGATCGCTTCTTTCATCGGCGGCGGCAGGTCTCCCCACCAGTCAATAACGCGACTCATCGCTTCTTCGACGGTTCGCAGCATTTCCTCTATAGCAATTTCACGGTAGGTTCTCGCCATAGCGCTGTCGCCTCTTCTCCGGTACCGATGAGGTTATAACCTTGCCGAGGTGATTGTGCTTACTTATTCACCAAGACGAGGAGACCGCATGCATGCAACTTGACCTCACACTCGGTGGGGCAGCCCCTCAGCGCTATTTCTACTGTCCGCGGTTAGTCCGGTTACCCTCACAAACTCTCCGTGAAAGCAGACATCCCAGACGGCAGCCTAGTGCCACAAGCGGCCTCATGCACCGCAGCAAACAGCATCTCTATTCCATTACCTCGTCGGCACGCACAAGCAGCGATGGCGGCACGTCAATACCGAGCGTTTTGGCGGTTTTGAGGTTTACGACCGTTTCGTATCTGGTCGGCGTCTGCATCGGAAGGTCGGCGGGCTTTGCACCGCGCAGGATGTGGTCGACATAGGACGCCGCCTGTCGAAACAAGTCGACGAAGTCGGTTCCGTAGAACATGAGACCACCGGCCGCGACGAAAACGCGGAGCGTGTAAACCGCAGGCAAATGGTGCCGGGCCGCGAGCGCGATGATGAGATCGCGATGGGCGACGGTCGTGATGTCCGGTGGCAGGACCAGGCCGCCGTTCGGCTCGCGCGCGAAGGACTCAATGGTGCGCTCGATGTCGGCAGCGTTCTCGACAGGGCTGGGCACAATGTCGATCGCGAGCGACGGAGCCAGAGCCTTTGCCGACCGCAGGAAGTAATCAAACGAGGTGGTTTTGGGATTGGCCACGAGCGCGGCACGCTCCAGACGTGGCGCAATCTCCCTAAGCATTCCCAGCCACTTGCCAGTGATACCCTCTTCGTACAGCAGCAGGCCGGTGAGATTTCCGCCCGGCCGGGCTAAGCTCATGACGAAGCCGGAGCCAATCGGGTCGGCGATGCCGGCAAACACGATCGGGATCGTCCGGCTCTCTAGCTGCAATGCGGCGACGGCTGGCGTCGACTGTCCGAGGATCACGTCGGGTCGCAGGGAGACCAGTTCTCTCGCGAGTACTCGCGCCTGAGTGCCGCCGGGGGCAAAACGGTAGTCGATGCGAACATTGCCGCCCTCCACCCATCCAAGCTTCTCAAGCCCCTGCCGGAATCCCGCGAGGCGCCCGCTTATCTCGGGATCATTCTCGGCGAGGCCCGCCAGCACGCCGATCCGCCGCATGTGGTCCGGCTGTTGCGCGCGCGCCGCGAGCGGGTGAAGCAGCGACGACGCTACCGCGCCGCCGAAAAGCGTTATGAATTCCCGCCGCCTCATGAACTTGTCCCGTGGCCGAAGATCACCACCCTAACACATCTCGGCCGATAGCTGTCTGTCCATCACAGCCCACTCATGTCCGAGTTGGGTCAAGAGCGCCCGACCCAGTCGGGCCGCGGCAACCGCGCATGTCCGCTTCGCCCCGATAGCGACCGAACTGGTGCGTGCCAAAAGCGGCCGTGAGCAGGCGCAGCAATAGATGCAGCTATTCGATCACTTCGTCGGCGATGGCGAGAAGCATCGGTGGCACATTTAGGCCAAGCGCCTTGGCGGTTTTCAGGTTGATCACCAGTTCGAACTTGACCGGCACCTCAACGGGAAGCTCGCTCGGCTGCTCGCCGCGCAGGATGCGGTGCGTATAGATGGCGGCGCGCCGATAATTATCGCGCAGGTCATTTCCATAGGACAAAAGGCCACCGACTTCGGCGAATTGCCGGTACGGATAAGCAGCGGGGAGACGATAGCGCGCTGCCAGCGCCGTAATTTGCGTCCGATGGACGAGCGGGAACACATCCGACATCACGACAAGGCCACTGTTGGGCTCGCGGGCCTGTGCGGCAATGACGGGTTCAATTTCGGAGGTGTCATGAACACGAGCAGCGATCGTCTCAAGCCCCAAAGACTGAGCGGCCGCGTTGAATGGGTCCAAGTAATATGAACCGCCACGCGGAGCGGTTGCCGGGTTGAACAGAATGGCGACCCTCCTGATACTCGGCGTAATGTCCTTGAGCAGTTCGAGCCACTTGCCGCTCATCGAAGCTTCCATATTGATAAAGCCGGTGACGTTGCGGCCCGGGCGCGGCAGGCCCGCGACGAACCCTTCGCCGACCGGATCGCCAACACTGAAGAAGATGATGGGAATGGTGGAAGTTTGTTGCAGCAGCGCGGCGGTGGTGGTGGTGCTTTGCGCAAGCATCAAGTCAGGCCGCAGCGCGACGAGCTCCTTTGCCAATCGTTGTCTCGATTCTTCATCGATCGCCTTCCAACCATAATCGATGCGAATATTGCGGCCCTCCTCCCACCCCAGTTTCTTGAGTTCGTCGCGGAATGCGGCGAGGAGACTCTGATATCCTGCGTCGTTCTCGGACGCCGACATCAAAGCACCGATGCGCCGCATGCGATCCGGCTGCTGCGCGCCCACGATGAGCGGCCATGTCGCCGCGCCGCCGATTAGCATGATGAACTCGCGCCGTTTCATTTCCAAGATGAGTATTCCTGCTGTTGCGCAGTTTCTGAGCTTCCGATGGAAAGGATAGCACACGTCGATGTTGGCAGGAGCCTGCTGCGCTGCGGGATTGCGACCTGCCTAATGTCGCCTTGGGGTCAAAGGCGTCGAAATTGCAATGTCCGGAATAGAGTCCGCTCTGCTCCAAAGCAGACATCGCTAGATCAACTTTAGCCCTTTCAAGCGGGCGTGGCTTTCCTTGCCGACGATGATGTAGTCGTGCACGGCGATCCCCAGCAGTCTTGCGACCTCCACAATTACACGCGTCATTTGACCAAAAAACACAAGCAAGTAGCCCGCATGAGCGAAGCGACATGCGGGGTGATGTGTGGTGAGGTTGGCCGCGGATTTCGCTTCGCTCATCCGGGCTACGTTGCTCTTAAGTTTTCGCAACGAAGCCCAGCAGTGCGCCGGAATGCACATACAGGGCCATCCGCCGATGCGCCGCGCACTCTTGTTATTCCTGCGCAGGGATGGAACACTTTTCGTACGGCGCTGATCGCCACAAGCAAAACCATTGCGAGGGAATTCGAATGTCGCGTTGTTGTGTCTTGACGGGCGTTCTGATGATGGGGCTTGCGTTTTCACCCCTCCCGGCGCTGCCGGCTAGCGCCCAGACTTATCCAAGCCGAAACATCACGCTCGTCGTCGGCTTCGCTGCCGGCGGGTTCGCCGACAGCGTCGGCCGGCTCGTCGGGCAGAAGCTCGGCGACCGGCTCGGCCGGACGGTCGTGGTCGAGAATCGCGGCGGGGCAGGCGGTAACATCGCCGCCAAGAGCGTCGCCGGATCGACCCCCGACGGCTACACCATCCTGGTGACGACGACCGCGCTCGCGATCAACGAGACGCTGCACAAGAACAAGGGCTTCACGGCAGACGACTTCACGACGGTTGCGATCGTCGCCTCGAACCCGGAATCGCTCTCCGCGCCGTCTAAAACGCTGGCCAACAATATCGGCGAATTCCTCAAGGCGGCGCAGGGCAAACCGATCAATTTCGGCAGCGCTGGCGCGGGCAGCGGCTCGCACATCGCGGCCGAGTATTTCTTCAAGACGCTCGCCAAGGTGCCTGCCACCCACGTGCCGTTTCAGGGCGGCGCGCCAGCGACGAACGCTGCGATCGCCGGCCACATCGATCTCCTCGCGGCGACCGCCGGCGGCAGCGTTGTGCCGCAGATCAAGGCAGGCAAGCTCAAAGGCCTAGCGATGGCGAGCGAGAAGCGGATCGCCGTCATGCCCGACGTGCCGACCTTCGCCGAGGGCGGCTTTCCGGGCTTCACTGCCGCCTCCTGGGTCGGCTTCTTCGTGCTGGCGAAGACCCCGCACGACGTGATCGCCAAACTCCACGACGCGATCGATGCGATCGTCAAAGAGGCCGACACGCAGCAGCGGCTCGCATCTCTCGGGTACGATCCGGTCACCGGCACGCAGAGCCAAGCGCAAACGATGTTCAAGACCGAGGTCGCGAAGTGGGGCAAGATGGTCACTACGCTCGACCTGACAGTGAATTGAGCGAGACGTTCAGTGACGGAACCGTCGGCCTCGAACCCGTCATTTTGATCGACCGGAACGACGGCTAAGCGAACCGGTGAACCATGAGCAGCATGGAGAATGAAGATCCCTGGGCCTGGATGCAGCCCTATGACGTGCGCCGGTTCGGCGAGGTCATCATGGACCCAAAGGAACAGGAGCGCTGGTGCCGCGCCGTGCTGCTCGGCGGCCTGCCCTTCATGTGGCGTAAGGCCGAGGTCGCACGCAACCTGATCTACGACCGGCTCGAGCTGCGCGAAGGCGACAAGGTGCTCGTCATCGGCGAGTGCATTGATTCCTGCGGCTTCCTCGACGACATGCGCAAGCGGATCGGGCCGCACGGAGAGATAGAGATCTTCGACATCACCGACGAGGCGCGCGACAATTACATGGCCAAGAAGCGCGGCCGTGGTGGCCAGCTCGCCACCTGGGCCTGGACCTATACCCGCGACATTCCAGACGGCGCCTTCGACTGCGCCACCTGCCTGCAGGGCGTGCAACATACCGACGACTGGCGCGAGACTGGCGCGGAAATGCTGCGAGTCATGAAGCGCGGCCGCAATATCGTGCTGGCCGAGATCGCCTACAGCCCGGAGACACGGATGAAGATCGGGCTCGACATGCACATCGAGTACATCTTCGACAAACTGCTCTCCAAGGTCGGCTGGAAGCTTGAGGAGTTCCCCTATTACAGCCCGCAGGACCTCGCTGCGGCCTTCAAGGGCCTGGTCATCGATCCGGACCACTTCGTCTGGAAGGGAATCGAGATCTTCTGGGGCCGCAAGCCGTAGAGCGAGATGATGATCGACTGAATCATCCCTCAATCAACCGAAACCCGCGTGGCCTCTGCGATGCGAGCCCAGCGTGGTTGTTCCCCTGCCAGGAAAGAAGCGAGTTCCTCCGGCGATGCCGGTCGCGCCTCGCCACCCATTCTCGACAATGACCGCTCGACTTCCTCGGAGGCGAGCGCACCTGCCACAGCTTCGTTCAGCCGCCGCCTGATGTCGATCGGAGTGCCGGGAGGGGCGACGATCGCTGTTATGGACGTCATGATGAACTGATCGAACCCGCTCTCGACCATGGTAGGAAGGTCCGGCGCCAGCTTGCTGCGGGCTGCGCTTGTAACAGCCAATCCCCGTACACGGCCGTCCCGGATATGCGGGAGCATTTGGGTCAGGGTGGAGAAGAGAACCTGGACCTGCCCGCCGAGCAGGCCCGTTAGGGCCAGACCGCCGCCGCGATAAGGAACGTGGTTCATCTCTATCTGCGCGCGCGCCTTCAGGAGCTCGCCTTCGAGATGGGGAAGCGTTCCGATCCCGGCCGAGCCGTAGTTCAGCGCATCCGGCCGGGACTTCGCCAGTCCGATCAATTCGGCTACGGATCTGGCGGGAACCGACGGATGCACGGCGAGGACCTCAGTGCTGTCCGCAACACGAGCGACCGGCGCGAATGATCCCGCATGGTAACCAGCGTTCTTGTAGATCGACGGCGCGATGAGAAGCGTGCTCGTGCTTCCCACCAGCAGCGTGTAGCCGTCCGGCTCTGCGGCCAAGACCGATCTGGCTCCGATCGTGCCGCCTGCTCCGCCACGGTTCTCCACGATCACGGGCTGTCCGAGAATAGCCGCCATCTTGTCCGACAGGAGCCGCGCCATGACATCCGGAGGTCCGCCTGCGGGCGACGGCACGACCAGCTTGATCGGCCGATCCGGGAACGCTTGCGCGCTTTGAAATACCAGCAGCTGCGCGATAAGCACGACCAAGACGGTGACGATTTTCTGCTTCATAGTGTCTCTCCGGAAGGACATACGGATCCGAGCGATGAGGAACTGACGCCGATGAGCCGCAGCGGCACTCTACGACAGTGTCCCTCCTGCTTCAAAATCCCCGCGGCTGATCGGTCGCCGACGCGATGAGCAGGGTTCTGCTATGCTCGAACAGTCGTGCCTGGGATTGGTCTCGGCAAGTGTCTGGGGGGACGAATGTCATCAAGCTGTAGGGTAGCGATTGTCGGCGGCGGGCTCGCCGGGCTCGCGGCCGCGCAGGCGCTGAGGACCTTCGGGATGAAGACGGAGGTTTTCGAGGCCGCTCCGGCTTTGGGCGAGATCGGTGCCGCGGTCAACGCAAGCCCGCAAGCCGTCAAAGCGCTGCAAGCGATCGGAGTTGGCGCCAAAGTCGCCGCTGTCGGAAACTCATCGCCCGGAATCTACACGCGCAACATGCAAACCGGTGAGTTCCTCGAATTCAACGATCGGCACAAGGCTGCGGCGCGCTACGGAGTTCCCTATTACACCTTTCACCGCGCCGACCTGCTGGATGCGCTCGCAAGCGGCCTCGACCATAGCGCCATTCATCTGGGACACCGCCTGACAGGAGTAGAGGAGCGAAGCGACCGTATCATGCTCGCTTTCGCCAATGGCACTCAAGTCGAGGCCGAGATCGTGATCGGCGCCGATGGCGTGCGCTCGGTCATCCGCCGGGCGCTCTATGGCGACGACAACCCAACCTATACCGGTCAGATGGTATGGCGTGCGCTCCTGAACGGCGGCGATGTGCCGGAGGA
>WNFV01002830.1_pt1 | contig 24117 bp, 32 predicted proteins | sample 5400101 | NCBI WGS metagenome assembly WNFV01 (sample SAMN13153361, study PRJNA577476) | soil metagenome | isolation source: 115 cm soil or saprolite under grassland replicate 1 | place: USA:California | collected 2016-06-15 | reverse complement strand
ACGTCACCGGCGTAACCGACCGCGGGACGCGTCTCCGCCAGCCAGGGCCCCAACGGCAGGGTCTGACCCCGGTTGTCAGGAAAGCGCGACTTTTCGTCCCCACCGGTGGGCCCAGCCTTAGACAGGATGGAGCCGTGGCCCCGTTGGCTGCGGCGTCCGGATCGCTGGCGAGAGTGGTCGGCGCCTACGCATTTGTCGTGGGTTGCCGGGGTTGGCCCGGTAGAGCCACATACGGAGGTCGCCGACCATGTACGACTCTACGATGACGGTAACGGTCGGGCTGGACGTGCACGCTCGCTCGATCCGATTGGCCGTGGTGCGCGCCGACGAGCTGCTGGAGGAGCGGACGCTTGCTTACGACGAGGAGGCGGTCGAGCGGGTGTTGCGTCGCTGGCCGGTGGTGCGCTGCTGCTACGAGGCCGGCCCGACCGGGTTTGGTCTGCAGCGTTTCCTCGCCGGACGGGGGATCGACTGCCAGGTGGTGGCGCCAGGCCTGGTGCCGCAGCGGCCGGGCGACAAGGTCAAGACCGACAGCCGTGACGCGCGCAAGCTCGCGCGGCTGCTCGCGGGCGGTCTGCTGCAGCCGATTCACGTGCCGACGCCGGAGGTGGAGGCGGCTCGTGATCTGGTGCGTGCGCGCGAGGACGCGCGCCTTGATCGGATGCGTGACCGGCAGCGCCTGTCGAAGTTCTGTCTGCGTCACGGGCTGCGGATGCCAACGAGCTCGTGGACGGTCGTGCGACGCAAGTGGCTCGGCGAGCAGCACGTCGAGTTTCCGGCTCAGCAGCAGACGTTCGACACCTACGTGCACACGGTCGACCTCGTCGACGCGCGGATCGAGCGGCTCGAGCGGGCGATCCGCGAGACGGCCGAGCAGCAGCCCTGGCGAGGGCTCGTCGCGAGACTGCGCTGCCTGCGTGGGATCGACACGCTGACTGCGCTCGCGCTCGTCGCCGAGATCGGCGATTTCGACCGCTTCAAGACCGCCGAGGAGTTCATGGCCTTCGTCGGTCTCGTGCCCAGCGAGCACTCCTCCGGCGATAAGCGCCGGCAGGGATCGATCACCAAGGTCGGCAACAGCCACGTGCGTCGGCTCTTGGTCGAGTCGGCCTGGCACGCGCGGCGACGGCCGAAGGTCGGCTACGAGCTCACTCGCCGCCAACGCGGACAGCACGCCGAGGTGATCGAGCACGCCTGGCGCTGCCAGCAGCGGCTCTACCAACGCTGGCAGCGGATGGCCGGCCGCGGCAAGCCACACCAGAAGATCGTCGTCGCCTGCGCCCGCGAACTGGCCGGCTTCGTCTGGGCGATCGCGACCGAACAACCACTCCGCAACGCCTGACCCGTAAACCAGCCTCTCGGCCTCGAGCTCCGACGTCACCGGCGTAACCGACCGCGGGACGCGTCTCCGCCAGCCAGGGCCCCAACGGCAGGGTCTGACCCCGGTTGTCAGGAAAGCGCGACTTTTCGTCCCCACCGGTGGGCCCAGCCTTAGAGCCGTGGCCCAAACGGCAGGGTCTGACCCTGGCTGTGAGGAAAGCGTGACTTTTCGTCCACGGGCTACTCCCTGACCGGCGTGACGAGGGCGTCGCCGCGCTCGAACGCGAGGATGTTGTCGACGACGATCCGCGTCATCGCCTCGCGCGTCTGCCGCGTCCCGCTGCCGAGGTGCGGCGTCAGGACGACGTTCGGGAGCGAGAGCAGGTCCTCGGGGACGTACGGCTCGTGCGCAAAGACGTCGAGCCCCGCTCGGATCCGGCCCGAGACGAGCTCTGCGACCAATGCCGGCTCGTCGACGATCTCGCCGCGGGCGGTGTTCACGAGGCAGGCGCCGTCCCGCATCAGCGCCAGCCGTCGACGGTCGACGAGACCATGCGTCTCCGGGGTCAGCGGTGCGTGGATGGTGACGATGTCGGACGTCCGCAGCAGCTCGTCCAAGTCGCGATACTCGCCGAGCTCGGTCTCTGCACGCCGCCGTTGCGTGTAGAGCACGCGCAAGTCGAATCCGCGCGCGCGACGCGCAACCGCTTGGCCGATCCGGCCGAGGCCGAGGATTCCGAGCGTCGACCCGCTCAACTCCTCGGCAAGGAAGCCGTCGGCCCATGAGCCCGTCCACTCGCCCGCGCGGACGCGGCGGTCTCCCTCCACCACCCGCCGCCGCACGGCGAGGACCAGCGCGAAGGTCAGATCCGCCGTCGCCGCGTCGAGCACGCCCGGGGTGTTCGTGACCGCGACCCCGCGCTCACGGAACCTGTCGATGCCGAGCCTGTCGTACCCCACGCCGAAGTTCGCGACGAGCCGCAGTCCCGGCAGGAGCTCGAGCGGGATCGGCTCGTTCGCCACGACGATCGCCTCCAGCTCCGGCCTCGGCTCGGAGAGCTCCGAGAGTGGCCGTACCTCGACGTCGGCGAGCTCGTCGAACGCGGGGCCTGGATATCGCCGCGTGGCGAGAACCTTCAAGGGATGAGTCTCCCATGCCGAAACGAACTCACGATGAAGGTGAGAGTTGCGGCAATCGTGGGTGCAGCACTCGTCGCGATGGCCGCAGCGCCTGCAGGCGACGCGTTCCAGCTCGAGGGCGGACGATGGCCGACGACGACGATCACGTACTACAACGAAGTTCCCGCGTACGCCTGGGCCGTCGATACGGCCGCGTATGCGTGGAACACGAGCGGCGCGCGGGTCCAGTTCCTGAAGACGTCACGGCGAAACGCAAAGGTCCTGATCGGGATCCGCTGGTACAAGGTTGCCGGGGACGCCAACGTGCAGCGCGTGAATGGCCGCTTCGTCGGCGCGCAGGTCGGGATCCGCAGCGGCCAGGACCGCTACTCGATGGCCCTCGTCCTCACGCACGAGCTTGGACACGTGCTCGGTCTCGACCACGAGGATCGCTTTTGCGCGACGATGAACAGCTACCTCGTCAACGGGCATCCCGAGCACTGCCCGGCAGCTCCGGCGGGAAGCTGGATCTGCCGCCTGCTCCGGACGGACGACATCCGCGGCGCGGTCAGCCTCTACGGCGGCAGCGTCCGCCCGATCCGCGGGCCCGAGTTCTGCCGCAAGTAATCACTCCCGCCTGAGCACCTCGGCGAGCGGCCGCGTGTTGACGACGTCCGCGGCGGTCGCCCACCCACGCCGTGCGGTATGCACCGCAAGACGCATGTTCCCCAGCCCGCGCACCGAGTGCGCATCGGTCGAGACGACGATCGGGACGCCGGCCTCGACCGCGAGCCGGATCTCCGGCCCCGATAGGTCGAGCCGGTCGGGAAGGCCGTTCGTCTCGAGTGCGACCCCGGTCTCCAGCGCGACCTCGAAGGCCCGCTCCAGGTCGAGCGCATTCGGCGGACGGTGGTTGATGATCCGGCCCTTGGGGTGGCTCAGGGCGCGCACCGCCGGATGGCGCATCGCCTCGGTCACCTTGCGCGTGAGCTCGTCGCGCGGCTGCCGCTGCCCGGCATGGAGGCTGAGTTGCACCCACTCGAGCTCCTCGAGGATGTCGTCGGGAAGGTCCAGCTCGCCGTTGCCGCGGATGTCCACCTCGCTTCCGCGGAGGACGCGGAACGGTGCAAGCTCCTCGTTGACCGCTGCGATCTCCTCGCTCTGCCGCCGCAGGTCGTCTGCGTCGAGCCCCGGAACGACGCGCACGTTCGGCGTGTGGTCGCAGATGGCCAGGTACTCGTAGCCGAGCTCTCGCGCAGCGGTCGCCATCTCGAGCACGGACGCCTTGCCGTCCGACCACGTCGTGTGGACGTGCAGGTCGCCGCGGATGTCACTGCGTTCGAGCAGCACCGACGGCTGACCGCGGAACGGCTGCTCACGCAGCTCCGGCGGGCACCACGGCAGACCGAGTTGCGCGTAGAGCGTCTCCTCGTCCGGGGCAGCAGGAAGCTCGCCGAGCGCCTCGACGTACGCCCGCGTTCCGGTGGCACGCACGAGCTCCGTGCCGAACCGGTGCGGATCGGCGACGACGAGCTCGACCGGCACTCCCTCGACGGTGACGCCCAGCGCGCGGCGGGTCTCGCGTTCGAGCACGGACACGATCGCCGGCAACGCCGCGAACGCGTCGAGCACCGGCTTGGGCCGCGCGGCGGCGCAGACGACGGCGAACTCGAACGACGTGTCCGCCCAGCGGCGTGGATCTCCGGCCACTTCGCCCTCGAGCGCCGCCGCGATCTCCTCCACCAGCGCACGCGCGCGGTTCAGCAGCATCCCCTTCTTCTGCGGCCGCCCCTCCCGCTCGAGCCCGGCGAGCAGGCGGCGCTCGGTGTGGGGCCCGATCCCCGCGACAGACGTCAACCGTCCGGCGCGCGCAGCGTCACGAAACTCCTCGGGAGACGAGATCCCGAGCTCGCGCCCGATCTCGACCATCCGCTTCGGACCGATGCCGAGAAAGCGTCCGAGGCCGACGAGCTCCGGCTGAACCTCTCGCTCGAGCTCGTCGAGCTCCGCGATGCGACCCGTCTCGACGAGCTCCTGGAGCCGGGCCGCTATGCCGGACCCGATCCCGCGTAGCTCCTGCACCCGGCCCGCCGCGACGAGCTCGGCGATCGGCGCCTTCGTCTCGCGGATGGTTTCCGCGGCGCGCCGGTATGCGCGGGACGTGTAGTAGCCGGCCCCCGAGAGATCGAGCAGCCCGGCGAAGGCCTCGAGCTGCTCCGCGATCGCCGCGTTCTCCAGCCGTTTCACCGGCGGTAGTCTGCGCACATGGCGGGCATCGTCGTGCCGTTCCGCGGAACCGGCGGCAAGCAACGTCTCACGGGGCTCGGCGAGGAGCCGCACCGCGCGATCGTCCTCGCGATGCTCGCGGACGTGCTCGCGGCGGCGACCGAGGTGGGAAGGACGGTCGTCGTCACCGCGGACGAGGACGGACGTCGCGTTGCGCTCAAGGCCGGCGCGGAGGTCGTGGACGACCCGGGCGGGGGGCAGGGCGCCGCCGTCGCCGCGGCGATCGGGCTTTTCCCCTCCGACGCTGTGCTCGTCGTCAACGCCGACGTTCCCTGCGTCGTGCCCTACGACCTGCGTTCGCTCATCGCGGCCACGCCGATCGACGGGATCGCGCTGGTTCCGTCAGAGGACGGTCGTACGAACGCACTGAGCTTGCCCGCGCCGCAGCTGTTCGAGCCGCTGTACGGAGCACGGAGCGCCGAGCGCTTCGCGCGGGCGGCTCGCGATCTCGGCCTCGACGTGGTCGTCGCCGCGATTCCGAACCTCGCCGACGACGTCGACACGCCCGAAGATCTCCGCCGCGTGCAGCACCGCGCCGGACCGCAGACGCAGGTCGCGCTCCAGGGCCTGAGGATGGCGTCGTGAAGGTCGTGGCGCTCTCCGGCGGGGTCGGCGGCGCGCGCTTTCTGCGCGGTCTGGTGGATGTCCTGGACCCTGCCGACCTGACGGCCGTCGTCAACGTCGGCGACGACCTCGAGGTCCTCGGCCTCTCGGTCTGTCCCGATCTCGACAGCGTGCTCTACGCGCTGGCGGGCATCGCAGATGACGACCGCGGCTGGGGGAGGGCCGACGAGACCTGGAACGCGCTCGCAACGGTCGAGACGGTCGGCGGGGAGGACTGGTTCCGTCTCGGCGATCGCGATCTCGGCCTCCATCTCGTTCGGACGCAGGCGCTTCGAGCCGGTGAGTCGCTCTCCACCGTCACGGCCCGGCTCTCGGCAGCGCTCGGCCTCGAGAGCTCGATCCTGCCTGCGACCGATGATCCCGTGCGCACCTGGCTCGACACGCCGAACGGGAGCTTCGACTTTCAGCACTGGTTCGTCGCGCGCGGCCACCGCGATCCGGTCGATCGCGTGCGCTTCCAGGGTGCGGCCGACGCACGGCCGGCGCCCGGGGTGCTGGAAGCACTCCACGAGGCGGATCTGATCCTGGTTGCCCCGAGCAACCCGTTCGTCTCGATCGGGCCGATTCTCGCCGTCGAGCGGATCCGCTCGGCGCTCGAGCGCCGTCGCGTGCCCTGCGTCGGGGTGAGCCCGCTCATCGGCGGTCGTGCCGTGAAAGGTCCTGCGGCGGCGATGCTGCGGCGCCTCGAGGGCGGAACGACGGCGGTCCAGGTCGCGCAGTGCTACGCGGGCCTGATCGACGCGCTCGTCATCGACGAGGAGGATGCGGTTGACGCCGACGCGGTCGGCGCGCTCGGCGTCCGCCCGGTCGTGACGCGAACGCTCATGCGTGACGCGCCCGCGCGGAAACGATTGGCCGAGGCTGCGCTCGACGCGGTCGCGCTCGCATGAAGGTCGCCATCGTCGGGGGGACGGGCGCCTTCGGCCGTGCGCTTGCGAAGCGGCTTGCCGAGGTCGGCGCGGACGAGGTCGTGGTCGGCTCCCGCGACGCCGATCGCGCACGGAGCGCAGCCGAGGAGCTCGGCGTCGAGGGCGGTCTCAACGAGGCGGTCGTCGGCGAAGCGGACCTCGTCGTGCTCGCGGTGAAGTCCAATGCGACGCTCGAGACCGCGGCCGAGCTCGCGGACGCGATCGGAACGACGCCGGTCCTCTGCGTTGCGAGCGACCTCCGCTTTACCGACGACGGCGTTCTGCCGGGACGTCATCAGGGGTCGCTGGCCGAAGAGGTGGCGCGCATCGTGCGCGCCCCGGTCGCATCCGGATTGCAGTCGTTTGCCGCCGCAAACGTGATCGAGGGCGATCCGGGGGACGCGCTGATCTGCGGCGAGAGCTCGGAGGCAAAGGAACGTGCGCTCGAGCTGGCGGAGCGGCTGGGCGCCCGCGCGATCGACGTGGGGCCGCTTGCCAACTCGCGCGCGCTCGAAGGCATGACCTCCGTGATCCTCAACGTGAACAAGCGCTACAAGGCGCACGCCGGAATCCGCCTCACGGGCCTGCCCTGAGTCGAGAGCTGCGCATCATCCCCGTCGCCGGCCTGCCGGAGATTCAGGAAGGCGACGACCTGGCGGAGCTCGTAGCGGCAAAGGTCGACCTCGAGGACGGCGACGTCGTCGCGCTCGCGCAGAAGATCGTTTCGAAGTCGGAGGGACGCGTCGTCCGGCTCGCCGACGTGGAGCCGTCGGCGCACGCGCGCGAGATCGCCGAGGACGAGGATCCGAGGCGGATCGAGGTGATCCTCCGCGAGGCGGCGCGTGTCGTACGTATCCGCCCGCCGCTCGTGATCGCGGAGACGAAGCACGGATTCATCTGTGCATCCGCCGGCGTCGATGCGTCGAACGCGCCCGAGCCGGACACGGTCGTCCTTCTGCCCGAAGATCCGGACGGCTCGGCGCAGGCGATCCGAGAGCGGCTGCGCGAGCTGACGGGCCGCGAGGTCGCCGTCCTCATCACCGATTCGTTCGGGCGCCCGTGGCGGCAGGGCACGATCGACGTGGCGCTCGGCGCGGCCGGCCTCGAGGTGATACGCGACCTGCGCGGGACCCGTGACAGCGTCGGCTACGAGCTGCACGCGACGATGATCGCCGTCGCCGACGAGATCGCAAGCGCCGCGGAGCTCGTGATGGGAAAGGTCGACGGGATCCCGGCCGCGGTCCTGCGCGGACTCGAGGTCGCAGGCGACGGACACGCCCGCGACCTCGTGATCCCCGAAGAGCGCGATCTCTTTCGCTAGCTGCCCGCCCTTCGTCTCGGGGGCGGACCAAGAGCGGCGGTCGGCCTCTATGCGGCGCCGCCAAGTCGGCGCCTTAGTCGCTAGGCCGCTGCAGCCTGGCGGTACCGCTCGAGCACGCCGGGCCAGCCCTTGTCGTACCCCTCGCGGCCCTGGCGGAGCTCGTCGCGGAGGTTCTCCCACCCGCGGTGCTCGAGCACGACGATCGTGCCGTCCCCGTCGGCCGTGAAGCTGACCTCCAGCTCCGTCGGCTCGTCGTCCGCCTCGCGGCCGGGATGCCACGTCATACGCAAGCGGCTGGAGACTTCGTACTCCAGCACCTCGCCCCAGACGTTCTCCCGGCCGTCCTTGGCCTTCTCGACCAGGCGCCACCCGTCGCGGTCCTCGAACGTCACCGTCTGCGCGTCGTCGAGGTAGATCCCGTGCTTGTCGAGCGGCCACCAGGCGGCGATGTTCTCGGTGAAGACGCGAAAGGCCGTCTCCGGCGCCGCCTCGACGAAGATCTGCTTGTGGATCGTCTCCGTTGCCGTCATCGTCATTTCTTCCTCCGTTCTTCTTTTTCGGCCGCCGCCTTGAAGCTTGCGAGCGCCTCTTCCCAGAAGCCTTCGAGGTACGCGCGCAGCTCGGCGAGGCCGTCGGGATCGACGCGGTAGAGATGCCGCGCCCCGTTCTGTCGTTCCGTCACGAGACCCGCCTCCTTCAGGACTCGCAGGTGCTGCGACACCGCAGGCCGGCTGACCGGGAGACGTGCGGCGATCTCGCCGACGGCCCGCGGCCCTTGGCGGAGCTCCTCGAGGACCGCCCTCCTGGTCGGATCGCCGAGCGCCTGCAGTGCCGATGCGTAAGCCATGACTTACGGTAAGTTTACACTTACGGTAGCACCTGTCAACTACCCTGGCCGATCGTGGACGACCGAGCCGGTCTGCTGCTGGAGAGCGACGTCGATCCCGACCCGCTGGAGCAATTCAGGCGGTGGTACTCGGAGGCCGAGGCGGCCGGGATCCGGGCTCCGCATGCGATGGCGCTGGGGACGGCGACCACGGACGGCGTCCCCTCCGTGCGCATGGTGTTGCTGAAGGACGTGGATGACCGCGGCTTCGTGTTCTACACCGGGTACGTGAGCCGGAAGGCCGCCGAGCTGGAGGCCAATCCCCGCGCCTCGGCCCTGTTCTACTGGGATCCCCTCGGTCGCCAGGTGCGCGTGGAGGGCCGGGTCCAGCGTGTCAGCAGCGAGGAATCGGATCTGTACTTCGCGACCCGTCCGCGCGGCGCACAGCTCGCCGCATCCGCGTCACGTCAGAGCGCGGTGCTCGCCGGCCGCGCAGAGCTCGATGCGCGCGTCGCCGAGATCGAGCGGGAGCTCGGTCCCGCGGACGTCCCCCGGCCCGAGCACTGGGGCGGGTACAGGCTCCTGCCGGAGAGGTACGAGTTCTGGCAGCACCGCGCCGACCGGCTCCACGACCGTCTCCGGTATCGCCGCGCGGACGGCGGCTGGCTGATCGAGCGTCTCTCGCCCTAATCGAAGAGCGCCGCGAGCTCGTCGGCCTCGTCCTTCGAGAGCTTTACGTCGACCGCGCGGATTGCCCGCTCGAGCTGCTGCGGGCTCCGCGGTCCCACGACGACCGCAGTTACGAGCGGCTGGGCCAGCACCCATGCGATTGCGAGCGTCGCCGCGTCGATGCCTCGCTGCGCTGCTGCGTCCTTGAAGCGGTCGAGCGCGTCGAACGTCGCGTCCGTGCGCAGGTGCTCGTAGGGCTCGGGCCGGATCGCCATCCGCGATCCGGGTGGAGGCGGTTCGTCGCGCTTGTATTTCCCGGTCAGCCAGCCACCGGCGAGCGGGCTGAACGGCGTGTACGCGATGCCGAACGCCTCGCAGAGGCCGAGCACCTCCCGTTCGTCGGTGCGATCGAGCAACGAGTACGAGTTCTGCACGACGGCCGGCCGTCCGGCGGTCAGCATCCCCCGAAGCTGATCGGCATCGAAGTTGCTGACGCCGTATGCCTTGATCAGCCTGAGCTCGATGAGGCCCTCGAAGGTCGCGATCATCTCATCGAGCGGCGTCTCCGGATCGAACTCGTGCGCGAGGTAGAGGTCGACATACTCGACTCGCAGACGATCGAGGCTGGACTCGAGCTGCCGCGACATTCGTGCGCGCGAGAGGCCCTGATCCTGTCCGGCAGCCATCGGGTTGAACGTCTTGGTCGCGAGCTGCGGCCGGTCTCCTCTGCTCGCGATCCAGTTCCCGATCATGGTCTCGCTGTTACCGCCGCCGTACGCGTCGGCCGTGTCGAACATCGTGATGCCGAGCTCCCGCGCGGCGTCCATGAGCCGGAACGCCTCCTCTTCGCTCTCGCCCTGGCCGAATAGCTCCGGAGCCGAGCCGATCCCGCCGAAGTTGCCGCAGCCCAGGATGATTCGCGAGACCTCGATGCCGGTCCCGCCGAGCTGACGGCGCTCCATCGCGGGATTCTCTCTCAGGCACGATGCACACGGTGCTGGTGCCGCTCCTCGTTGCAGCAGTTGCGTGCCCACCTCCGCCGCCGGCGGCGGAGCCGCGCGCGGACCGTCCTCGCTACGCGCTGAACGTCCGGATCGCGCCGTCGTTTCGGACGGTCACAGGCGAGCTCACGGTGACGTTCACTCCGAACCGGCCGACCGACCGGCTCGTCTTTCGTCTGTGGCCGAACGGGCCGCTGCAACGTCAAAGCGGATCCCGTCTGGACGCAGGGCCGGTCACCAGGGGCGGAACGCGGCTCCGCGTGCAGAGGCCCAACGCGACGACCTTGATCGTGCGCCTGGGTCGAATGCTGCCCGCCGAGTCGGCAGTCACCGTGCGCGTGCCCTGGCGGCTGCGCATGCCGAGCGGCCATTACGACCGCATCGCCCGCTTCGCCGGCGGCCTCCGCCTCGGGACGTTCTTCCCGCTCCTTGCCTGGGATCCCCGACGCGGCTGGGTTACGGAGCCAGCGGCGCGGATCCTCTCCGAGAGCTCCAGCACGCCGGCGGCCGACTTCGACATCCGCGTTCGCGCGCCGAGCGGCGTTCGCACGGTCGTCTCGGGTATACCGGTCGGCGCGGGTCATTGGCGCGCCGAGGCGGTGCGGGACGTCGCCCTGGCGGTCGGGCGCTTTCGCATCGCGACCACGACCGCTCACGCGCCCGATCCCGTGACGATCCGCGTCGCTCTCACGACCGGAAAGCCGGATGTCCCGCTCGCGCTGGCCAGACATGCGCTCGAGGCGCACTCAGAACGTTACGGCCCATACCGCTGGCCCGTGTACACCGTTGTCGTCACGCCCGACGTGCGCAACATCGGGATCGAGTACCCGACGCTCATCTTCTTCGGGCGGAGCAACTACGCGCGGCTGATCCTCGACCACGAGACGGCGCACCAATGGTTCTACTCGCTCGTCGGCAACGACCAAGCGCGTGATCCCTGGCTGGACGAAACGCTCGCGACGTGGGCGCAGAAGCGTCTCGGCTCGGCCGGGCGACGCGCGCCTCCAAGGATCCCGGCCTCGGTGCGTCGCCATGTCGGTGCGCCGATGACGTACTGGAGCAACCTCGGCCGCTGGTACTACTACGGCGTCTACGAAGAGGGAGTCAAGGCGCTGGCGTCGCTTCACGACGACGCCGCGGTGGACTGCGCGTTGCGCGCCTACGCGGCGCGGCAGGCGTACTCGATCGCGCAGCCGGGAGACCTGCTGGACGAGCTCAACCGTGTGATCCCCGGCGCCGAGCGCCGCCTCGCCGCTTGGGGGATCCAGCGGTGAGATGCTTTCTCAGAGCTGCGAGACGTGCGTCCCAGTCGGCGCCGACGCTTGCCATCCAGTCCATCGCGACCCCGAGTGGCGCCGGCGTCAGCTCGTAGCGCGTCTCGCGCCCCTCACGCCGGCTCTCGACGAGGCCCGCTTCGTTGAGCGCGGCCAGGTGCTTTGCCACGGCCTGCCGTGTCACGGGCAGCTCCGCGGCGAGCTCCGTCGCGGTGGCGGTGTCCCGTTCGGCGAGCGCCTCGAGCACGTAGCGGCGATTCGCATCGGCGAGCGCGTCGAAGACGCGCCCCGTTGGATCGGTCACGCGTAGGCGAAGGCGTTGGCCCTGAGCTCGAGTGCCGTCGCGAACTGCGGAGTCGACTCGCGGACGAGCAGGCGCGTTCCCTCCTCGACCTCCTCCAGGGTCAGCTCGACCGTGCCCTCGTCGTCCCAGTCCAGGACGAGCCGCTCGCCGGGCGCCGCCTCGACGACGGTCGCACGGCGCTCCTCGCCGTCGTCCCACCGGAAGACGCCTTCGCCGCCCTCTCGCGGGTCGAGCTCGACGTCGTTCGCGAACCACTCCTCGAGCTGCTCTGGGTCCGTCAACGCTTCCCAGACCTCGTCCGGCGGGACGGGGAAGACGATCTCGCGTGTCACTTCCACGACTCCTCCAATCCGCAACCCTGAGGTTGCGTATACTAGGCGCAACCGAACAGTTGCACGTTATCAGGAGGCCGGATGCCGCTGATCCCGATGGTCGTCGAGAACGAGGGACGTTACGAGCGCTCCTTCGACATCTACTCGCGGCTGCTGCGCGAGCGGATCGTCTTCCTCGGCCAGCCGGTCGAAGACGACATCGCGAACGTCATCACCGCGCAACTCCTGTTCCTCGAGGCCGAGGATCCCGACAAGGACATCTCGCTCTACATCAACTCTCCGGGCGGCTCCTCGTACGCCGGAATGGCGATCTACGACGCCATGCAGTACGTGCGGCCCGACGTGCAGACGATCTGCACCGGGATGGGGATGTCGGCGGCGGCGATGATCCTGTGCGGCGGAGCACGGGGGAAGCGCTTCGTGCTGCCGAACGCGAAGGTGATGATCCACCAGGGGTCGGGCGGCTTTCGCGGATCGCCGGCGGACATCCAGATCGCCGCGAAGGAGATCCTCGAGATGACGCGCCGGATGGCGGAGATCATCGCGCGGCACTCCGGCCAGCCGTTGGAGCAGGTCGTGAAGGACATCGATCGCGACCGCTTCATGGCGCCCGACGAGGCGGTCGCGTACGGACTCGTCGACGGCGTGATGCCGCCGGCGGCGGTGCGCTTCGCCGGAGCACGCTGATGGAGACGGGAAACGCCGTTCGCGAGAGTTCCGACATCGTCGCCGGCTGGCGTGCTTGGGTCGTGACGGAGACCGCCGCGGGTCTCAGGCTTGCATCGGTCCTGCACGACCTCGTCTGGCCGCTTCAGCAGCCCGCCCTTGCCGAGTGTCGCCGGCACGAAGATCCTTTCGCCGAGGCGCTCCCGCCGCATCCGGTTCCGGGCGCTGCCTGCAACTGCGGCTTCCACGCCGCGCGCGACCCGGTGGACGCGCTCTCGTACGCCCGCGGCCGCGACGAGCCCGGCACGGTCTGCCGCGTGCTCGGCGAGGTCTCGCTGTGGGGCCACGTCGTCGAGACCGAGGCCGGCTGGCGCGCCTCGCACGCGTATCCAGTTCGGCTCTATGTCGCGGATCCCCACGTCGTGAGGGCTCTGGCGGTGTACGGAGTCCCCGTACTCTCCTGGCCGTGCGGGTCGTCTTCCGGGAGCTTGACGCCGGCCTCGAGTGGCTGGTCGAGGACGAGTTCCTCGAGCGCTGTTCCCATGCGCTCGTAGCCGACGGCCGAGTCTGGCTCCTCGACCCGGTCGACGGCGAGGGGGTCGAAGAACGGATCCGCGGGGCGGGCGAGGCGGCGGGCGTGATCCAGCTGCTCGACCGCCACAACCGCGACTGCGCTTCGCTCGCGGAGAAGCTCGGCGTGCCTCACCATGTGGTGCCGCGCGAGCCGCTCGGACCGTTCGTCTTCCGTGTGATCCGCGCAAGCCGTCACTGGCAGGAGGTCGCGCTTTGGTGGGAGGAACAACGGGTACTCGCGTGTGGCGACGCCCTCGGCACGGCGCGCTACTACAGAGCCGGCGAGGACCTCCTCGCTGTGCATCCACTCCTACGCTGGATCCCGCCGCGCCGTGCGTTTGCGGATCTACAGCCGCTCGACATCCTCTGCGGACACGGAGAAGGAATTCACGAGGGTGCCGAGGCCGCGCTGCGCGAGGCGCTCAGGACAGCGCGACGGCGGATTCCCGCACAGATCGCTGTCTCGGCGCGGGCTTGGCTTCGGGCGCGCTGATCCAGCTCGCCGCGAGGAAGCCGACCGCGATCGCGAGCGCGCCCGCGGCAGCGTCGAAGAAGAAGTGATTGCCCGTGCCGACGATCACGAGCATCATCACGGCCGGGTAGCTCCAGCCGATCGCGCGAGCGACGCGTCCGCGTGCAAGGGCTGCGATCGTCACGCCCACCAGCAGCGCGTAGCCGAAGTGCAGGCTCGGGACTGCGGCGAATGGGTTGTACAGGCTGCCCAGGAGGTCGGAGCTGAGGTTCACCTTCGCGCTGTTCGAAACCGTGTCGGCGAAGCCGAGACCCGCAAGGCGAGGCGGGGCGACGGGATAGAGGAGGTAGAGCACGAGCGCGACGCCCGTTGCGGCGACGAGGGTGTTGCGCACCAGCGGGAAGCGCTCCGGGTGGCGCCGGTACAGCCAGACGAGGAACGCCGCGGTGCCGGCGAAATGCAGCACGATGTAGGCGATCCCGAGCAGCGTCGGGACCCCGGGAACCCAGTCCGCGCCGCGCTGAATCGCGCGCTCGCCGAACAGGTGCAAATGCCGCTCGAGGGCCACGATCCAATCCGTGTGCTCGCGGGCCCCGGCGAGACTTGCGTGCCCGCGTCCCCGCACGACCTCGTAGATGGCGTAGAGACCTGCGAGCGTGGCGATCTCCACCAGGCCTCGGTGGGGAGAGGAGGCGAGGCCCTTCAAGGAGGGGAAGCGGTGGAGGATCGCCACGTTCATACGAACGAGGCTACGGCCGGGGATCATCCTGGGCAGTGCGGCTATCCCTACTTGGCGTTTCGGCTACCCGGCGTCTTTGCAGGCCTCATCGGGCGAGGTCTTAGTGAGCTCTTAACCGGCTCTCAGCCCTTTCTCAGAGAACGCTGGTTCCGTACGAGCCGATGACCATCCCCGCCGATGAGACACTGCTCTCGACTGGAGGCTTTCCCGATGGATGAGTCCACGCTCACACGACGCGGATCGCTGCTGAGACTCGGCGGCTTCCTGGTCACCGCGCTCGGTGCGGCCGGACTGAAGATCGAGACGTCGGAAGGCGCCGGGCCCGCGGCCGTTGCCTCGGGAGCAGTCTCCTGCGTCCTCACGCCAGAGCAGACGGAAGGCCCGTACTACATCGCCGGCGAGAAGCTTCGCCGCAACATCACCGAGGGACGCCCAGGCGCGCCGCTGCTCCTCCGCGCCTTCGTCGTCGATGCGTCGACGTGCAAGGCGATCAAGAACGCCACCGTCGACATCTGGCACGCCGACGCCGGCGGCGTCTATTCGGGCTTCGGCCAGGGAGCGGCGAGCCGCACGTTCATGCGCGGGATCCAGAAGACGAACGCGAAGGGCCTGGCGCTCTTCCGCACCGTCTATCCCGGCTGGTACCAGGGCCGCACCGTCCACATCCACGTGAAGGTCCATCTCGGCGGCAACGTCGTCCACACCGGCCAGCTCTACTTCCCCGACACGCTGACGGATGCCGTCTATCGCAAGGCGCCGTACAGCAGCCGGCCGAGCCGCGAGACGCGGAACGCAAACGACTCCGTCTATCGCAACGGCGGCAGCAAGTCGTTGATGAGGATCCGCAAGAACAGCGCCGGCGTCTACGTCGCAACGATCACGATGGGCGTCCATAGGTCTTAATCCAATGGGCCTGAGGTTAGTGCAGGCGAAGCCGCACTAATCTCAGGCCGGACTCACGCGGGCGGGGATGCGGCAGCACCACCGCCCGCGGATACGACGAGTCGCCAAGCGCAGCCATTGGAGTGCGCGGCTTTGCCGCGCACGTTGGCCCGCGAAGCGGCGTTACCAGGATCCGAACAAAAGCGTCAGCTTTTGTTCGGGCCAGGTCGGTAGATTCGGCGCGTGGAGCAGATCACGCGCCGGGAGTTGCTCGTTCGCGGCGGGCGCCTTGCTCTCGTTGCGAGCACCGTGCCGCTCGCCGGGCGGCTGGCCGAGCTCGCGTGGTCTGCGCCTCCGACCGGGATCTACGCGGAGCTTGCGCGCTCGCTGCGCGGCGACGTGATCCAGCGCGGCGATACCGCTTACGACGCTGCCCGACTGCTCTACAACACGCGTTTCGACGCGGTGAAGCCGCGCGCCGTGGTCTTTTGCGAGTCGCTCGCGGACGTGCAGCGGACGGTGCGCTGGTCGCGCAAGCACAAGCTCCGGATCGTCCCGCGCTCCGGCGGCCACAGCTACGGCGGCTACTCGACCACGGCGGGCGTGATCGTCGACGTCTCGCGGCTGAACCGCATCTCGGTCGACGCACGCCGGCGTGCGGCGGTCGGCGCCGGCGCAAGGCTGATCGACGTCTACGAGCGCCTCTGGCAAAACGGGCTGACCGTTCCCGCGGGAACGTGCCCGACGGTCGGCATCGCAGGGCTCGCCCTCGGCGGCGGGATCGGGCTCGCCGCGCGCAAGTTCGGCCTGACGTGCGACAACCTGCTCGAGGCGACGATCGTGACCGGGGACGGCAACGCTCTGGTGTGCAACGCGCACGAACACGCGGACCTGTACTGGGCGCTTCGCGGCGGGGGAGGAGGAAGCCTTGGGATCGTGACGCGGCTCGTCTTCAGGACGCACCCTGTCGGGCAGGTCACGACGTTCGCACTCGAGTGGCCGTGGTCGGATGCGAAGCGAGTCCTCCAGGCCTGGCAGAAGCAGGCGCCGCACGCGCCCGACGGTCTCTTCTCGGTGCTGAACCTGAACGCGGCGGGCGGGTCCTCCGTGCCGCACATCACGTGCGCAGGGCAGTTCTTCGGCACGGAGGAGCGACTCCGCGCGCTGCTGAAGCCCGTGGCCGAAGCGGGGACGCCGACGCGCTTCACGACGACCTCGCGGAGCTACATGAGCGCACAGCTGATGTGGGGCGGCTGCTCGGGATCCGTTGCGGAGTGCCATCTCCAGCCGCAAGGGAAGCTCGGTCGCTCGACGTTCAAGGGGAAGTCGAGCTTCGCCAACCGGCCGCTGACCTCGAGCGGGATCGACGCGTTGCTCCACCAGATCGAGGCGCGGCTCACGGCCGGACCCGGGCGCGGTCTGATCCTTCTGGATTCGTACGGCGGCGCGATCAACCGCGTGACGAAGAACGCAACCGCGTTCGTGCACCGCGACGCGCTCTTCTCGATGCAGTACCTGGCGTACTGGGATCCGCCGGAGCCCGCGACGGCGAATCTCCGCTGGCTGCAGAGCTTCTACGCGGCGATGCGCCCGCACGTCTCGGCGTTCGCGTATCAGAACTACATCGATCCCGACCTGAAGAACTGGGCCCACGCGTACTACGGCTCGAACCTGCCGCGGCTCGTCGCCGTGAAGCGCCGCTACGACCCGGCGAACGTCTTCCGCTCGCGACAGAGCATCCCGGTCAGGCGCTGAGCGGCAGAGCGCAGGTGACGACCGTTCCCTTGCCGGGCGGGCTGACGACGAACAGCGTTCCTCCCAGCGACTCCGCACGGTCACGCAGGCCAAGGATCCCGGTGCCCCCGGTCGGATCGGCGCCGCCGCGGCCGTCGTCGCTGATCTCGAAGCGCAGGGACTCATCGTCGCGGCCGAAGACGACTTTCGCGCAGGACGCCTTCGCATGCTTCGCGACGTTCGTCAGCGCCTCCGAGACGATGTAGTAGGCCGTCGCCTCGACGTGCGCGGGGAACCGCTCCTCCGGCGCGTTCACCTCCACCTGCACGGGCAGCCGCTCGCCGAGCGCCTTGAGTGCAGATCCGAGCCCTTGCTCCGTCAGCGTCGCGGGATGAAGGCCGCGCGCGAGCTCCCGCAGCTCCTCGAGCGCCTTGTCGAGCTCTTCCGCCCCCTGCTGCAACAGCGGTGCGACCGCGCCCGGCTCCTGTTCGAGCTTCGCGCGGGCGAGGCGAAGCGTCAGCGCGAGCGAGACTAGCCGCTGCTGTGCGCCGTCGTGGAGGTTGCGCTCGAGCTTCCGCCGCTGCTCGTCGCCCGCCTTCACGATGCGTGCGCGCGAGGAGCTCAGATCCTCGCGCGCCTGCGCGCTCGCGACCGCGAGGGAGACGAGCTCGCAGAAGGCGTAGAGCCGGTTCTCGCTCTCCGGCGGGAGCGACTCCGAGCTCGCGATCCCGACCGCACCCCACGGAACGCCGGCGACGAAGATCGGTGCTGCGACGGTGGAGCGGTAGCCGACGCGGATCATCGTCTTCGCCACCTCGGTCGAAAGGGCGAAGTAGTCGTCGATCCGAGCAGGCAGGCCGGTGTCGCGCGCACGGCCGATCGCCGTGTTGTCGTCGGCGAGAATGCGATCTCCGACCTTGAAGGCGCCGACCTCGTCGCGGTCGTAGCGACCGACGACGGTTGCGGTGTCGTCGCCCTCGAAGCGGAAGACCGCGGATCCGTTCACGTCGAGGACGCGTGCGCACTCCTCCGAGACGGCTGTGAACACACGCTCCGGGCTCGCTTCCGATGCGACGAGCGTCGCGACTCGCCGTAACGCGCGCTGCTCCTGCGCGAGCCGGCCGACCTCCGCGAGCTTGGCCTCGAGGTCGCCTTCGAAGGCGCGTACGTCTTCGCCCCCGCCGACGCGTTCGGTCAAGTCGAGGCCCGTCGTGACGAGGTAGATCGGCCCGCCGTCGTCGCCCAGCATCGGCTTGTTCGACCAGGCGATCAGGCGGCGACCGCCGTCCTTGGTCTGCCAGTGGCCGACCTGCGGGCTGGAGAGTCCCGTCTTCCAGACGTGCGCGAGCACTTCGCCGAACGCCTCCGCTTCCTCGCGCGGGATGACGAAGTCGCGAGCGTCGCGGCCGAGCACCTCGTCGCGGCCGAATCCCGTCGCGCGCTCGCAGGCGTCGTTGAACAGGAGGATCCGTCCGTCCCTGTCGAGCACGCAGACGAGGGACTGCGTGGTCTCGGTGAGAACTCGGGCGAACTCGTCGCCGAGGGCGAATTCAGGCGTCTGCGACATCGAAGAGCGTCGCCTCGTACTGCTCGAGCGCCAGACGGGTCGCGCCGACGTTCGCGGCGGTGAGCTCGCTGAGCTGATCCCCTGCCGCGGTACTCGCCTCGAGCGCCTCCTCGTCCGCCCAGAGCGTGATCACGAGCGTCTTTCCACCCGCGCGGTCGGCGAGGCGGATCAAGCCTCGGAAGCCGGTGCTGTCGCGAAGCCAAGGCAGCAGTTGGTCGCGAACGATCTCGAGCCCGCGGTCGTGCTGCTCAGGAGTTGTCTCGAGGACGTGGACGCGTGCGAACACCCGACCGTTTTACACTGTTGTCATGCCCTTCGCCGCCCGTCTCGCCATCGCCTGGGCAATCAACCTGGCCGCCCTCTGGGCGGCGGACGCGCTCTGGGACGGCGTGAGGATCGACGGCTGGGCGGCTTTCCTGATCGGCTCGGCCGTGCTCGGGGTCGCGAACGCCGTCATCAAGCCGGTGCTGGCCGTGCTGACCTTGCCGCTGATCATCCTCACCCTCGGCTTCTTCTACCTCGTGATCAACATCGCGATGATCGCGCTCGCGGAATGGATCGCGCCGGACTTCTCGATCGACGGGTTCTGGTCCTACGTCGGAGCGGTCGTCGTCGTCTGGGCCGTGAACTGGATCGGCGACCAGGTCGTCGGCGACGTCGAGCGGCGGGCCCGACCGCGCTTGATCTAAGGATCCGACGTTTGGCTGGCCGTCCTGCCGGTGAAGGGGACCTCAGCGGAAGATCGCTTTCGAAGGGGCGGAAAGGAGTGGCTCATGGCCACATTCCGTGAAGAACAGACCAGAACCGGACTCAGGTCCTGGAGCCGCACACGCTGGCTCGTCCTGACCGGAGTTCTCGTCGCGATCGTCGTCGCGGTCGTCCTCATCCTCGTGTACTCGGGCGGAGGCGGCTCCGGCGGCGGTGGTGGCTACTAGAGGAAAGGCTGATACCGAGAAGGCCCGCGCGAGCGGGCCTTCTCATCACGGTTCTCAGGCGGGAGTGGACGACCGCGGTCAGGCGGTGGCGAACCGTTTGGCCGCGCGAGCCCTTGCGCGTTCGGCCTCGACCTCGCGATCCTTCGGCGTCGCTGACGTCACGAGCGCGTCGATCAACCGTCTCGACGTGTCAGCGACCTCGTCTACGGCCCGGTCGAACGCCTCCTCGTTCGCGCGCGACGGCTTCGTGAAGCCGCTGATCTTGCGCACGTACTGGAGAGCGGCATCCCGGACTTCCTCGTCGGTGGCCGGAGGCTCGAAGTTGAAGAGCGTGTGGATGTTTCGGCACATGCTGCAATCGTACGCATCTGCGTCTACGGCCGGACGAGCTCCGTCCGCAGCTCGTGGCTCTCGTCGGGTAGCCGCGCCTCGTAGTAGATGCGGAAACCGCCGTCCGGAAGCGGTAGGACGTCGAGGTAGCGCACGTCGGCGACCGCCTCGTCGTTCGTCTGCTCCAATGCGCCGAGCGAGGCGCCGGTGAGCCGCGCGAGACCGGTTCGCTCGAACCAGTTCTCTTCTTTCGTCGCGCGGCCGTCATACGCCGCACGGCCGTCGGGCAGCACGGTGGTGACTCGTGCGCCGCGCGCGTCCCACATTCCCGGGCGGCCTGTCAGCACGGTTCCGTGCCATTCCCAGTCGAGGCCGTCCTTGCTGGTGGCGTACGCCGTGGTCATGCGGTCCTCCTCGTCCGGCTGATCGAGCGGGTGGCAGCAGATCCAGGCCTGCCAGCCGCCGTCCTCCGTCCGTTGCACGAGGGGGTCCTTGACCCCCACGTGCTCGTCGCCGGGGAAGACCGTTCGCGCTTCGGCGGTGGCGAAGTCCGCGGGGTCGTCCGCCTCGAGCACGTCGATCCACCAGTGCTTGCTCGGAGGCGGCGCGGCGGGGCAGACGTAGAGACGCCAGCGGCCCTCATCCGTGCGTATGAGTGCCGGACGTTCCATCGACTGCGCGCCGAACCGGGCCTGGTCGATCGTGGCGACGGTCGTGAGGTGTTCGCCGTCCTCCGAACGCGCGACCACCGTCGACCCCCGCCCCTTCTCGCCGGTGCGGACGCGGTAGGCGACGACGAACGCGCCGTCGTCGTCGAGCGCGGCACTGGACGATCCCGCCCACCAGCCGCGTCCCGTGCCCGGCGCGGGCACTGCGATCACGGCGTTCGCGGTCCCAGGGAGCGGGAAGTCCGACACCCTGCGACTTCTAACACTTAGCTGTCGGGTTGCATCTCCTGCGTCAGCCAGGGATCCTCGCCGGGGTCACTGCCGCCGGCGACGGTCACGAGCCGCGGGAGGTAGTGATCCCAGCCGTGCGCGTGTGACTCGGCCGCCTCGGCGTTCGGCAGGTCGCGGTGCACGAAGCGCAGGTTGGTCCCATCGCCCTCGGGCGTCAGCTCGATCTCGATCGTCGAAGATCCCGGCGGTACACCGCTCTCGTTCTCCCAGCCCCAAGTGAAGGCGAGCCGGCGGGGCGGGTCGAGCTCGACGAACTCGCCGCGCGCGGTGTGTCCCGGAATGACCTCGCAGTGGTAGAGCCCGCCGGGCTGCGGCTCGAAGGTCGCCTTCTGTCCCATCCAGCGTGTCGCCTTGTCGGGATCGACCAGGAACTCCCAGACGGTCTCCGGACTGGCGGCGATCGAGATCTGCCGCTCGACCGTGATGGTCTCAGTGCTTGTGTCCATGCTTCTTCTGCTCCTCCTTCTCTGCCTCTCGTTTGAGTGTCTCGAGCCGCTCGTCCCAGAATCCCTCGAGGAAGGCCTTGAGCTCGGCGAGCCCCTCGGGGCGGGCCCGGTACAGGCGTCTCGTGCCGTTGCGTCGCTCGCTCACGAGCCCCGCCTCCTTCAGGACGTTCAGATGCTGGGAGACCGCCGGCCGAGTGACGTCGAAGTGAGACGCGATCTCGCCGGCGCTGAGCTCGTCGCTGCGGACGAGCGTGAGGATCTGGCGGCGCCGGGGGGCGGCGATGGCTTTCAGCGCGGCTTCCACGGCACTTATTTAAGCAGATACTTACGTAAGCATCAACTTAACAATCTCATCCCTTTGCGACCTCGCCGGCGGCCTAAAGGGTCTTCGCCGTAAGGCCGATCTTTGACGGGGCGCCGAGGACCGCTACCCTCGCGCGCCGAAGTAATCCGGGGTCATGAGACGTCTCACACTCATCTTCGCGCCGTTCGCCGTCGCTGCGGCCCTCGCAGCGACGCCCGGCTCTGCCGCAAGCTTCGACGACAGTGCGCCGTGCCCGGCGGACGGCCCGCTGCTCGTTTGCCCGACGATGTACGTCGGCCAAGCCGTCCAGCTCCAGTTGCGCGCCCTCCACGGCTGCGACGTCTATCGCTGGGAGATGGTCAACGGCGGCCTGCCCGCGGGCTTGTCGATGTCGTCGAGTGGTCTCGTGACAGGCGTGCCGAGGACAGCGGGCTCAACGCGGCCGTGGATGATCGTGCACGACCTCACCTCCTCCGAGGGCGGCCCCTCATGGTGTGGTGGCGACAACCACTCCGAACGGCAGTTCGTGTTCAACGTCGTTGGCGGGGGCGGGAGCCCAGCGCCGGCGCCCGCACCGGCGCCACTGCCGCAGCCTGCGTTGCAGATCAGCACAGGCGGCCTGCCGAGCGCCACGGCCGGCTCCGCGTACACCGCGACGCTCACCACCTCGGGCGGCGGGAGTGTCACCTGGACGGTGAGCTCAGGTTCTTTGCCGGCCGGTCTGAGCCTCGGCTCGAACGGCGTCCTGTCCGGAACGCCGACGAGCCCGGGCCATTACACCCTCACCGTGCGCGTCGCCGATGGCAGCCGTTCGGCGTCGAAGCAGTTCGACCTCGTCGTGGTCGACAAGCTGACCGCGAGCGCGCCTGCCGCGCAGACCTGGGAGGTCGGGCGACCGCTGCAGATCTCGATCGACGCCACGGGCGGCACGCCCGGCTACAGCTGGAAGATTGACGGCACGCTTCCGGTGCACACCGGCTTCGTGGGCGACAAGGGCAACGGCTCGACGAGCCTCCTTCAGGGCGTGCCCGGCGAAGCCGGCACGTTTCCCCTCGTGCTCACGGTCGCCGACGCCACCGGCGCGACCGCGCAGGTGACGGTGACGTTGATCGTTGCGCCGAAGCTGCAGATCAAGACGGTCGCGATCGCACGGGCGCAGGTCGGCAAGCGCTACCGCCTCGGGCTTCTCTACAGCGGCGGCGTCGGCCCGACTCGTTGGGCGCTCGCGGCGGGATCCCCCCCGTCCGGGCTCACGCTCGACGGAGCGACCGGTGTCATCAAGGGCAAGCCGCGCGCGGCCGGTCGGTTCCGGTTCACGGTCGTCGTCACCGACTCGCTCGGCGCGAAGGCGGCGATGACCTACACCCTCAGAATCGCGCGGCGGTAGCCGAGATGACGCAGCGCATCAGTACCCGCGACATGGCCGGGCGGGTCCTCGACGCTCGCTGCGAATTCATCAGCGTCGGAGGGCTCGTCCTCGAGAAGGACTGGCCTCGATCGCGGCAGCTCCGGCTCGACTCGTGATGCGTTCCACTTCGAACCCTCCTGCGGACAGCAGACGCCGCCACTCGACTTCGTTCCGCTCCCGGCCGCCGAGCAGGACGAGCAGCAGGACATCGCCCCACTTCGCTGTGCTCTTTTCGTCGGAGAGGATGAACTCGACCACGACCAGCCGACCTCGGTCGCCGACTGCTTTGCGGCACGAGTGGAGGATTCGGGACGCGTCGTCGTCGTTCCAGTCGTGCAGGATCTGCAGGAGGACGTAGACGTCCCCGCCTTCCGGCACCGACTCGAAGAAGCTGCCCCCGACGAATTCGCACCGATCGGCGAGAGCGGCAGCGCGGATCGCGGCTTCCACTTCCCCTTGCACGTGCGGAAGGTCGAAGACGACGCCGTGCAAGTGGGGATGCGCCGTCAGCAGCGCGACCAGCGCCGTGCCGTTGCCGCCGCCGACGTCGACCACGTGCGTGACGTCGTCCCAGAGATCGAGGGAGAGGAACGTCGGGAGCCGAGCCGTCGCGCCGCTCTCCATCGCGTTGTTGAACGTCTCGGCAGCCTCGGGGTGCTCGGCGAGCCAGTCGAAATAGGGCTTTCCGAAGACGAGGCTCGCCGCCGGCTGTCCCGTGCGCACCGACTCGAGGATGTGCTCGAAGACGGGAGCGACGTGTTCGGCGAGCATCAGCGAGTCGTAGCGGCGTGAGCCCGGCGCGTTCTCACTGATAAGCCGGCCGAGCTCGGTCACCGCGAATGTTCGCGGCTCCACCTCCTCGAAGACTTCCTCGACCGCGAGCGCCCGCAGGATGCGGTAGAGCGCTTCGGCATTCGTGTTCGTCCGCGCCGCGAGCTCGTCGACAGAGAGCGGCCCGCGGGCCAGCTCGTCCGCGATTCCGAGCTTCGCCGCGACGTACAGCGTCTTGGCCGGAATCCCGCCGAAGATCAGAGACATGATCCGCTGCGAGAGCGCCGGATCGGGTGCGGCGCCGGTCACCTCGGCACGTAGGGCTTACCGGCGCGCTCGAGCGGGAG
>WNFV01002552.1_pt1 | contig 24125 bp, 17 predicted proteins | sample 5400101 | NCBI WGS metagenome assembly WNFV01 (sample SAMN13153361, study PRJNA577476) | soil metagenome | isolation source: 115 cm soil or saprolite under grassland replicate 1 | place: USA:California | collected 2016-06-15 | reverse complement strand
TCGTCGTCGTTGGCGAGGATGCTGCGGAACCGCGTCTCGAGGTTCTCCGAGCACGCGAGATCGAGGACGGCGTCGAGCGGCGGCACGCCACGCTCGCTCGCGATCTGGGCGACGGGCGTCCCGATCAGCTCCGGGTACTTCGTGGTCTCGCTCACCGAGAGCTTCTCCCACTTCGGCTTGAAGAACCGGGGCTCGTCGAGCTCCTCCTGGGCCTTCTTGCGCCATTCGGCATCGCGGAACGCGGCGAGCTTCTCCTCGATCGACTTGTCCATGAGCGCCGCGAACATCGGGTTCATGTTGAACGTGAACGGCTCGGCCATGTTCATCGAGAACACGAGCGGGCGCACCGAGACCTGCGGCCACACGTCGGCGCCGGTGGCGCGCTCCTTGGTGTTGAGCTCGGCCATGCCCTCGTGCCACGGGTAGCCCTTGATCGTGAGCAGGGCCGTCCACGTGAACGGCCGGCCGATCGCGCGCTGGAGCGTGTCGACGTCGCGGTGCTTGATCTTCTCGCCTGGGAGCAGCTCGACGCCGCCCCGCCCCAGCTCGCCCATCGGCGCCATGATCACCTCGAGCTCGTGCACGTCGGCGAGCCGGGAGGGGACCGGACGGCCGCCGTCACCCGAGTGCGTCGCGGACGAGCTCGACGCGAACCCCGCCGCGCCGGCCGCCACCGCCTCGCGCAACACCTGCTGCATGCCGAGGAGCTCGTCCTCGGTCGCCTCGCGCTCGTAACCCTCGTCGCCCATCACCCACAGCCGGAGCGCGGTATGGCCGAGGTAGGCGGAGTAGTTGATGACGGTGCCTCGGCGCTCGACGGAGTCGAGGTACTCGGGGAAGGTCTCGAAGTCCCACGGCACGCCCGCCTCGAGGGTGGCGGGGCTCATGTCCTCGACGTGCTCGAGCGTGTGCACCATGAGCTCGCGGTGGTTTGGCCGGCACGGCGCCAGCGAGAACCCGCAGTTGCCGGCGACCACGCTGGTGACGCCGTGCCACGACGATGGCGTGAGCGCGGGGTCCCAGAACACCTGGGCGTCGTAGTGGGTGTGGATGTCGATGAACCCGGGCGCGACGACGCGCCCGGTGGCGTCGAGGGTGCGCTTGCCCTCGAGGCCGTCGCCGATCTCGGTGATGCGGTCGCCGGTGATCGCGACGTCCGCCCGTCGGCCAGGGGTCCCGGAGCCGTCGACGACGGTGCCGCCGCGGATGATCAGGTCTGCGCTCATGATGTCAGCCCTTTCGACAGGACAAGTCTGCCCCGACTCCGGTGTGGTCGGACAAGTAGACCAGGCCGCCGGGCCCGTTGGGCGCCGGCTGGTCGGCGAACAGCCCCGTCCCGAGCCCGTCTTTGTCCCGGTCCTTGGGTGTGTCGAACCGGACCTTGCAGCTCCGCGGCGCCTTGACGAACACGAAGTCGATGCGCTCGGTCTCCTTGCTGGCCGGGTTCTTGAGGTCGTCGGTGTTCATGTCCTGGCGGCCGCTCGTGCACTCCGCGCCGGTGGCGGGATCGCACTCGGGGTTGCCGGCCGCGAGGTGCGAGTCCACCCAGCCATCGGCGACGATCGACTGGTACCGCTGCGATGCCGCGGTCACGTTGAAGTCGCCGGTGAGGACGCGGATCGTCTTGCTGTTGCCACCTTCGGACGCGATCGCCTTCGCCTGATTGGTCTGGCAATCGGAGAGCGTGATCTCGGCCGGGCACTCCGGTGGACACTCGGCGGGATTGCACGGCTTGGGGTCGCCCGGCTCCGGATCACCGTCCTGGTGGCTCACGACCAGGACGAGCGGGCCGAGCTTGGAGCGCAGATCCACGCGGTACGCGCCGCGGAAGTTGCCCGCGAGGACCGTCAGCTTCTGCTTCGTCACGCGCAGGGTCGTGAGCACGAGCTCGCGGTCGGTGGACGGCATGTTGTGCCACACGATGTTGTACTTGCACTGCTTCACCCACGGTGCCGCCGCCAGGCGGTCGTACGTCCGCGGTGCAATTTCCTCCAGCGCCACCACCTGCGGGCACTTCGCGGCTTGGAGCTGCTGGCCGAGCAAGGCAATGCGGTCGTCGCCCTGGCAGTCGTCGGGGGCGTTCGGGCAGGTGATCCCGTGGAGGATGTTCATCGTGACGATGCGCAGGTCGGCCTTCGGCGCGACACGGGGCGAGCTGCCCGCGCCGGCCGAGGCAGCGGGCGCTGCGAGCGCGACGAGGACGCCGACAACCAGCACCACGAGCAGCTTCCGCACAGAGTTCCCCTACTTTTGCCGGTCGCCGTCGCAGGCTCCGGCTCCTGCGGCGACGGTCGGCAAAGCCGCCGTCGCCCGCGACGCGGGACCCTATTACGCTCTGACACCCGTGTCAGGAAACGCGACTCGAGCCCTTCCCGGAGCCATGCGCGCCGCGGTCTACCGCGGGCCGCGAGATATCGCGGTCGAGGAGCGTCCCGTCCCCGAGCTCGGGCCCCACGACGTGCTCCTCGCGGTGAGCCACTGCGGTGTCTGCGGGAGCGATCTCCACATGTTCGTCGACGGGTGGGGCGCGCCGAACTCCATCGGCGGGCACGAGTTCTCGGGCCGCGTGGTCGCGGTGGGCGACGGGGTTACGGCGTGGTCGCCGGGCGACGAGGTCGTCGGCGGGCCGTCGCAACGATGCGGCGAGTGCGAGTACTGCCTCGCCGGACGCCCGCAGCTGTGCACCGGTCGCAGCAACCCGGGCGTCGGCGAGTTCCAGGGCGCGTTCGCCGATTTCGTGCGGGTACGGGAGCCGGAGCTCCTGCGCGTCCCGCCCGGCGTGTCGATGCGCGCCGCCGCCCTGACCGAGCCGCTCGCGGTCGCGCTCCACGGTCTGACCCGCGGCGGCGTCGGCGCCGGGCAGCGCATCCTCGTCACGGGATGCGGGCCCATCGGCGCGCTGAGCATCGCCGCCGCCCGCGCCCGCGGCGTCACCGACGTCGTCGCCAGCGAGCCCCACCCGAGGCGGCGCGCGCTCGCCCAGCGCTTGGGCGCGGTGGTCGTCGAGCCGGACGAGTTGGGCAAGCCCGGCATGCCGTTCGATCTCGTCGACGACCCTTTCGACGCCGTGCTCGAGTGCTCGGGACACGCCGCGGCCATGCAGGCGGGGCTCGCACAGCTCAAGCGGGGTGGGACGCTCGTGCTCGTCGGCGCCGGTATGGACTGGCCGCGGTTCGACAACAACCGCATCCTGCTGAACGAGCTCGTGATCACGGGCGCGTTCGTGTACGACCCAGACGGGTTCCCGCGTGCGCTCGAGCTTCTCGCGTCGCCCGACTTCCCGACCGACGTGCTGATCGAATCCGAGGACGTCCCGCTCGAGGGGCTGTACGACGCGGTCGAGCGGCTCGTCTCGGGTGAGATCCCGGCCAAGGTGCTGATCGCCCCGGCCCGGCAGAACGGAGGCGAATGATGACGACCGACACCCGCGCGCCGCGCTTCAACCACGTGGCCATGAGCGTGCCCGCCGACCTCCTCGACGAGCAGGGCCGGCACGACCTCGTTCGCTTCTACGACGAGGTCTTCGGCTGGAAGGAGCTGCCGACCGAGACCGTCGACCGGAAGAAGCTCGTGCTGTCGGCGTACACGTACGAGCAGTTCGTGTTCCTCATCGCCGACGACCCGCCGATGGAGTGCCCGCGCCTCGACCACTTCGGCCTCTCGGTCGCGACCGAGCAGGAGCTCGACGACATGCTCGGCCGGGCCAAGGCGTTCCATGCGCGCGACGACCGCGTCGACATCGTCGATCGGGAGGTGACCGACCACGGGATGCTCGCCATCACGAGCTTCTACGTGCGGTACCTGCTCCCGATGATGGTCGAGATCCAGTGGTGGGACTTCAAAGAGGAGAAGCGTTAGGAGGGCGCGGGGCTCGCGGCGCCGACGACACTCGTCTCGCGTTCCACCGTCACCGTCTCCGCGGCTGAGGGCGGAGTCTCGGGTGTCGCGCGGAGCAGCCCGCGGAGCGCGAGGACGGCGACCGCGTAGACGGCCAGCGCCAGTACGAGCACGACCCGGAACCCGAAGGCCATGGCGAGGATGGTCGTGAGCACAGCTCCGACCACGGACGCGAATCCGTTCACCGCCCACCCCCACGCCACGTAGTGACGGCCGAACGGCGTGAGCCGGGCGACCGCACCGAGCCCGAGCGGCATGAACGCGCCGAGGCAGACCCCGAGCGGCGCCAGCACGGCGAACGCGAGCAGCATTCGTGCTCCCAGTGGCCATCCCAGCAGCGCGTCGGTCACGGCCGGCAGCCCCCAGAGGTAGAAAACGGTCAGCGCGGTGATGGCCGCGAGGAGGAGCGGGACGACGACGTTCGGCCGCCGTTTGTAGCGCTCGCTGAGGAGAGCGCCGACGCCGGTGAAGACGAGGATCGAGGCGAGCGTCACCGTCAACGAGTAGGTGGGGTAGCCGAGGAACAGCACCAGCCGCTGGATGAGCGTCACCTCGAAGAACATGAAGCCGAAGCCGAGCGCCGCGAAGTAGAGCGCTGATCGTCCCTTCCGCGGCAGCGTGGACCAGATCTTGCGCACGGAGACGAAGGGGAGCAGGAGGAAGACGGCGGCGAACAGCGTCGCCACCGCGAGCAGCAACAGCAGGACGCGTTCGCCGACGATGACCTCGAAGTCGCGCTGGTCGATCGGATGGCCGATGTTGCTGATCGTGTCGCCGAAGGGGGTGAAGTGCCAGAAGAACGGTGCGTCGTCAGTGATGGGCCGGACGTCGTAGGGATACGAGTCGTACCAGTGGTTCAGCTTGTCGTTCGGGAGCGTGGCCACGTCCGTGACCGAGTTGCCGCGGACGGCGTGACCGGGCGCGTACCGGAGGGCCGCGCCCGGCACCGCGCCCAACGATCCGACGAGGCGATCGATTTCGGTGGGTGTGAACGGGTCGCGCTTCACGAGGATGGTCGACACGGCGGAGGGGGCGTCCGTCGTGGACGTCACGACGATGATGTGACGCGACGGGTCCTTGATGCCGAGCTCGGCGAGGGCGTGACGCGCGGTCGCCACGTACCGCGTCGTGCGGTTCGGTCTGGCCTCGTAGTTGAACTCGCCGTACTGCGTCGCGACGACCCCGTCCGGCGCCAAGTGCTTCAAGCTGTCGACGATCGCGTCGCTTGTGTAGAGGTAGCTCTCCGAGAGGACGTACGCGCTCGACGTTGCAGCGTTCGCCGCCGAGTAGCTGTCCGGCGCGGGGTACCAGATCAGGTCGTACTTGCCGTCGCTGCGCGCGAGGTACGAGCGACCGTCGCCCTGCACGTAATTGACCTTGGGGTTCTCGGCCAGATGACCCGTGTAGGCCGCGTAGTCGTCGGTCACGAGTCCGTACGTGACCGGGTTGAGCTCAATCGCATCGACGTGCTTCGCGTCGAAGTGCAAGGAGGCGAGGATCTCGTTGCCGCCTGCGGCCCCGATGATCATGACCTTGCCGGGCGCCTTGGTGTTCGGGGTGAACGGGAAGGAACGAGGGTCGCTGTCGAAGCGGCCGAGGCTGGCGGGGTTGCCGTCCCACTTGCGAATGGACGAGCCCACCAGACCGTCGTGGTACAGCAGCTTCTGGTCTCCCAGGTCGAGCACGTCGACACGGAAGAGCGCGCTCCACTTGCCCGAGTCGTCCAGGTCCGCCTTGAGGGAGTCAGTCCGCTGCGCGGGAAGGAGGGCAGGCCGGACGACGGCGACCGCCAGCAGGCCGGCCACCACGGCGCCGGCCCAGCGGGCGCGCGAGCGCCGGCGCCACGCGATGCGAAGACCGGTGAGGCCCAGGATCAAGCCGGCGAGGACGATCGTCGCCGGCGGCCCGATGGAATTGAGCAGCGAGACGACGACTGCGCACGCGATGCCCGCCCCCAGCAGGTCGGCGAAGTAGAGCCGGCCGATCTGCTCGGACTTCCGGGCGAAGAGCGTCGCGATCATCACCCCGATCGCGACGAACGACCCGAACAGCGCCAGGCAGATCGCCACGAGTCCGCCCACGTTGACGAACGAGTCCCGCGTCCCGTAGTCCCAGATGGCGAGGGTGTCCGTCCGGATGACCGCGACCACGATGTAGCCGACTTCCACGCTGACGGCGCCGAGCAGCAGTCCCCACATCAGGATGGTGTCGGTGGAGGCCCGGCGCAGGCGACCGGAGATGGCCACGAGCACGCCGCCGGTGCCGATCCCCAACAGGGCGAGGCCGATGACGAGGTACGTGTAGTAGTAGAAGAGCTTGAACGAGATGACCCGGGTGTACGCGATCTCCAGCAACAAGCCCGCGAAGCTGATCAGCAGGATCTCGATGCGGTACCCGCGCGATGAGTCCTCGTGACCCGAAGCAGTGCTCACGCTGGCCATTGAACGCCCAGGCCGCCTTCGCTCGCCGGTTCGACAGGGCCGAACACGGTGACGCACCCGGTCGGGCTGTGTCCAACGCGGGCACGCGCCGCCAGACAACGGCGACGCGACCCCTTCTGTTAGCGTTCGTGCGATGAAGGTGGCCTCCGAGGCACCCGCGCGCGCCGCGAGCCCGGGGGACGGCGCCGCGACGGCCCGCCGAGGGTCGACCGCGCCGTGGATCGTGGCCGCGGTGGTCTTCGTGGTCGCGGCGGGCGTGGTCCTGCGCTTCGTCACCTTCAGCGACCTGTGGCTCGACGAGGCGCTGTCGGTCAACGTCGCCAACCTGCCGCTCCGCGACATCCCGAACTGGCTCCGCCACGACGGCGCGCCGCCGCTCTACTACTTCATGCTGCACGTCTGGATGAGCGTGTTCGGCACGAGCGACTTCGCCGTGCGCTCGCTCTCCGGTGTCCTGTCGGTGGCGACGATCCCGCCGATGTGGTTCGCCGGGCGGCGGATCGCCGGCCGCGCCGGCGCCTGGATCGCGGTGCTGGTACTGGCGTCGTCACCGTTCGGGATCGGGTTCGGGACCGAGACCCGCATGTACTCGCTCGTAATGCTCCTCGTGGTGCTCGGGTATCTCGCCCTTCACCGCCTGCTCGAGCGACCGTCACTGGGGCGGCAGGCCGTCGTCGCAGTGATCGCCGGTCTCCTCCTCTACACGCAGTACTGGTCGCTGTACTTGCTGGCCGTCGTGGGCGCGCTGCTCGTGTGGCGGGCCTGGCGTGTCCACGACCCCCAGGCGCGGCGCGCGGCCCTGGCCGGCATCGTGGCGCTCGTCGCCGGGGGCATCACGTTCCTCCCGTGGATCCCGACGTTCGTTTACCAGTCCGCGCACACGGGCACGCCGTGGGGGGACCCGATCGCCCCGACGGCGTCGTTCGTGTTCTCGATCCGCGACTTCGCCGGGGGCGAGCACTCCGAGGCGTATGTCCTCCTCGTCGTCCTCGCCTTCCTGCTCGTCGTCGCGGTCTTCGGGCGGTCGATCGACCGGTTCCGCCTCGAGCTCGACGTGCGGACGCGCCCGGGCGTTCGCAGCGAGACTTTGGTCTGGGTCGCAACGGTGCTGCTCGGCGGTACAGCCACCTTCGTCACCAGCGGCGCGTTCGCCGGCCGCTACGCGTCGGTTGTGTACCCACTCTTCGCCCTGATCGTGGCGTACGGCATCACAGTGTTCACCGACACCCGCATTCGCGTCGTACTGCTCATCATCATCGTCGTGATCGGCTTCGGGAGCGGCGCCCGGCGTGTGTTCGAGGACCGCACGCAAGCGGCGCAAGTCGCCGACGTCATCAACGCCCGCGCCCGGCCGGGCGACGTCGTCATGTACTGCCCCGACCAGGTGGGCCCGTCGGTGAGCCGGCTCCTGCGTGGCAACCTCCGTGTTGACCAGCTCACCTTCCCGAACGGCGACCCACCGGAGCTGGTCGACTGGATCGACTACAAGCAGCGTCGCCGCAACGCCAATCTGCACGCGTTCGCAGCAAGTGTCGACAAGCAGGCAGGCAATCGCGCCATCTGGTACGTCATCGCCAACAACTACCGGGGTGGCAACGAGGGTCGCTGCGAGGGTGTGCAACAAGCGTTGAACGACATTCGGCCCGGGGCCCGGCTCCTGGTCGAGCCCAACGACGACTATCCGGAGTTCCTGGGCCTGCTCGCGTACCCCCGCAAGTGATCGGCACCGTTCGGGAGTTCGTCCGGCGCGACCTGCGCGCCGCCGTGATGCCGTGGGCGCTCGCCCGCGTGCTCGTCGTGGGGTCCCTGGCGCTGACCCGCTTCGCGGTCGACCACCTCGAGAAGGCGACGCGACCGGTCCAGCTCGGCCAGGGCCTGTTCGCGTGGGACGCCGCCTTCTACCGGGACATCGCCGAGCACGGGTACGGCTCGGTCCATTCGGGCGCGCTGCGGTTCTTCCCCTTGGTGCCGTTGCTCTCGCGCGGCTTGGGCGTCGTGTTCCTCGGCAACGACGCCGCCGCGCTCCTCGTCGTGGCGAACGGCTCGGCCCTGCTCTTCGGCGGGCTGATCTACCGGGTGACGCGCCTGGAGACCGGCGACTCACGCACCGCGGTCCGGGCGGCCTGGTTCGCCGCGATCTTCCCGCCCGCGATGGCGCTGGTCCTCGGCTACGCGGAAGCGACGTTCATGCTCTTGTCGGTGGCGATGTTCCTCGCCCTGCGGACGCGCCGGTTCGCGTGGGCGGCCCCGATCGGCTTGTTGGCCGGGTTGGCGCGTCCCGTCGGCGTGCTGCTCGCGCTGCCGGCCGCGATCGAAGCGGCCCGGACCTGGCGGACGGCGTCTCTGCGCGACCGCGTCACCCGAGTCGGGGCGGTGCTCGCGGGACCCGTCGGGAGCGGCCTCTACCTGCTGTGGGTCCGGTACGCGTACGGCGATGCGTGGCTTCCGCTCAGCATCCAGAACAACCGCGCCCACCGCGGCGGCTTCGTCGACCCCTTCACGCGCACCTTCGACGGGATCGGTGATCTGCTCCACGGTGATCGCTTCGGGTCGGGGTTGCACGTGCTGTGGCTGGCGGTGTTCGTCGTGCTCGTCGTCGTGCTCCTGCGACGACTTCCGTCGTCGTACGGCGTCTACGCGGCGGCGATGGTCGTCGTGAACCTCTCGGCGCGAAATCTCGACTCGTTCGAGCGCTACGCGATGAGCGCCTTCCCGCTGGTGCTCGCCGTGGCGCTCCTCACCGACCGGCCCGACGTCGAGCGACCGGTGCTCGTGGTCTCGGCGGCCGGCCTCGTGGGATACAGCGTTCTCGCGTTCCTCGGGGTCTACGTACCCTGATGCTCGTGGCCTGAGCAGCGGCGCCGCCGCCGCGGCTCGTAGACTGTCGTGGTCCCCGGACGCGCCCACGGCGTCCATCCCCGCCCCAAACCGCCAGCTCGGAGCCGCTTGCGTGACGACCGAACCGACGGCATCGCCCAACGTCGTCATCATCGGCGCCGGCCCCGCCGGCCTCACCGCCGCCTACATGCTGACGAAGCGGGGCGTGACGTCGACCGTGCTCGAGTCCGACACCGTGGTCGGCGGCATCAGCCGTACGGCGATCCGCGAGGGTTGGCGATTCGACATCGGCGGCCACCGTTTCTTCACCAAGGTGCAGCCGGTCGAGGACCTCTGGTTCGAGATCCTCGGGCCCGACGACTTCCTGCGGCGCCCGCGCCTCAGCCGCATCTACTACCGCGGCAAGTTCTACGACTACCCGATCTCGGCGATGAACGCGCTGCGCAACCTCGGGCCCGTCGAGGCCGTCCGATGCGTTGCCTCGTATCTCTGGGTTCGTGTCCATCCGCCGAAGGACAAGTCGACGCTCGAGGGGTTCGTCGCATCGCGGTTCGGCTGGCGGCTGTACGACCACTTCTTCAAGACCCAGAGCGAAAAGGTGTGGGGCGTGCCCTGCACCGAGATCCAGGCCGACTGGGGCGCCCAGCGGATCAAGAACCTCTCGCTCTTCCGGGCCGTCTGGGAGGCGCTCAAGCCCAAGAAGCTCAGGCTGCGGCGCGGGAAGGCGAAGCAGGTCACGAGCCTGATCGACGAGTTCAACTACCCGAAGTACGGCCCGGGGATGATGTGGGAGCGGTGCACGGAGCTGGTCACCGCCAAGGGCACGAAGGTGGTCTTCGACTCGACCGTCACGAAGATCGAGCACGCGGGCGGCAGGGCCGTGGCCGTGACGGCACTCACCGACGGCGTTCCGACCCGCTACGAGTGCACGCACGTGATCTCGTCGATGCCGATCAGCGCGTTGCTGCGGGCAATGGACCCGCCGGTCCCGCCGGAGGTGCTCGCGGCTGCCAACGGGCTGCGCTACCGCGAGCACATCACGGTCGGTCTCGTGGTTCCGGAGGAGGACACGTTCCCCGACAACTGGGTGTACATCAACGACGCCGATGTCAAGGTCGGCCGGGTCCAGAACTTCGGTCGGTGGTCGCCGTACATGGTGCGGGAAGGGCGGACGTGCCTGGGCCTCGAGCTGTTCGTGAACGAGGGCGACGAGTGGTGGACGATGTCCGACGCCGACCTGATCGAGAACGGCAAGCGGGAGCTCCAACAGATCGGTCTGGTCGACGCGTCGCATGTGGAGACCGGTTACGTGGTCCGGACACCGAAGGCGTACCCCTTCTACGACGCCGAGTACAAGGACAACGTCGCCACACTCGCAGCCTGGCTCGGCGAGCACGCACCCAACGTGTTCCCGGTAGGTCGGAACGGAATGCACCGCTACAACAACCAGGACCATTCGATGTACACGGCGATGCTCTCGGTCGAGAACATCTTCGGCGCCGACCACGACGTATGGAACGTGAACGTCGAGGCCGAGTACCACGAGGAGAAGCAGGCGGGGGACGGGCACGCGAGGGAGAACGCGGCTAGCGCTGACGCAGGCGCCTCCACAGGCGGCGAGCCCGGTCGCGCAGCCCCCACCACGTAACGAGCAACAGCTCCTCGGCGAAGATCCCCCACGTCATCTTCGAGTAGCCGCGGACGCGGTCGGTGAACACGATCGGCATCTCGGCAATGCGGCCGCCCCAGAGGTGCACGCGGTAGGCAGTCTCCATCTGGAAGCCGTATCCCTTGGCGCGCGTCGTCGAGAAGTCGATCGCCTTCAGCGTGTCGGCGGGGTAGGCGCGGTAGCCCGACGTCGCGTCCTTCACGCCGGTTCCCAGCACGATCGCGCCGTACCGGTTGCCGTACCGCGACAGCGCCCTCCGGAACCATGGCCAATGCGGGACCTCGCCGCCGGGCACGTAGCGCGACCCGATGGCGAGATCGGCGCCGGTGTCGATCTGGTGCAGCAGCGTCGGCAGGTCGGCCGGGTCGTGGGAGAGGTCGGCGTCGATCTGGACGAGGATGTCGTAGCCCTTCTCGAGGCCGATCGCGAAGCCGGCCCGGTAGGCGCTTCCCAAGCCCGTCTTCGCCGGCCGGCGCAGGACGTCGATGCCGCCGAGCTCGGCGGCGGCCGCCTCGGCGAGATCGGCGGTCCCGTCGGGGCTGTTGTCGTCGACGACGAGGATGTCGGCGTCGGGGACAGCGGCGCGTGCTCGCTTCAGGAACTCCGCGATGTTCTCCGCCTCGATGTACGTCGGGGTGACGACGAGCGTGCGCACGCTTCGTAACCTACTCCCGCCGACTTCTACTTCTGGCACCGCCGGTACAAGTCGTAGCGGTCGAGGTAGTTGGCGACGTGGCAGAAGTCGCGCTTCAGCACCTCTTCCGGCTTGCGCGACCCGAGGTCGCGGGAGTCGTTGGGCTCGTCCCAGTTGTCCCAGATGGACGACAGGATGACGACATCGGCCGACGCGAGGTCGTCGGCGAGGCGAGAGCCGTTGGCGTTCGCAACTCCGGGGTCCATCTCGATGTAGTACGTCGCCGGCGTGAGCTCGGGCAGCATGTAATAGAGATAGGCGTCGCTGTACGGCGTCTTGCGAAGATTCTTCGGGCCGACGAACAGCCGGTCGCCGGGCTTCGAGATGCGGGCCGCCTCGTCGATCACGAGTTGGGCGGCATCGGCGCGGTCTTTCTTGCCGTAGTAGAAGACGCGTCCATTGCGCTCGATGATGTGCGCGGTGCGGTGGATGCCGATCGACTGCAGCGAGTAGTCCGTGTACCAGCGGAACGTGAAGAACGGCAGGAGGAAGAAGAGGATCGCGAGGACCCCCGCTCCGCTCGCGAGCGCGAGTCCGCGCGTCCCGGCCCGCGGCCAGCGACGGCGCGCCAGCTCGAACAGCGCGACGGGAAGGAACCCGAGCGGAACGCACCCGACCCAGGCGAAGTGGGTCGAGTCGACCCGTTGGATGCCTTGGGGCAGCAGGCCGACGCTGAACAGGGCGACGACGAGCAGGACGCGAGCGCGGAACGAGCCCGTGTCCCGCCGGAAGACCCACGTCCCGACGCCCACGAGCGTGACGACCGAGCCGAGCAGGATCACGAACCAGAAGAAGAGCTGTTGCGCGGTCGTCAGCGAGGGGATCGGCCAGGACAGCTGCTCGAGCGCGCCCGCCCGTTGGAGGAACCCGTCGAGGTGGCTCCACGACGGCGGGATCGGCAGGCGCCGGCCACCGCGCAGGTAGACGATCGGGTCGAGGATGATCCCGCGGATGACGTGACCGGGACCCGAGGTCGCCAGCTCGATGATGTACAGCGAGACGCCGGCCGCCAGCCCCGCGAGGAGGCGACGCACCCGGTGTGTGTCCATGCCGCGCAGCAGCAGGATGAGGCCGAGACTGATCGCGAGCATCAGGTCCAGGCGGAACAGCAGCGCGAGGCCCAGCAGCACACCGCCGAGCACCGCGAGCCGCCCGGCGCGCCGATCGCCGGTTGCCCGGCGCGCCTCGAGACCGGCGAGGAGGCCGAGCAGGGCCAAGCCGACCGCGCCCACCCACGCCAACGCCGTCAGACCGATGGCGGGGATGATGACGACCGCCGCCGCGAGCGCGCCGAGCACGGCGACGATGCGACCCCAGTAGCGGGCGAGGCCGAAGATGCCGAACACGATCGCCATCTGCTGCAGCAGCCCGAACATGCGCTCGCTGATCAGGTTGGTGCCGAACACCTTGAACCAGCCCGCGAGGGCCCAGAGCCCGCCTGGTCCGTAGAGGTGCAGGAAGTCGCGGCTCGGGAGGTCGCCTTTCAGGACCCGCTCCGGGAACACGAGCATGAAGCCCTCTTCCATGGGAGGGCCCTGCGCGCGGAGCAGCCCGCGCAGCGGGATCAGGAACGCGACCGCGATGATCGCCAGCGCGATCGCATTGCGTTGACGCGGCGTGATCCGGCGGCGTCGCCGGGCCGCGGGTTTGGCTTCCTCGTCTTCGCTGCGCTCGCTGGCGACCCGCGCGCTCATGAGCCGGTCAGTGCGGGTTCGTCGGGTGCGTCAGCGCTGGGCCCGGGTGACGCGGCGGTGGCGCGACCTCGGCGGGCGTGCAGCCACCGGATGCCGGCGTCGATGGCCACGGCCGCGAGCACGACGAGCGCGCCCTCGGCGATGGCGCGGTACCGGTTCGTCGCGAACGTCAGGGTTACCGAGATGAGCACGATCGCGGGCAGGGCGACGAGCGGGAACACGAGGGTCCGCCGCCGTCGCAGGACGATGGCGCCCACGATCGCAAGCGCGGCGATCGGGTAGAACATCAGCAGCGACCACCACGCCACCCAGGTCTCGCGCCCTTCCGCATCGTGGTCGAGGCGGACCTGCTGGGCGGGCCGGAACACGCCGGTGATGCGTCCCCACCGGGCGGCGACGACCACCGGGATCCGCGCCTTGTTGTCGCCGATGTAGTCGAGCGCGGCGCGTCGGTACACGATCGCCTTCTGCGACTGGTCGTCCCGCACCCGCGTCCTCACCCCGCATTCGAAGCTCCAGTAGCCCGTGTACTGGCCGTACCACGTCTTGTCGCAGCTGGCGGTGAGCAGCGTGACCTCGTAGCCGGTCGACAGGAACACGGGATGCTCGAACCGGGTGAGGTTGTACCCCACCCACGGCGCCAGGACGACGACCGTCGCCGTGCCCACGACCGCGAGCCACTTGACCTTCTGGCGCACGTCGATCGAGCGCGTGATCCAGACGAGGGGAACGACGACGAACGGGACCAGCAGGATCAGCTCGGAGCGCGTGAGGGCGGCGAGGCCGCACACGACGCCGAGCCACACGATGGTGGCGAACGAGGGCGCGTGCCAGTACCGGTACGCGAGCAGCAGCGCGATCGCGACGAGCAGGATCGCCAGCGTCTCGGACTGCAGGATGCCGTCGTGCGACCAGATGTTGGGGTACACGGCGACAAGGCCGGCGGCGACGAGGCCGACGCGCGGTCCGACGACTTCCCGGCCGACGAACCCGGTGACGACGATCGTGGCGGTGCCGAGCGCGCACGACCAGAGCATGTGCCACACGGGCGTGTCGAGCCCGAGCCACGACGGCAGCGCGAGCCACAGCAGGTACAAGGGCGGGTGGTCGGCCGCTTGGAGCGTGATGCCCTTGACGTACTGGAGCGGAACGATGAAGCCGTGCCCGTCGGCGAGCAGATTTGCGCCGAAGTGGTAGTAGAGGCCGTCGCCCTGCACCGCGGCGTCGCGCCGGACGAGGAGGATGTACGCCACGCGCAACGCCAACCCCACGGCAGCGATGAACGTGAGCCTCCAAGCGAAGCGGCGCGTGGCTGGTGTCATCGCTCGGGCACGGTAGCAAGCTGCTCGCGAGGCTCCTCGACTGGCTCGGTGTCTCCTCGAGCGCGGCGGTCGCGCAGCTTCCCGATCGCGGCGTCGATCGTGACGGCCGCCAGGACGACGAGCGCGCCCTCGGTGGTCGCTCGATACCGGTTGCTGCCGAGCGACAACGCCACCGCGAACAGCACGATGACCGGCGGGACGAGCAGCGGGAACAGCGGCACGTTCCGCCGCCGGCGCACGATGACGCCGCCGGTGATAGCGAGCGCGCCGACCAGGTAGAAGCTGAAGAGTGACACGAGCGCCACCCAGCCTTCGCGGCCTTCGACCTCGCGGTCGAGGCGGACCTGCTGCGCCGGCCGGTACAGGCCGGTGATGCGTCCCCACCGGGTGAGGACGACGACGGGAGCGCGCCCCTTGTGGTCGGAGATGTAGTCGCGCACGATGTCCCGCGAGATCGCGTTGCGCACGGACTGGTCGTCGCCCGGCTTGTACCTCCTCCCTGCCGTCTCGGTGCATTTCGGGGTGAAGTAGCCCGTGAGGTCGCCGTGGTAGGTGGCGTCGCAGTTGGCGCCGAGCATCGTCGGCTCGAGCCCGGTGGACAGGAAGACGGGGTCGTCGAAGCGGGTGAGGTTGAACGTGACCCACGGCGCGATCGGGATCAGCGCCGCGAGCCCCGCCGCGACGAGGCCCTTCAGCTTCGCGGTGGCGTCCGTGCGGCGCATGAACAGGACACACGGGAGCACCAGCAGCGGCAGGAGCAGTACGAGCTCGGCGCGCGCCAGCGACGCCAGCCCGCACACGAACCCGAGCCCGAGCGCGCGCCACACCGACGGCGCGCGGAGGTAGCGGTACGCGAGATACACGGAGAGGACCGCGGTGAAGATGGCCATGGTCTCCGACACGACGAAGCCGTCGAAGATCCACAAGTTCGGGTACACCGCGGCGGCGGTGGCGGCGACGAGCCCGGCGCGAGGGCCGGCGACTTCCTTCGCCGTGAAGCCGATGAGCACGACACTGCCCACGCCGAGCAGGCTCGACCACAGCATGTGCGACAACGGGCCGTCGAGCCCGACCGACGTGGGGATCGCGAGGTAGAGGAGGTACAGCGGCGGGTGGCTGGCGCTCTGCTCGACGATGCCGTTGATGAACGGCGTCGGCTCGATGAAGCCGTGACCTTCGACGAGCAGGCGCGCGCCGAAGTGGTAGAAGAACGGGTCGCCGCCGAGGATGACGTCGCGCCGCACGATGAGGATGTACGCAACGCGTACCGCGAGCCCGAGCACCGCGGCCGCGAACAAGCCACGCCGAAACGTCCGGGTCGTCACGGTGAGCACGGTAGTGACCCGGCTGGGGCCGGCGCCCCTCGGGCGCTCGTGCTCGCGCCCGTCGGAAACGCCGAACACGCCACTGCTACCGTGGCGCCCCCATGGCCGAGAGCACTGCGCCGGCGAAAGCCGACCCGCCTCGCCGCGGCTACCACATCGAGATCTTTCTGATCAGCTTCGCCGGCCTCCTGCTCGAGGTCAGTTACACGCGGATCATCTCGTTCAAGCTCTTCTACTACTACACGTACCTCGTCATCGGGCTGGCGTTGCTGGGCATCGGCGCCGGCGGCGTGCTCGTCGCGATCTCGCGCCACCTCCGCCGGGCGTCGACGGACGCGATCCTCATGTGGAGCCTCCTCCTGGGCGCGGCCAGCGTGGGGATCGGCTACCTGATCGTGGCGGTGACCCGCACCGACACCCTGGCGTTCTGGGACTACGGCACGGTCGACTCGTTCGCCGGCCTCGCGCGCCTGGTCCTGATCTGCCTGGTGCTGTTCGCGTCGTTCATCGCCATCGGGGTCGTGCTCGCGACCCTGTTCGGCCGGCGGTCGGACCAGATCGGACGCCTGTACTTCGCCGACCTGCTCGGTGCGGGCTTGGCCTGCGCGGTCGTCGTCTCGTTGCTCGGGTCCATCGGCCCGCCCGCGACGATCATGCTCGCCGGCCTGATCATGGCGCTTGCCGGGTTCCGAATTGCGCTGCGGCGACGCTCCCGTGTGGCACCGGTCGGCGCGCTCATGGCGGTGGTGCTGGCGATTGCCGTCGTGGCGCCGAGCGTGCTCCCGTACGAGCGCACCGACGAGAGCAAGGCGAACGTGACCGACTCGGGCCACGACTGGGACTGGAGCGCGGTGTTCCGCGTCGACGCCATCGGCGTCGTCCCGGGCGCGAAGACCCTCATCCACGACGGCCTGCTCGGGTCGGCGATCTACAAGTGGGACGGGGACCCCGCGAGCCTCGGCCGCTTCGACAGCGACCCGCGCTCGTTCCCCTTCGCGGCCGGCGACGCGCCCCCGGGCAACGTGCTGATCATCGGCGCCGCCGGCGGCAACGAGGTCCTCGCGTCGCTCCATTTCGATGCGGGTCACATCGATGCCGTCGAGCTCAACCCTGTCACGTACCGGATGGTGACCGACGACTTCGCCGACTTCGACGGTCACCTGGCCGAGAACCCGAAGGTCAACTACCTCGAGGGCGAGGGGCGGTCGTATCTCGCCCGCCAGGACAAGAAGTACAACCTGATCTGGTACCCGGCGCCCGACAGCTACTCCGCGACGAATGCGGCGACGTCGGGGGCCAACGTCCTGTCCGAGAGCTACCTCTATACACGCGAGGCGATCGTCGACAGCTTCGATCACCTTGGACGTGACGGGATCCTCGCCGCCCAGTTCGGCGAGTTCGACTACGACGCCCGGCCGAACCGCACGACCCGGTACGTCGCCACGGCGCGGGATGCACTCCGCCACGAGGGCGTCGACAATCCTGCGCGCCACATCATGGTCGTGACCACGACCACCGAAGCCCCGTCTGCGCTGGCGACGGTGCTCGTGAAGAAGACGCCGTTCACGGCGGCTGAGGTCGACCGGGTCCTGTCGGGATTGGGTTCGGTGCCGAACGCCAAGCTCCGGTACGCACCCGGTCACCCGGTGAAGGACGAGTCGGTCACCGCCCTGGCGACGCTCCCGAACTCACAGCTGGGCTCCTGGTACGACTCGTATCGGTACGACGTCCGACCCGTCACCGACGACGCGCCGTTCTTCTGGCACTTCACGCCGTTCGACGACGTGATCGGCAACTTCACGGACCCGATCCGCCGCGGCGACGCCGAGATCGCGCTCGGCGAACGGGTCCTCTTGCTGTTGCTCGCGGTCGCGGTCGTCCTGGCGGCCGTGTTCCTGCTGCTTCCGTTCGTCTCGGTGCGGTCCATCTGGAGGGCCTTCCCCCGGAAGCCGAGATCGGCGCTCTACTTCTCGGCCATCGGGTTGGGCTTCATCTTCTTCGAGATCACGCTGATCCAGCGGCTCACCCTGTTCCTCGGATATCCCACGTACTCATTGACCGTCACGCTGGCGTCGATCCTGATCTTCACGGGCGTCGGCGCGTTCCTCAGCTCACGTTCGATGGGCCGCCCCGGCCGCGTCGTGGCGGTGCTGTTCGCCGCCATCGTCGCTCTCACGGTCTTCTACCAGTTCGGTCTGCCGCTGATGACCGACGCGCTGCTCGGGTGGCCGCTCGCCGGCCGGCTCACGCTCGCGTTCCTCGTGCTCGCCCCTCTCGGCGTGTGTCTCGGGTTCTTCATGCCTTTGGGTCTCGGCGCCGTCGCCAGTCTCACGAAGTACCCGCGCGAGTACGTCGCGTGGGGATGGGCGGTGAACGGCTTCGCGTCGGTGGTCGGCGCCGTCCTCTCGACGATCCTGGCCATGACGTTCGGCTTCCGGGTCGTGTTGTTCCTCGCGCTGGCGGCCTACGCCGTCGCGATCATCGCGCTCCGCGGCTTGCTGCGACTCGCGCCGAGCCCGCTGCCCGCTGCGGAAGAGCCGGCGGTTCCCTCCGTCACCGGCGTCCCGACCGCGGCCGCGCCGCGTTAGCCGCCGTCCGGAGCCGCGACCGCCGCGGGATCCTGCTCGTCGAGTCGCGTCCGTAGCAGCGCCAACTCCTCGGCGAGGGTGCGGGTGCGGTTCTCCAGCCGGGACAGCTCCCACGAGTAGTGCACGACGACGAGGAACAGGAACCCGACCGCGAGCAGCAGGAAGATCGTGGGGGAGTAGAGGACGCCGAGCCACTCGGACACGGTGTTGAGCACTCCCGGGACCACCGCCAGCGGGAGCAGCATCAGCCCGATCACGAGCCACAGGAGCGCGTACTTGCTCCGCAGCTGGCGCGCCCGCACCAGCCGGACGATGAACAGCGCGATGAGCACGGTGGCGACGATGATCAGGACGTGGGCTTGGCCACTGAGCGACCCTCTAGGCAGCCCGATCATGGTTCTTCCTTTCGCAGACGGGCCCGGCGTGACGCCGAGCCGACGATGCCGATGAGCAGCCGGAGGTAGTTGATGACGAGCTTCACGCGCCGCGTCGACGGGGTGCCGGCGGCGCGGGGGCGCATCGTGATCGGGACCTCGTCGACCCGGAAGCCGGCGTACCGGACGATCAGGAGCGCCTCCACCGTGTCGGCGAGGTACTCGACCGGGTACTCGCGGGCGAGGAGCTCGATCACCGGCCGGTCGTAGGCGCGGAACCCGGACGTGACGTCGGAGTACCGCTGGCCGGTGAGCGCCCGCACGATCAGCGCGAGGAACCGCATCGCCTGGCGGCGCGTCCGGCCGACCCGGTACTCGGGCGTGCCCTCGATGAACCGGCTGCCCACGGCCATGTCGGCGCCGGCGTCGAGCGCGTCGAGGAGGGCGGTGACCCCGGCCGGGTCGTGCTGTCCGTCGGCGTCGATCACGACGGCGCGGTCGTAGCCGTTGCGCTGCGCGTAGTGCAGCCCGACCCGCACGGCGCCGCCCACGCCGAGGGTGAACGGCAGCTGGGCTGAGACCGCCCCGGCGCGGCGGCTCACGTCCGCGGTCGCGTCCGTCGAGCCGTCGTCGATGACCACGACGTCGTGCTGGTCGACGACCTCCCGCAGCTCCTTGAGCGTGGCGGGAAGACTCTCTTCTTCGTTCAGCGCGGGAACGATGATCAGCGTCCGGGTCACCGGACAACCATGCTACGGCGAGGGCGGACTGCGCTCCGGGACTAGGTCCTCGACGTAGAGCCAGTCGCCGCCGACGAGGTCGAGCGTGTGCGGGTGATCGGTGCCGGTCCAGGCGAGCAGCGAGAACTTGTACGGGAAGAAGTGGATGTGCGGGTTGAAGGTCGCCTTGTACGGGCGTTGGTGGGGGACGACGACCACCACCCGAAACTTGGCGACTCGCCGCAGCTCGTCGAGCGCGCGGCCGAAGTGTTGGACGTGCTCGAGCGTGTGCGTCGACACGACGGTGTCGAACGCCCGGTCGCGAAACGGCAGCTCCTCTACGTTGCCGTCGCACCAGTGGACGTTCGGGTGAACGCCACGCCGGCCCGCCGAGACGGCCACGTCGCATCCGACGACCTCGTGGTCGGGCGCGAGCTGCTCGCAGACGTACCCGAGGCCACACGCCACGTCGAGGACGCTCTCGCCTTGCACGGCCCGCAACACGCCGGCGAGCGACTCCGGCGTCAGGTCGGTCACGCCCTGATCGAAGCGTGAACGGATGCTCTGGTAGAAGGCGGCGAACTCGGCGCGAGACAGGTAGAAGGCCTTGTCCTTCAGGTCGACGATGTCGATCGTGAGCTGCCCGTACATCCTGCGGGCCAGGTTCCCGAACACCTTCGAATCGCGCATCGCCGGCGGCACGTAACGATCGAGCGCCTCGTTGATCCACAGCGACGCTTTGCGTCCGAGTCTCACGCCGGCTCCCGCGCCTGTCGGCGGTCGGGAACCCACGACTTGAGCGACAGCACGGGCCGCTCGACGACGATGTAGCTGACCGTGGCGACCAACGACGTCGCGACGAAGACGGCGAGCAGCATGACGGGGAACGACGTGTTGAACGCGGTGCTGCTCGTCCACTCGATGTATTTCTCCATGAGGGTCTCGTTCCAGAGATACAGGCCGTAGGAGATCAACCCGAGGAACACCACTGCGGGGCTTCGCAGCAGACGGCGGATCGCGCCTTCACGCTGCGACCCGAAGATGCCCGGCAGGAGGAAGAACAGCGCGACGGCGAGATACAGGTAGTGGATGCCCATGTCTTCCCAGAACGTGTAGGTCACTTCGCCGCGGGGCGGCTTGCCGATCCAGAGGGAGATCGCCACGAACGCGGCGGCGGCGAGACTCCAGCAGGCCGCCGGCGCCCAGCGCCGATCGAGCCCCGCGGGCGCGGCGATGCGCCGCTGGGTGATCCAGGCGCTGACGACGGCGAGCACCATCCCGATCGCGAACACGTCGACCCAGCCCGGAAGCACGTTCTGGAGCTGCGCGGTCCGGGTGGCGTCGAAGTCGGCGGCGGTCACCGCGGCGCGGTACACGACACCGGCGGCGACGAGTCCCGCCAGGACCACGAGCTCGCGCCGCATCTGCGCCTGCGGCTGCGGCGTCGCGGCGGCACGAGCGATGACGAACGCGTAGAGCGGCAGGAACACATAGAAGGAGATCTCGGTCGTGAGCGTGTACGACGACAGGATCGGCCCGAAGAAGTTGTCGACGCTGTACGGGTGGAGGAGCCCGTAGAAGAGGTAGAGGTTCTTCGCCGACGGAAGCTCCTTCGGCACGTGCAGCACGAAGACCGTGATCGTGAGGGCGACCCAGTAGGCGGGGAGGATGCGCAGCGCCCGGCGCCAGAAATAGCTCGCCGGGCGGGGACCGTGGCTTCCGGCAAGGCGCGACGCCACGAACGGCCGGTAGAGCAGGAACCCCGAGATCATGAAGAAGACGGCTACGCCCACGTCCATGCGGGCGGTGAACGCGCCGAAGCGGGAGTGGATGTCGAAGCCGCTCAGGTAGGCGACGTGGGTGACGAGCACGCTGATGGCGGCGAGGGCGCGAAAGCCGTCGAAGCACGGAAACTTGACGCGCTCGACGCCCTGCGCCCGCGCCGAGCTCTCGAGCCCACCGGCCGTGTCCGCCATGACGGGCGATGCTACTTGCGAGCCGATTGGCGTCCTGGCTCGACGGTCGCGGTGTCAGGGCACGCCCAACCCAGCGCGGACAGGCGGCAGGCGAGCACGGCGTCGAGCAGGCGCGGCGCCGCCCAGCGCGCGCTGTCAGGAGTGAAATGCAGCCCGTCTTGCGGACGCAGGTCGACGCCGTCGACGGTGCGCGGACACGGTGCACCGCCCGGGCACACGACCCGGGCAAAGTCGATCACCGCCACCGTCTGCGGATGCTCGCGCGCGTACTGGCGGTACAAGTCGTTCAGACGCGCGTAGCGAACGTCCTCGTCCGGGCTCGACGGTGCGTAGTCGCTCGATGCGCGGGCGGCGATGGTCGTGATGACCAGATGGGCGCCACCCGACGTGAGTCGCGTCGCGGCCTCGTCGATCTTGCCGAGCATCATGCGGTCCCACTCGTCGGAACCGAACCTGATCAGCTCGCCGTCGACGATGCGGTCGTTGACCTCCCACATGCTCATCCAGAGGACGAGCTGAGGTTGATCACTGGCAAGCGACTCCCGCTCGTACGTGTCGACGAGGTTCTCGCACCCCCGCGCCTGAGGCGGGAGCCGGCCGTCGAAGTACATGGCCACGCCGCCGACGACGCCGCACCCGGCGACCAGCGCGGTGTCGAGCGTGACGTCCCGCTTCGCGGCGAGCGGCCGGAGGCCGGGTAACAGGGTGTACGGGATGGAATCGCCGACGAGCAGGATGCGAGGCCCCGACCCGGACGCCTGTCTCCCGGCTTTGGCGGTCGGCGTCGATTTCGAAGCGAGCTTCTGGCCCACTCGCACCTGCTCGAGCGGCGTCGCCGCCGACGCGCCGACGGTGGTGACCACGAGCAGCACCGCCGCGGTCGCGAACCCCGTGGGCAGGGCGATCCGCGCCCGCCAGCCGCGCAACGCGCCCCGGCGGATGGGCTGCTCCACGAGGTAGAAGGAGAGCGTGGCGGCGCCAACGGTCATCGCGAGACGCAACCCGGCCAGCGGCGCTCCCGACAAGCCCGTTCGTGACTCGTTGAGGATGACCGTCGCCGGCCAGTGCCACAGGTAGAGCCCGTACGAGATCATGCCGATCCAGCGCAGGACACGGAGCGAGAGGAAGGCGCGCAGCGGCGAGCGGCCCGGCTGGACGGCCGACGCGATGACGACCGCTACGGCGATCGCGAACAGCAGCGATCCGCCGTGGTACATGCCGGACCCTTGATCCGTGACGTTGACCCATGCCCACACGCACGCGGCGGCGGCGACCATGCCGGGCAGGTGCAATCCCCATCCCGCGCTGCGGGTCCGGGCCCGGCGACGCGCGAGCAGGAGGGCGAGCAGCGCTCCGACGAGGATGGTGTGCGCCCGGGCGTCGGTGCCGTAGTACGCCCGTGACGGATCGGCGGGCTCGTAGAGCATCGCCATGACCGCGATCGACGCGCCGATCCCCGCCACACATACACCGGCGAGCACGGTGCGCGAGCCGCGACCAACCCGCAAGCACGCCAGCACGACCAGCGGCCACACCAGGTAGAACTGCTCCTCGATCGCGAGCGACCACAGGTGTCGCATTGGCGACGGCAGCGTGAACAGCGCGAAGTACGACTGGCCGCTCAGCACGAAGCGCCAGTTGGCGACGTAGAAGAGGCTGGCGAGCCCGTCGGCGCGCAGCGACCGCAACTGGTCGGTGGGAGCGAGCACGACCGCGTACAACGCGATGGCGGCGAGCACGAGGAGCAGCGCGGGGAGCAGGCGGCGGGCCCGGCGAGCCCAGAACGCGGGCAGGTCGATGCGACGGCGACGGTGCCCACGCTCCCACTCGTTCAGCAGCAGCGACGTGATGAGGAAGCCCGACAGCACGAAGAAGGCGTCCACACCGAGGAATCCGCCCGTCATCCATCCGGCGCCGAAGTGGTAGGCGATGACCGACGCGACCGCGAACGCCCGCAAGCCGTCGAGCGCCGGCTGGTACGTGAGGCCGCCTTGCCGTTCCACGGTGTTCCCCCGCGTCCCGTGAACGAAGCAGTGAGCGTAGCGCCGAACTACGCAAAACGACCTCATTTGGCCGAGCCCGCCGGCGCGGGCGTCAGCGACGAGGGGTGCGAGCGACGGCGAACAGCCCCGGTGTGGTGTCCGTGATGTCGTCGGTCATGAAGAAATGAGACTGGTCGAGCCCCGAGCCGATGCCGGAGCCCTTGCTCCCGAGCGCGCGGTAGACGAGGGGGAGCGCCCGCTCGTAGGACCACACGTACCAGCGGCGTGGCATCCGGTGCCGCAGTCGCAGGACGTCGAGCTTGAGGATCTTCTCGCCGCGCGTTCGCCGGGCGGCGAAGTCGGCTCTGAGCTCGTCCGACCCCTCGATCCCGCACACCTCGACGTCGCGGAAGAACAGCCGCAGGAGGCTGGCGAGCTCGGGCGCCTCGAAGAGATAGACGTGAAAGGGGTTCTCGAAGTCGGCGGGACGGTTCGGGGTGATGACGAACGCGGTGCCCGTGTCCGTGAGCACGCGGGCGAGCTCGGCGACATGCAGCTCGGGCGCGGTGAAGTGCTCGATGATGTGCGACGAGCACGCCCAGTCGA
>WNFV01004554.1_pt1 | contig 24138 bp, 14 predicted proteins | sample 5400101 | NCBI WGS metagenome assembly WNFV01 (sample SAMN13153361, study PRJNA577476) | soil metagenome | isolation source: 115 cm soil or saprolite under grassland replicate 1 | place: USA:California | collected 2016-06-15 | reverse complement strand
GCGCAGGTCCGCATCGCGCACGTCCGCATCACGAAGATAGGCCTTGTGGAGGTTGGCCTATTGTAGTGTGGACCAGCGCAGGTCGACCCGCCACAGGTCGGCGTTCCCTAGGTTGGCAGCTTCCAGATTGGCGGCTTGCAGCAGCGCCTCCTGAAGGTTGACCCGTTGGAGCTGCGCGACCGTCACCTTGGGCGAGGCGAGGTGGACCCGCCGGAGGTCGACACTGGTCAAGTCGAGGTCGGCGCCGCGCTCCCCGCCGGAGGCGCGGCGGGCGAGCACGATCATGGCCGCGTGCACGTCCGCTTTCGGAGTCTTGAGCATGGCCGGGTCCGGTGTGTCATCCTGGACTGCAGGTCGCGGCGCGTGCCCCCTAACGTAGGCAGTGAGGACCTCGACGATAGGGCCGCGCTCGTGTGCCGAGACGTTGGCGATCCGCTCGAGCGCGAAGATACCACCCAGCCGGACGTCCACCTGAACGCCGCCGAGATGGTCGATCGCCTTGTTGAACTGCTCGGTGATCTGACTCTCACGGCTGATCTGGAGCTGCCGCCAGGTGAAGAACGCGGTCGCCAGGAATAGCAGGCCGCCGATGCCCTGCAGCAGAGTCTTGCGGACATCGTCCTTGGCCTTGAGGAGTTCTGACGGCTTCAGCTGCCCGACACCGGCGGCACCTATATCGTGAGCGACCAGCCGGCCGGGCAAGACATAGACGGACAGCAGCACCAAGGCGACCAGAAAGGCGGCGAACAGGCGGCCGACCAGCAGGTTGCCGCGCGGCTCGCGTGCCCCACTGGCCGACGTCCGAGCCATCCTCGCCTCCCTCTTGCACTGAGCTTGGTTGCAAGGCTGCGCGAATGGTACAAGGACGAGGAAGGCCCGTAACCAGGCCCGCGCACTGCCGGCGCGGCGACGAGCGGGAGGGCGGGCATGGCCCACAGGAGCAGCATGATGCCCGGCGTGGTCCACAACTCGGCGGCGTTGGGTCAGGAGACCTTCTGGCGCGCCGATGAGCTGCTCGTGGTCGAGAAGGACGCCGACCACGAGGCCCTCCGGGTCGAACTGGAGGGCCGGGGCTACGACGCGGCTGACGGGGTGCGGCGTTACCGGCTGCCAGGCCGGGAGGTTGACGAGCTGGTGGCACGGCTGCGGGAGGAGCCCGGGCCGGCCCCGCGGGTGTCGGTCAACCATCTCTTCGCCGTTCAGCACCGGCCACCCTGGTACGACCACGGCCACGAGACTTACCACTTTGCCAACTTCGAGAAGCCAAGGCCCGCCGCGCCGCCGCCTGGCTTCCTGACGGCCGCCGAGCTGGGACCGGTCAGGGTGGGCATCCTGGACACCGATGTTGACCATCCCCTGCTGCGCGAGAGGACGCTGGTGCTTGGTCGGGCCCCGGAACAGGCCGGCAGGCGAACCAACGAAGCCTTCGGGCATGGCGCGCTGGTCGCTGGGTTGATCGCCAGCCGCGCGCCCCAGGCCGGGCTGGTCGTCGGCCCGGTGATGGACGGCAACGGCATGGTCGAGGAGTTCCTTGTCATCCAGGCCCTGGACCGGCCCGAGCTGCGGGCGTGCCCGGTCCTGAACATTGCGTTCGCCGGCTACACCGAGGACGACCGGCCACCACCGGCACTGTCCACGGTGCTCGACCGCTACCGGGAGCGGGATGGCGTCGTGGTGGCCGCTGCAGGCAACGGTGGGGGGAGCCGGGTGCGCTGGCCCGGCGCCCTTCCTGAGGTGATCACGGTCGGAGCGCTTGATGCCAGTGGCGCCCCCTGGAGCTACAGCGACCACGGGCCCTGGGTCAACGTCTGGGCGCCGGGCGTGGACGTCGTCAGCACCTACCTGGACGCCGGCTGGGCCGAGTGGAGCGGGACCTCGGCGGCGGCTGCGCAGGTCTCTGGGGCTATAGCCGCGCTGATCGACCAGGGGGTCGAGCCCGGTTCCGCGGCCAGGCGGCTGGTCGAGGCCGGCACGCTGGAGGCCGCGGATCGCGAGCGGCCGGAGGACCCGCCTGAGCTGCTCATGACCTAGGCCGCTGCGCGTGGCTGGTACGCCCACGAAAATCAGGAACGTGTGCTGGGCACATGCGAGAGTGCCTGGAAGGGTAAGGGGCGCCGTTGCCGCGTCCATGCTGGTCATACCGGTGCGCTGGTGCGGCACGCTGCGGCTTTCGCCGCCGCGGGTCCCGGCTAGGGCGTCCGGACGCTGGTTGGCGCACTGCCTCGAATGAGGAGGCAAGTGCGCTGTACACGTTCCAAACGGCGCGCTGAAGAGGGTGCGCTGAACAAGGCCCGACGACCGGCGCCCATGCGTAGCCAGTCGCCGTCTGCTTCGCCAGCGGGTCGTGTGGCTGCTTCCCTGCGTTCAAATCGTCCCATCGTCGGTCCGACATGGTGGTCGCGTACCGCTTCGTCCGTTGTGGTAAGACCTACGGCGAGGAGCGCCTTGTGGACTGAGGGGGCGAATGGGGCAGGCGGCGGACTTCTTCGTCTCCTACACCAGCGCCGACCGTGCTTGGGCGGAGTGGATCGCCTGGCAGCTCGAGGCCGACGGCTACCAGGTCGTGTTCCAGGGGTGGGACTTCACTCCTGGGCGCGACTGGGCCCACGGGATGCAGCAGGCCACCACCGCGGCCGAGCGGCTGGTAGTGGTCCTGTCGGCGCCCTACCTCGAGTCGGTTCACGGCGAGGCCGAGTGGCGCGCCTTCTACGTTAAGGACCCGAGCGGGGAGCGTGGGTTGCTGCTGCCCGTTCGGGTGAGCGATGTTGAGCCGCCTGGGCTGCTCAGGACCAGGATCTACGTGGACTTGGTAGGGCTGGACGCCAATAGCGCCCGAACGATGCTTCTGGCTGCGGCAAGAGGGGTCCGTGGCAAGCCGACGAGCGAGCCGGAATTTCCCGGGACGCACGGCCAGTCAGTGGGTAGTGGGATCAGAGCCCCCCGGTTTCCAGGCAAGCCGGAGAACCAGAGCGGCCGTTCCCCGCGGGGCGTGCTGCCGCCCGAGCTCCTGCAGGCCGTCAGCAGCGAGGTGGCCTGGCAGCGGGTCGGGGCGGTTGCGGAGCTGGGCCGGCTGCTCCATGCGCAGCCCGGCGAGGTGGCCGCGCAGGCCAGAGCGGTCCTGCAACGGTCGATCGACGACGACAGCCGCTTGGTGAGCCAGGCCGCGATCCGGGCGCTGTCCACCAGACCGAGCGCGCACTGGTCCCTCGGCAAGATCGAATTGCTGCGCGCCGAGCTGGCCTACCCGGGCGCCAGGGCGTTGCTTGACCTGGCCGCGCAACGGGCGCCGCGGCCGGTATCGCTGCGTGAAGTGAGCGAGCAGACCGGCAGCCGAACCGAGCAGATCAGCGCCGAGCTGGGGGCGATGACCAAACTCTGCAAGCGGCTGTTCGGCCAGGATGCCTGGCCGGTGACTGTCCGGTCGTTGTCGAGCGGGGCCAGCTACCAGATGGATCCAGAGGTCGCCCAACTATGGCAGCAGGCAAGCGGCCGCGAACCGCCACCCGCTGCCCCCGCTGACCAGCTCGCGGCGGCGCGACGCCGGAGCCGACCAGCTCTCGCCTCGACGACGGTCGACCTGCGCAACCGGTTCTTCCGTCAGGTGTTGGACCGTGTCAGCCAGCAGCGACCGGGGTTTCGCCGGCCGAAGCTGGGGTCGGAGAACTACATCGCGTTTGCGGCCGGCCCTTTTGGCCACTACGCGGTCTCGTTCATCAACGACGGCCGGCTTCGCGTCGGTGTAGTTCTTGAGATGCCAACCGCTGACCAGACAAAGCGACTGTTCGATCTTCTGGTCAACGACCGGGATGAAATCGAACAGGAGCTGGGGGAGCGGCTGGACTGGGACCGCAACGCCCCATGGATCAGGTCCTGGCTTGGGTTGCACCGACCGGCGGCCAGCCTCACCGACGAGCAGCAATCCACACAGGTTGCTAGCTGGGCCGCCGACACCATCAGCAAGCTGATGGTGCGGTTGGACGCGCGCCTGCGCACGGAGGCGCTGCGGGTCCGCGACGCCCCCGCTGCACCCACAACGACCGCTCCGCCGCCAGCGGCCACCATGCCCGACACCGAGGGCGCACCGCACGATCTCGCTCCAGCGCTGGAGGTCGCCGGCCTTGTCGGTGCCGACCGCCAGCAGCGCGCCGTGCCAATCGAGTTCGGCAATGTCGATGAGGCCCGCGCATACCGAGACCAGCTCCGTTCTGCGCTCATCGCGCAGGCCGCGGCGGGTGACGTGGCCGTCGGGCACGTCCGACCATGGGTATGGACGCCGACCAGCGGCGGTCGCGCCCTGACTGAGGCTGGCAACGGAACCGGGGTCGAGGTGCGGCTCTCCTACTATCGCTCTCGCTGAGCACATCGTTCCACACCCGGGTCCGTGGCGTGGTGTACGAGCTGACCATCGCCGCGCTGGTCGTGTCGCTGGTGTGCGGCGCCGCACTGGCGAGGTCGGCGCGGCATCTCGAGGCTGAGACTTGTGCGCGGACGAGGTTGTCGCCGACCAGCGGAGCGCGTGGTGGTGACTGATGCCGGTTTGGAACGTGGGTAGGCGTCCTTGCGAGGGTCCGACACGACGCAGTACCGGCGTTCTGGCTGGTCAGCCTCGATGAGCTGGGAGGGCAGCGCGATCCAGCCGTGACGCAAATGGCCACTTCGACGGAGTTCGTGATGCTGCGATCTCCGAGGAGGCGCAAGTGCGCTGTACACGTTCCAAATCGGCTCGGACGGACGGCTGACTGATCCTGGCTGGGCACGACCGGGGCGATTGCAGCATGCGTGATGTGTGCCGCGACTCCCCGCGAAATCGAAGCAATTGCCTAGGGACGAGTAGCATCGCGTCGCCCAGGCGCTCTCTATCTTCTCAAAGTCCTCGCCACATGGCAGCATCTCGCCGGCACGCCGAAGGGCGCTGACCCGGTCCGGCGACTTGGGGTGAGAGAGCCATGGCACTGATCGTGGGAATCCATGGGATCGGCCAGCAGTACAAAGGTGAGAACGTCTTGAGAGCTGTCTGGCTGCCCGCCCTGAAGGATGGGCTCAACCGGGCCGGTCTGAGGCTCGACGACGGTGTCGACATCGCGTGCGCCTTCTACGGTGACCTGTTCCGGCCAAAGGGTACCAAGGGGACTGAGGACCCTCCGTATTCGGCCCTGGACGTTGATGATCCCTTCGAGCAGGAGTTGCTGAGCGCCTGGGCACGCGAGGCTGAGCGCATCGAGGATGGCGCGGGCTTGGATGGCACAACTAAGGGAGGACGCACCCCGCGCACGACCCAGTGGGCCTTGAATGTGCTCAGCGCCTCCAGGTTCTTCGTCGGGCTTACTCAGCGGGCGATGGTCGCCGACTTGAAGCAGGTCCGCACTTATCTCAATAACTCGTCGATCCGAGAACAAGTCCAGACAAGGGTCGCGGAGGCCGTGAGCCCCGAGACCAGGGTCATGATCGGCCACTCGCTGGGCTCGGTGGTCGCGTACGAGGCGCTGTGCGCGCATCCGGAATGGCCGGTGCGTACGTTCGTCAGCCTTGGCTCCCCGCTTGGCATTCGGAACCTCATCTTCGACCAGCTGCGGCCTCCGCCGCGCGACGGTTGCGGTGCGTGGCCGGGTCGGTTAGAGCGTTGGACGAACGTCGCCGACGGTGGTGATGTGGTTGCTTTGATCAAGCAGCTCGGTCCCTGCTTCGATGCGCGCATTCGCGACGAACTGATCCACAATGGGGCCACCTCTCATGATGTGGCCCCGTACCTGACCGCCAAGGAGACCGGGCATGCTATTGCCGCGGGTCTCGACAGATAGGCAGGACGACGGCTCCCGTCATTATCTGATCGCGGCCGGTACAGCCAGCTACGACTACCGGCCGTTCGATGATCAGCTCATGTCGGTCAAGCGGGATCTTCGCTTGATCGTCAACCTGTTCGAGAGGGAGTTGCGCTACGAACGCGTCCTGCCGGAGCTTGGCGACTCGCCGACCGCACAGGAGCTACGCAGTGCGCTCGAGGAGTGGCTGAGGAGCGATCAGCGCCGGCCCGACGACGTGATCGTGTTGTACTACTCCGGCCACGGGTTCACAGACGAGGACGGCCTTCACTACCTGTGCGCGCGTGATACCCGGGTCGGGCGGACCGCGAACGCGGTCGCTACCGAGGAGGTCGCCCGATGGCTCGCTGACAGCCCTGTCCAGCACCTCCTCGCGATCGTGGACACCTGCTACAGCGGCCAGGGGATTACAGACCTCGCTGCAGTGGCGGGTCGTGTCTGGGGTCGCCGGGCACGTGACGAGACCGCGGGGTCGGGGTTGTTCTTCGCCGCCTCCGCTCGGACTGGAGACGTGGCCGAGGCAGGCGCAAGCGCCTTTCCCGAGGCGCTTGCGCTGGCCGTCGCCGACCAGCGGGCGGCCCGGGTGGTACCGCCCTATCTCGACCTCGGCGCCGTCATGGATTCTGTGAATGCCGAGTTCAAGCGCCGCAGGCTCCGACAGCGCGCCAGATGGGCCGTGGCCGTGAGTGGTGGCGCCTGTCGGGCGCTCCGCAACCCGCGCAACGTTGAGGGGATGCCGACAGGGATCGACCTCGACACGCAGGGGCGTCTTGCCCGCAACCCCGATCTGCTCCGCCATTGGGGCCCGCGGGCACGGGGCGTTGAGGTGGAGGGGCAGCCCGGTTGGCACTTCACCGGACGCACGACCGTGCTGCGAAGACTGGTGTCCTGGCTCGAACGGCTCGACGACCCGCGACCTCGAGTGGTCACAGGGCGGCCAGGATCCGGAAAGTCCGCCGTCCTGGCCAGGTTGGTGACGCTCTCGGACCCCGAGTATCGCAAGCTCGTCCCTCTGCACGACGCGCCGAACGGGACGGTGCCTCCGCCAGGAGCTATCGATGTCGCGGTGCATGCACGTAACAAGAGCTTGAAAGACGTCACTGCCTCGCTTGCTGCGGCTGTCGGCGCGAGCAGCAATCACCCTCAGGCGCTCATCGAGACCCTGGCCGCTCGCGATCGGCCCTTGGTGGTCGTGCTCGACGCCGTCGACGAGGCGATTGAGCCGCGGCGAATCGGGCGTGACCTTCTCAGGCCCCTATTGGCCGAGGCAAGCGGAGGCATCCGCCTTCTCGTCGGCACCCGCAGCGAGCACCTCCAGGCGGTCGGCCAGGATCGCGTCGAACTCGACCTTGACGAGCTCGACCCGCCCGAGATCGTCCGTGCTGACCTGCGCGACTACGTCCGGCGGGTGCTGATCGCGGAGGGAGAGCCTGGGGTGAAGACCGCATACCAGAACCGCGCAGACGTGGCGACGGAGGTCGCGGCGGCCGTGTCGGATCAGGCATTTCCGAGCTTCCTGGTCGCACGGATCGTGGCCCGAACCCTGGCGGCGCAGGACATGGTCAACCTAAGCGACGACGGCTGGCGCAAGCGCTTTCCCTCCACAGTGGCAGAGGCTATGGAAGGCGATCTCGCCCGTTTCGGTGCTGACCAGGAACGTATCCGCGACCTGTTGCGCCCGCTGGCATGGGCTGAGGGCGCCGGGCTGCCGTGGAAAGGGGTGTGGGCGTCGCTCGCCACTGCCCTGTCCGGCGGGGAGCCCTACGACGACAGCGACATCGAGCACGCTCTCTCCCACGCCGGCTCGTACATCGTCGAAGGGGAAGAATCAGGTCGCTCGGTATACCGCCTATATCACCAGGCCCTGACAGATCATCTGCGCGGGCAGGAGGTCGAGTCGGCCGCGCAGAAGCGCATTGTGGGCGCGTTGCTCGACACCGTGCCGCTGGTCGACCGCCGGCGGGACTGGGCCACCGCGGAACCCTACGTCCGGACCTATTTGGCCACCCACGCCCACCTGGCGGGAGACCTGGACACCCTGATCGGGGAGGTTCGCTACCTTCTCGCCGCCGAGCCTGGGCCGTTGCTCCGTAGCCTCTCTGGCGTCGTTCGCGATAGCGGGCAACGTACCGCCCGCGCGTACCGTCGGGCAGTGCACCACCTGCACACGGCCGCCCACGACGAGCGGGCCGCCTACTTGCAACTGATCGCCCGGCAGAGCGGAGCGGAGGAGATCGCTGACCGCCTGGGGGCCACCATGCCCGAGCTTCCCTGGTCGGCCCGCTGGGCCTACTGGCGCCCCGCCGGCGAACACCGCATCGCTGGCCGGCATGCCGCGGGCGTGCGATCCCTCGCGGTCGGGATAGTTGAGCGGCGGCCGGTAGTGGTGTCGGGAGGCCTGGACGGCGTCGTACGGACCTGGGATCTGAGTGACAGTGGCGCTGTCGGGGCGCCGCAGGCCAACCCCGGCGGTTTCGTCAGTGCGGTGGCACTAGGCACGATCGACGATCGGTTGGTGATTGTCTCCGGAGGCGCGGACGGGCGGGTCCGGGTACGCGACCTCGCCGATGGCGGCATGATCTGGGAGGCGCCGCGCGGTCACAGCCTCGCCATTTCGGCGCTCGCGGTTGGCGTGATACACGGCAGGCCTGTGGTCGTCGCCGGAGCCGACAATGGCTACGTTCAGGTATGGGATCTCCGCGATGGTACGTTGCGGCGCTCGTTGCCACGAGGCCATCAGGTCCGCGTCCTCGCTGTCGCGGCCGGGATGTTGTGGCGGGGTCCTATTCCCTCGATTGTGGCCGCCGGGGCGGACGGACGCATCCGCGTCTGGGACGCCGATTCCGGCGAGCAGCTCGATCTGGTGCGGATCAGCAGTGACGAAGGCGCGCTGGTGGCTGTCACGCTCGACGACGTCGAGCGTGAGGGCGTCGCCATCTCTATCGACCGCGACGGGTACGCCGCCGTGTGGAATCTCGCTGCTGCCAAGGAGCAGAACCGTATCCTCATCGGAGGGCAGCCGCTCGCTGTCACCAGTGTCAGGCTCCAGGAGGGCAGGATCGTCGTCGCTGCCGGCAACGACGGGCTAGTCCGGCTCAGCGAGGCGGAAACCGATACCAGAGTCGTCCCGCCGCTGGTGGGTCATGTCGGCTCGATCCACGCCGTCGCGACGGCCATGGTGGATGACCAGCTAGTGGTGATCTCAGGCGGGGCTGACGGGACCGTTCGGGTGTGGGATCTGTCCTCAAATTCGGCCGCCGACGACACAGTTGTTGAGCGAATCAGGGTGGCCTTGGCAGTCGCGCCGACCGCGGTCGACGGCGTGCCAGCGGTCGCGTCGGTCGGACTGGGGGGCTCGCTGCACGTGACGGCGGCTCAGCGCGGACATGTGGCGCACCACCTTGTCGACTATCCGGAGCTGACCGGGAGTGTGACCGCCATTGCCACTAGCGTACTCGGACACCGGCCTGTCATCGTGGCTGGCGGACTCGACGGCACACTGCGAGTCTGGGATCCAGCCCTCGGGGTCCAAGTGCGGCCTCCGCGCAGCAGCCTCCACACCCGACTCACGTCCGTCGCGGTTGCTGCGATTCACGGCCGCGCGGTGGTCGTCGCTGCGGGGAGCGGGGGTGCTGTCGAGGTGTTGGAGCTCGACAGTGGCAGACGGATCGGCGTCCTCCGCACGCCCGACGGCTGGTTCGCCCGCGTCGTTACCATCGGCGGTACTGCTGAGCAACCTGTCATCGTAGCCGGCGGGAGCGACGGCAGCCTCATCCTCGCCGACATCGCCACTGGCGAACTCAAGGGTCATGTAGCTGCCCACCGGGGGTCCGTTGAGGCCTTGGCCGCGGGGACGCTTCACGGCGTTCCAGTTGCCATCTCGAGCGGCCAGGACGGCGTCCTGTGGATCTGGGATCTTGCGGTCAAGCCTTTTTTTCCGGCGCTCCTCGCCTTCAACGACCACCGCGCGTGCGCGTTATCGGTCGACATCGGCCAGCTCCGGGACGGTGCGGCCGTCATCGTCTCGGGCGGAAATGACGGGGCAGTGATGTGGTGGTCCCCGACTGGGGAGCCACTCCGGACGATCGACGTTGGCGCCCCAGTGCTAGACGTCGCATTCATAGAAGGCAGCGCCATAGCCATCGCCAGCTCCATGGGACTGCTGCTGATGGATGTCGCAACGACATTGAGGTAGATGATCGTTTTGAAGATTTCGCCCCGATCGTCGCCTTGACGCCTTGCAGTACGAGGCGGTCGCCGAGGTGCTGCGCTGGGTTGCTGCCAACCCAGCCAGTGGTACAGAGTCCGGGTTGGCTGGCAGTCCGACGCCGGGGGCGCCGGCGGCGGGTCCGGTGCTGGTGGGTGGACGTATCCGGTGGTGGGTGCGAACGTGGGTGGTTGGGTTGGTGGGTTTGGCTGGCCGGTCAGTGAGGTTGCTGGGCATCCGGGACGCTGCGCCGCTGGGTCCGGCAGTCGTCGCAGTACTTGGCAGCTCAGGCCGCCGGCGCCGAAGTCGATCACCGTGGACAGAAAGACACCAACGCCGGGTAGGTCCATCGGCTGGCTTGCAGGGTTCTCGCCTGTGGCGTGGCGGGCAGGCCGCAGATGGCTGGAGCTTGCATAGCGCACATGCGAGGGTCGTCGCTGCGTTGTGGCTGGCCAGCCTGTCGGTCTGGGGAAACATACGGCCTGGTCCTGACGCAGATGGCCGTTTCTGCGGATTTCGTGATGCTGCGGTCTGCGAGGAGGCCAAGCGCGCTGTACACGTTCCAAATCGCGACCGCTGCAGTTGTGGCGGCCGCGGACGTCAGCTATTGAGCGGGCAGTCAAGCGGCCCCGCTCGGCCGGTGAAGGCGAGGTCGCGTTGCGGCAGGTTGGCAACCATCCATACTGCGGACTTCTCCTCCATTGTCCGAACGCATCGTTACGCCGGCACGGTCTGGGGCGGTAGGGTCTCCGGGAGCGTGTACCCAGGCATCACCAGTCAGGTCTTTGCTGGTGAAGCTAATCGGCTGATAGGTGGCCGGATCGATCTGACCATAGCCATGGCGGACGACTTCGTAATAGAGCCAATCCGAGACGGCTACCACCAGTGACCCACAGGTGGCAGCTAGGCAGGCGCGCAGCTGGGGTGCGTCCAACAGCCGGCAAGCGAAGACCACTGCACCACCGACTGTAGTTTGCCCATCCTGCAAGACTTCACCAGCGTGTACTACGACCCGTAGGCGTAACTGCCGGGCTGGCTCGACGATGTGGTTGCGGCGGTCTAGCCGCCGGGTCAGCCGGACTATGACCCTATCGAGCACGAGACTCTTGGGCACCTGAGGGCTGATCGTTAGGAGGAATCCGTCGCCGGTGTCGTGCCATTGGCATGCTCGCCGGCTGATGCCGGCGGCTGCGAGGGCGTCGTCGAGCAGGCGGCGCAGGTTCTGGTGCAATGCAAGCTGGATTGGGCTCGTGCGGTCACTGCGGGCGAACCCTTCGATGTCCACCACCAGGATGCTGCGATGCTCAGGCTGGATCGCCATGGCTATGTCCGCGTACGGCGTCCTGATCTGCGTGCCATGCCACGAATGATACGAGTAGGCCAGTTAACCCGATCGGCCCCTCATTCCGATCCCGGGCTTCCGAGCCACCGTCGGCCAACGCCGCAGCATCGTGCATTGCCAGAATCGCCTGCATTGCTGTTCCTGGGCCGCAGGTGACAGGGAAGAAGTTTGGCTCTTCGTTGGGTCGTGGGCGCCAGCCGGTCTAGGCAGCATGTCGAGAGGTCAGATCTACAGGCGATCGAGATCCTGCTCATCTTGTCGATACATCATCTCATGTCTGGTCGAATCGTCAAGAGGAGAATGTCAATTCGACCAGATACAAGTGATCATCCACCATCGTAGTACTGTCGTCTCGACCTGAACGTGCTCCTCGTGCAGGTCAGAGCGTTGCCTCAACCTTGAGCAACTACCTCAACCGGATGTAGGCTCACCCCTGTGGGAGGATCATGAGCGCCTGCTTGGCGCGAGGATGGGCGCGCCTAAGCCAAGTAGGAGGACCTTGACCGGGCGACGAGACCAGTTCCTTACTGACATGTGATGGTTGGGAGGTGCTCAAGACGACTAGGAGCCTTGGTCGACCCGACGGTTCCGAGGCGCCGCGGATGCCCTTCCCCAAGATGCGCTCTTGCATGAGTGTCACGAGGGCCCGCAGATGACGAACTAGCGCAGCAGCCTCACGAAGACCTATAGCGCCATGCGGCAGTACCGTCGCGGACCAGGAGCAGTTCAGATGGCACAAGGACCGCAGGCTTTGAGAACAGATCGATCCAAGAAGAGGTCAGCCGATAAGCTCGACGAATTGGCGATCGAAGCCGCCAGACTCTTGTATGAAGAGAATCTAACTGCGAAGGAGGTTTCTGACAGGCTAAGGGCTTTAGGATATGAAGTTCGTGATCAACGCGACGTCCGGAGGTTGATCAGTCGAGCTCGGAACCCAGACAGTCCACTGATCCGGGTATCTGTAGAGAGGGAAGATGAGTCAGGCGCCGACGAACTGCAAGATTTGGAATTGCTAGACCTGGCGGTGCGCGTCGCCAGGGTGGGCGGGCTTCGATCAGCGCTGGTCGTGAAGTCTTCTCCGCTGCATGAGGATCTTCATGCGTCCGAGGACGCCAGAGGTCGCCAGCGTGCATACGAGGCAAGCGACCAACTGCATCGCCGTCTTGGTATTGTGGCAGGTCAATACGTGTGGGGTCGGATTCGCGACGGTGACTGCATAGCGATCGGAGGTGGCCGCGCCCCCTCATACATGACCGAGGCACTTGAGCGACTAGTCGGGCCCCGGTGGCGGTTACGCCGGATCCGGGTGGTGTCACTTGCCGCCCGTGTCGGAGAGCAGGAATGGGGAACGAGCAGATTTGTCGCCGATGCGGATGACCTTATTGGCCGCTTAGGCAAGGCGCTCGCGGAGCATTATGATGCCCAGCCAGTTGTGGTCGCGTTAGCGCAAGGTCTCGAACGAGAAGCGCCTGACCTTGTGGAGAGGAAAGCTCCACAGCTCACAGGAGACACCTGGGAGGGCCATCTCGCGCCTGACATCGCTGTGTTCGGTGCGGGCGTCCTCAGTACAGGATACCCGCTGTTGCGCTCTGAAACGACCACCTTCATTAAGGGCATCGCCGGGATCCTAAAGGAGTTAGATCAGCACCTTCAAACTGGATGGCAGAGCGCCATGCTCGCTGACGTCTGCAATCACTACTGGGTTGTTGGCGACCCAGCGGCTGATAGTTTCAAAGATCTCAGTGATATTGCTCGGAGATTGAACGAGGCCTGTGTCTCGATCAAGCCTCGGAAACTGAACTATGCCCAAGAAAAGGTGCTGGTAGCGGGAGGCGCTCAGAAGTATCCGGCAGTTCTCTCCGTCCTGAAAGACGGTGTCGAAGGGGTATTGCGTCCTACGACATTGGTGACAGACGAGGCGATCGCCAGGCGATTGCTGAGAGACATGGCCAGTTCTTCCTGACGGCGATCCGTCGACGCCGGAGAACATTGGGCTTCCTCCACCCCGCCGTCGCGGCTCTGCGGCACAATCTCTGACCTCTGTGCCTGCTGAAGGCCGAACCCATCGTGGGCAGTTCAGTGGCATGATGGACAACACGATGGAGAGCTGTAGGCAGCGAAGCACCTAGTGGTTGAGGACGGCCCAGAATCCGAGACGGGCGCCATCTGGTGCCCAGCGATGTGGCCTTATCGCCTCACCGAGGATCAGCTCCCCTCCTACCTCCAGGTCTTGAGAGAGATCCTTCGCACAGCTCAGTTCCGAACACGCGGTGGCTGGGGCAAGCAAGTTGCTGGGCTCATGCACGAGACCTTGACCTTGCCGGCGGAGTGGTCAGTCTTGCCCCTACGCTCAGGAACCGAGGCGCTGACTCTGGCCCTCAGGGCAGTCGGAGTTCGGCCGGGGGATTACGTCGGAGTGCCTGATCTCGCTTACCATGCAGTGGCCATGTCGGTGCTGCAGATCGGGGCTCAGCCGCTTTGGCTCGATGTCGATCATCGGACCTGGAACCTCACGCAGAGGACTCTTGCGGTGCACGGGAACCGCGTACCTCAGGCCGTCATTGGCGTGGATAACTTTGGTTCTCCCTGTGATTGGGAGGGAATCAGTGCGTGCTGTCGACGCTGGCAGATCCCGTTCATTCTCGATAGCTGCGAGTCGTTGGGGGCGCATCATCCGGACGGCTCCCCAAGCAACTACGCGGACCTTGTGGTTCACAGCTTCAGCTTCGCCAAGCCGATACACGCAGCAGGAGCTGGGGGGGCGCTCTCTGGGCCTAGCTCACTTGTTGAGAGGATTCGCCCACTGCCTGAGTTTGGCATCTGGCCCACAACGATACCTGAAATCAATGCTGCATTCCTAGTTCACGCTTGGGACGATCTCGGGTCCGCCGTCCAACACCTGATTCGGCTTTACCGAGCCTACGACGACGGCCTGAGGGAGCTAGGAGTTGTTTCTCAGGAGCTGCTGTCCGGCGCTACAGCTTCCTGGACGCTTGCTCCTTTCCGTTTCCCCAAAGACACTTGGAAGATCGGTGTACCGGAGTTAGCAAGGTATCTAGCTCGTCACGGCATTGGGAGCCGGAGGGCTTTTCCGCCACAGAGTTCTCTCTTCAAGAGGACGCCGGGCCCTCCGATCGCAGCGCGACTGCATGAAGAGGTACTGTGCCTTCCAACAGGGGCGTCCATGCCAGTGGAATCAGCCGGCGCGGTGATCGAGCGCTTGCATGATGTACTGCCAAACGTCGGTTGAACTGCACTCGGGCATGTTTGGAAGGTGGATAGGCGTCCCTTCCGAGGGTATGGCGCGACGCCGTAGCGGCATTTTGGCTGGTCAGCCGGACTGGGCGACGAGGGCGGCGCGATCTGGCCATAGCGCAAATGAGCGCTTCTGCGGATTTTGTGATGCTGCGGTCTGCGAGGAGGCGCAAGTGCGCTGTCCAGGTTCCAAATTGGCGGCCAGGACTCTTGTCCAGCCCAGAATCCAACAGCACGACTCCACCGAGTACGGGGACGACCAAGCTCCAGGAACCGGGGCGGTTCAGTACGGCGTACCGGCTACTTTGCGATGCAGCCGTGCCCGGTCAGTGGGCTGGTCAGGCCTAGGGTGCGGTCTCCAGTTCTGCGATCACGGCCGCAAGGTTCGCCCGTGCTTGCTTGGTTTCGGGGTGGTCGGGGCCGAGGCGGTTTTGGAGCGCACGAACGGCGTGTTCGAGCTGCGTTCGGGCGGCGGGTAGGTCGCCTTGGTCGCGCAGGACGAGGCCGAACAGGTTGCGGGTATGGCCGGCGCGGAGGTGGTCGGAGCCGAGGCGGGACTCGCAGACGGGCAGGGCTCGCTGGTCCAGGGTGCGGGCAGCGGGGCGGTTGCGTGGGGCACGGCCGGGAGTGTTGCCGACGATGGTCGTGGTGGGGGAGCAGTCGGGGCTGAGGCGGGCCTCATAGACCGTAAGGGCACGTTCGAGCAGGTTGCGGGCGGCGAGTAGGTCGCCCTGGTCGCGCTGGACGAGGGCGAGGCAACTCTGCGTCCAGGCGGTGCGGGGATGGTTGCGGCCCAGACGTGCCTCCTCGATGGCGAGGGCGCGCTCAAGCAGCGCCCGGGCGTGGTCGAGGTCGCCCTGGTCGCGCAGGACGCCGGCGAGGTTGTTGACGACGAAGGCTGTACGCGGGTGGTTTGGGCCCAGGCGGGCCTCGTAGACCGCAAGGGCGCGTTCGAGCAGGCTGCGGGCGGTGTGGGGGTCGCCCTGGTCGTGCAGGACGAGGGCGACGTTGCCGAGGCTGTGGGCGGTGTGGGGGTGGTTAGGGCCGAGGTGGGCCTGGCAGATGTGCAAGGCGCGCTCGTGCATGGCACGCGCGGCGGTGAGGTCGCCCCGGGTGTGCAGGATCTGGGCGACGTTGTCGAGGCTGGCGGCGGTTACCGGGTGGTCGGAGCCGTGGTGGGCCTCGCGGATGGCCAGGGCCCGTTCGAGCAGCGGCTGGGCCTGGTCGAGGTCGCCCTGGTAGTACCTGACCAGGCCGACGAGGTTGAAGCTGGCAGCGGTGTGGGGGTGATCAGGGCCGTGGTAGGCCTGGCGGATCGCGAGGGCACGCTCGTGCAGGGACCTCGCCTGGTCGAACTGGCCCTGGTCGCGGAGGACCACGGCGAGGGTGTCGAGGCTGTGGGCGGCGAGCGGGTAGATGGGGTCCAGGCGGGCGTCCGCGATGGCGATGGCCCGGTGCAGTAGCTGCTCGGCCTGCTGGTACTCGGCCCGGTTCCACAGGTAGTCAGCGACCCGGCTCAGCAGGTCCACCGTCGCATCCGGGGCGGCGTCGTCGATGGTCGGGTTGGCGGCGATGGCGAGGGCGTGGGGCAGCAGCCGGGCGGCCGTGGGCCAGCTGTCGGCGTCCAGCCACATGTCGAGGAGCCATGCTGGCTCGGGGAAGCCCGCCAGGACCAGACGGGCCGCCGTCGCTGACCACTGTCGAGTCTGCTCGGCGGTCAGGCCGTGGCGGACGACCGCTTGGACCAGCCGGTGGATGGTCAGCGCCTCGGCGCTGGTGGCGACCAGCGAGTAGCGCCGAAGCGCGCCGATGAGCTGCTGGTAGGCGATCGGGTCACCGACTGCGGCGGCCAGCCGGTCTGGTAGGCGGCCGGGGTGGTCGCTGGGCAGCGCGCGGGCCAGGTCGTCCGCGCCGAGGAAGGCCAAGAGGCGCAGCAGGTCCTCGGCCGCGGGCGCCTGCTCGCGGAGGCGGTCCAACGAGACCGTCCAGGTGGTGGCGATGGTCTGCTCGGTGGTGGCCGGCTGGCCGAGGGCGAACAGCTCCGGGCCTCGGCCAGCGAGCAGGCTGAGGTAGTCGCTTGGCGTGGTGGCGGTCGCCTCCAGGTAGGCGGCCGCCTGCTCTAACGCCAGCGGCAGGTCGCCAAGCGCGTCGGCGAGCCGTTCCAACGCCGGGGCAACGGCTGGGTCGTGACCCAGGCGGTGTTGCAGGAACGCGACCGACTTCGCGCGGGGCAGCACGTCCACGGCCAACGTAGGCTGAAGCTCAAGCTCGTGCCGCAGGCTGTGGTTGCTCGGGTGCGCTGCCCCGGAGCAAGCTCTCGCACGTCGTGAACGCGCAAGGCCCTCCCAGACTCTTCGCGGAGGTGGGGAGGGCCTTGCTGATGGTGCGAGGCGCACCGGTGCTGATGGTAGGCAGCGACCCGGACCGGGTCGAGTTGGCGCTGGCCTCGGGCGAGCTGGCTTGCTCGGGGTGTGGGGGCGTGCTGGGCCCGTGGGGCTGGGCGCGGGGCCGGTGGCGGCGTGGCCGTGGCGGGGCGGGGCAGCGCCTTCGCCCGCGTCGGGGCCGCTGCCGGGCGTGCCGGGCGACCCATGTGCTGCTGCCGGTGGGTGGGCTGCTGCGGCGGGTGGACCTGGCCGAGGTGATCGGGGCGGCGCTGCTGGCCCGCGCCCGCAAGGCGGGCCTGCGCCAGATCGCGGCTGGGCTTGGCGTGCCGCTGTCGACGGCGCGGGGCTGGCTTGGCCGGTTTGCCGAGCGGGCGGCGCTGATCGCCGGGCACTTCGCCAGGCTGGCGGCCTGGCTGGACCCCAGCGCGGTCGTCTCGGAGCCGCGCGGGTCGCCGCTGGAGTGCGCGGTGGAGGCGATCGGGGTCGCGGCGGTGGCCGCCGCGCGGCGGCTGGGCGCGCACACCGGGCCGTTCGAGTTCGCCTCGGGGGCCAGCGGCGGGCGGCTGCTGTGCAACACCAACGCGCCCTTCCCGGCGCCGTGGTAGCCCTGGATGCTCGCCGGCGAGGTGTCGCCACCCCGCTCGAGCCGCTTGCAGGCCGCCAAGGGCACTGCCGCTCGGGCGACCAACCGGGCGACCGACCCGCAAGGAGCCGCCATGCCATCCGCCGACGACCGCCGCCAGGCCGTCGCGCTGTTCCGCTACTCCCTCATCCGGGAGGCCGCCGACCCTGCGCTGGGCGCCCGCGAGCGCGGCGCGCTGGTCCGCGCGCTGGCCGAGCGTGACCACCTCGGCCCGACCGGTGAGCGGGTGCGCGTGGGCCGCAACACCCTTGACCGCTGGATCCGCGCGTGGCGCACCGGGGGGTTCGGCGCGCTGCTGCCCGACCCCAGGGTCGGCCGGCCCCGCGTCGACGCGGGCGCGCTGGAGCTGGCGGTGACGCTCAAGCGTGAGCAGCCCCGCCGCTCCGCCGCGCAGATCGCCGTCGTCATCGCCGAGCGTCACGGCCACAGCCCCCACGAGCGCACCCTGGAGCGGCACTTCCGCCGCGTCGGGCTGGGCCGCGAGCTCGCCGCCCAGCGGGGCGGGCTGCGCGCCTTCGGCCGGTTCGAGGCCGAGGCGCCCAACCAGCTGTGGACCGCCGACGCGCTGCACGGCCCCGTCGTGGCCGGCCGCAAGGCCTACCTGTTCGCCGCCATCGACGACCACTCCCGCGCCCTGGTCGGCTACCGCTGGGCGCTGGCCGAGGACACCCTGCGGTTGGAGGCCGCGCTGCGAGGAGGGTTCGCCGCCCGCGGCCTGCCCGGCGCGCTGTATGTCGACAACGGCTCGCCGTTCGCCTCCCGCCAGCGGCCGCGGCAAGATCGAGCGGGCCTTCCGCACCGTCCGCGAGCAGTTCCTCGTCGAGCTGGACACCCGCGGCGGAGCCACCGACCTGGACGAGCTCAACCGCCTGTTCGGCGCCTGGGTCGAGGGCGTCTACCACCACCGCGAGCACTCCGAGACCGGCCAGGCCCCCATGGAGCGGTTCCTGGCCGGCGCGCCACCCCGCCTGCCCAGCCCCGCCGAGCTGCGGGAGGCGTTCTTGTGGGCCGAGTGTCGCCAGGTCACCAAGCAGGCGATGGTCAGCCTGTTCGGCAACCGCTACCAGGTCGACCCCGCCCTGGTCGGCGCGACCGTGGAGCTGGTCTTCGACCCCTTCGACCTGGGCCGGATCGAGGTCCGCTACCAGCAGCGCCCCATGGGAGCGGCGGTGCCGTTCCAGCTCGGCCGCCACGTCCACCCGCACGCCACGCCCGAGACCGACCCCGCCGCGACCACGCCACGGCCCAGCGGGATCGACTACCTCGCCATGGTCGAGCAGCGCACCGCCGCCACCCACCGCCGGCGGATCGCCTACGCCTTGCTGCCCGAGCCGCCCGCCCCCAACCCTGGAGCTGGTACGCACGATCGTGCCGCCACCCCCGACCCCAGCCCCCACGACGCCACCCAGGCCCAGACCACCCTCGGGCCGCCCGGCATCGGGTTGCACCTGCCCGCCACCATCACGCCGCAGCAAGCAGCCCAGCCAGCAGCCGCCGGCTCCACCACCAACCCCAGCACCAGCATCGAGCCCACCGACGCCGCCACCGTGGACACCGCGGCGATGGAGGGCGCCTCGTGATCGAGCGGCTCCGCGCCCACTACCTGTTGACTGAACTACCAGGCTAGAAACTCCCAGCTCAACGGCCAGATTCCCGACTGGGGATGTGATAGACATCCCCGCCATGGACAGCGACGGGCGGGAGCGCTCGAGGGACCTGGCGACCATCATCGTGGCCCCGGTCGGCCGGCTGGTCGCCACCGGAGATGTGTGGGAGCCCTACCGGCTGCTCGACCCAGCCGGGGTGGCCGTCGAGGGGGTCGCAGCCTTCTTGCGCAACCTGCAGGCGGCCGGGCGGTCGCCAGCAACCTTGCGGTCCTACGGGCTGGACCTGCTGCGCTGGTTCCGGTTCCTGTGGGCGGTCGGGGTGGCGTGGGAGCGGGCGACCCGGGCTGAGGCGCGGGACTTCTGCCGCTGGCTGCAGGTGGCCGGCAAGCCGGCCCGGCCGTATTGGCGCCGCCACGACGGCGCCGGCGTGACCACGACCACGACTGTTTCCGCGGTGGGTGCCGCTCGGGTGGGTGAGGTCTATGCGGCGTCGGTGCGCGCGCACAGCGAGACCGTCCTGCGTGGCTTCTACGACTTCCACCGCGACGCCGGCACCGGGCCGATCCTCAACCCCTTCCCCCTGGACCGCGCACGGCGCGGCCAGCGGGCCCACGCCCACCACAACCCGATGGAGCCGCACCGCAACCAGCGGGTGGGCCTCTACCGGCCCACCGTGCCAACCCGGATCCCGCGCAGCATCCCCGACGCGGCGTTCAACGAGCTGTTCGCGCGGCTGCCCTCCCACCGGGACCGGGCGCTGGTGGCCTTCTACGTCTCCACCGGCGCCCGCGCCGCCGAGCTGCTGTCGGCCACCCAGGGCGGCGTCGATGTGGGGCGGCAGCTGATCACGGTGGTCCGCAAGGGCAGCCGCCAGGTCCAGGAGCTGCCCGCCTCCACCGACGCGTTCGTGTGGCTGCGCCTCTACCAGCTCGAGCTGGACGGCGTCATCCCGCGGGGCCGCCGGCAGCCGCTGTGGTGGACGCTGCGCCGCCCCCACCGCCCGCTGACCTACCACGCGGCGCACCGCATGTTCGAGCGCGTCGCCGCGCGGGCGGGCACCGACGCCACGCTGCACGCGCTGCGCCACACCGCGGCCTACCGGATGGCCGAGGACCCGGCGCTGCCGCTGACCGACGTGCAGCTCGTGTTGGGCCACGCCTCGCTGTCGACCACCCAGATCTACCTGAACTCCCGCACCGAAGACGTGGTCCGCCGGCTGCTGGCCCACCACGCCGAGCAGACCCGCCAGGCCCGCGAGCGGGTGCGGCCGTCGCCGGCGCCCGGCTACCGGCCCGAGACGCTGGCGGTGCTGTTCGGGACCGGTGCCCGGTGACCGGCGCCGTCATCGTCGGGGTGCCTGATGCCGCTCCGGCCCTGCCTGCCGGCCCGGCGACAGCACCGCCGGCGCCTACCGGGTGCCCGCCGGCCCGCCCCCAGGGGGCGGCGTGGCCCGCGACCCGTCAAGACCGCCCGCAGACGTGGGCCCGGTTGATGCGGCCGCCGTTCCTGCTTGCCAACCGCGCCAGCCAGGGCGGGCGCCGGTTCGGGCTCACCTTGCTGCTGGACTGGCTGGAAGACCAGCCGGGCCCCGCCTGGCAGGACCGCTGGCTGGCCAGCGGCGCCGACGCCGACGGCACCGCCTGGCGGCAGCTGCTCGCTGGCTGGCTGCGCGAGCACGGCCACGACACCCAGCACCGCCTGGACGTCATGGGCCGGGCGGTGCTGGTGGCGATCAGCGCCGACATGATCCGGCCCTCGCCGGGCTGGCTGGTCACCGCCGCGTTCCGCCGCGGCGCGCTCGTCGGTGACCTCGCCCACTGCCGGGATCCCGACGGGTTCGCCCAGCTGCGGGCGCTGTGCGCCGCCGACCCGAGCGTGCCGCCAGCGGCGGCGAACCGGACGCTCTACCGCGCCGCCCAGATCCTTGCCGCCAAGGGCGGCACCCTGCGCGACGTCACCGTCGGCGACGTCGTGGAGCTGCTGGCCGTGGAGGCGGCCGTCCGCGGCACCTCGGTCGGCGGCACGCACCTGTTCTACCGGGCGCTGCACACGATGGGGATCTTCGGCACCGGCGCGCCCGCGACGCTGCGGGAGCTGCGCAGCACCGGGCAGCGGACCTGCGAGGAGCTGATCGACCGCTACCGGCTGGCCTGCCGGCCCATCCGGGACCTACTGGTGAACTACCTGCGGGAACGCCAGCCCGCGCTGGACTACACCAGCCTGGACTCGCTGGCCAACTTCCTCGGCAAGCTGTTTTGGGCCGACCTTGAGCGCCACCATCCCGGCATCGCCAGCCTGCACCTGCCCGCCGAGGTCGCCGAGGGCTGGAAGCGGCGGCTTCGCACGGTGACCAAGACGGTCCGGACCGCCGACAGCCGCCGCGCCGAGGTGACGGTTCCCCGCATCAACTACCGCGAATGCCTGACCCCGGTGCGGGCCTTCTACCTGGACCTGGCGCAGTGGGCGGTCGAGGACCCGGCGCGGTGGGGGCCGTGGGTGGCGCCGTGCCCCGTCGGCGCCGAGGAGGTCAACCGGCGCAAGTTCAAGCGCCACCGCAAGGCCCGCATGGACGCCCGCACCCGCGAGCGGCTGCCGGTCCTGCCGGTCCTCGTTCGCAGTGTCGACCAGCATCGCAAGGCCGCCGCGGCGCTGCTGTCCACCGCCCGCCAGGCCCCACCCGGCCATGCTTTCGCCGCCGTCGGGCAGACCCTGCTCCGCGCCACCACGCACCGCTCGGCCGCCACCAAGGTCTGGGCCGAGGAGCCGGCCACGAGCGCCCGTCGCGATCTTGGCCGCGAGGAAGACCATGCCTTCTGGGCCTTCGCGGCGGTCGAGGTCCTGCGCGCCACCGGCATCCGTGTCGAGGAGCTGACCGAGCTGTCGCACCACAGCCTGGTGCAGTATCGGCTGCCCACCACCGGCGAGCTGGTGCCGCTGCTGCAGATCGTGCCGTCCAAGACCGACGTCGAACGGCTCCTGCTGGTCAGCCCCGAACTCGCCGAGGTGCTCGCCACGATCCTCTCCCGCGTCCGCGACGCCACCGGCGCGGTGCCGCTGGTGGCCGCCTACGACACCCACGAGCGCCGCTGGTCACCGCCGGCGCCGCTGCTGTTCCAGCGCCAGGTCGGCCACGAGCGCCGCGCGATCACCCCCGGCAGCATCCGCACCATGCTCACCGCCGCGCTGGCCCACACCGGCCTGCTCGACCCTACGACCGGCGGCCCGTTGCGCTTCACCCCCCACGACTTCCGCCGGCTGTTCATCACCGACGCCATCCTGGGCGGGCTGCCGCCCCACGTCGCCCAGGTCATCGCCGGCCACCACGACGTCAACGTCACCCTCGGCTACAAGGCCGTCTATCCCGACGAGGCCATCCAGGCCCACCTGGCGTTCCTCGCCCGACGCCGGGCGCTGCGGCCCAGCGAGGAATACCGCACGCCCACCGACCAGGAGTGGACCGAGTTCCTCGGGCACTTCGAGCGGCGCAAGGTCTCCATCGGGGCCTGCGGCCGGGCGTTCGGCTCGCCCTGCATCCACGAGCACGCCTGCGTCAGATGCCCGATGCTGTGGCCCGACCCGGCCCAACGCGACCGGCTGGTCGAGATCCGCGACAACCTGCTCGCGCGCATCGCCGAAGCCGAGCGGGAAGGCTGGCTCGGCGAGGTCGAAGGCCTCCAGGTCAGCCTCGCCGGCGCCAACGACAAGCTCGCCCAGCTCGACCGGCGTGCCCGCACCCCCACCACCGTCGACCTCGGCATGCCGGCCTTCGCCACCAGCCGCTGACGGCTCACGGCTCGGTCATCCGCCCAGGTCGAACGAGTTCAGAGAATACGGTTTTGGCCGCACCCCGTTCGGCCGCGACCTGGCCCCCTCGATGCTCCACCCCCACCGCGGCCACGCCGAAGCCGTCGCCCGCATCACCTGGCTCGTCGCAGAGCACGCCATCGGCGTGGTCACCGGCGAGGTCGGCGCCGGCAAGACCGTCGCCGCCCGCGCCGCGGTCGCCACCCTCGACCCCGTGCGCCACACCATCGTCTACCTCCCCAACCCCTGCATCGGCCAGCGCGGCCCCTACGCCGAGGTCGTCCGCTCGCTCGGCGGCCACCCCCGCTTCCACAAGGCCGCACTCGTCGCCCAGGCCGCCGAGCTGCTCGCCGCCGAACACACCGAGAAGGCCAAGACCAGCGTGGTGATCATCGACGAAGCCCACCTGCTCAACGCCGAACAGCTCGAAGAGGTCCGCATGCTCACCAACCACGACATGGACGCCCGCAGCCCCTTCGCCTGCCTGCTGCTGGGCCAGCCCACCCTGCGCCGCCGCGTCAAGCTCGGCACCCAGGCCGCCCTCGACCAGCGCATCGCGCTGCGCTACCACCTCGACGGCATGGACCTCGGCGAGACCGTCTCCTACGTCAAGCACCACCTGCAGCTCGCCGGCCGCACCGACACCATGTTCAACGACGACGCCATCGCGCTGCTGCACCAGACCTCCCGCGGCATCCCCCGCGCGGTCAACAACCTCGCCCTGCAAGCCCTGATCGCCGCGTTCGCCGACGGCAAGGGCACCGTCGACGAGGCCGCCGCCCGCGCCGCCGTCACCGAGGTCACCAGCGACTGACCACGCCCGACTCCAACCCGGTGCCCACGGCCACGATCCCGGCCGTGGGCACCACCAAATCCAGGCGCGATCACGACCATGCCCCCACCGAACCCGCCCAGGCACCCCACGTGCATCACCAGCAGCAACGCCGCTCACATCACCAACCTGGCCGTCGCGCAACAGCGGGCCTGGCCTGGCAACACTGCCACCCGCTCCGCCTGCCAGCCACCTCGGCGTTCGCGGCCATCATCGAGGTCGACACCGCCGCCACCATGCGCTAC
>WNFV01002550.1_pt1 | contig 24149 bp, 26 predicted proteins | sample 5400101 | NCBI WGS metagenome assembly WNFV01 (sample SAMN13153361, study PRJNA577476) | soil metagenome | isolation source: 115 cm soil or saprolite under grassland replicate 1 | place: USA:California | collected 2016-06-15 | reverse complement strand
TTTCTGACCGCGCCGGCTAGCTTATCAACCGCGCCTTCTCCTTCGATGTGCATGAAATAGACCTTTGGATGATCGAAGAAGAAATGGTTGTGAAGCGCAGTAACGTTAAGACCATTGTCGAGCGCGGCTGACATTGCCGCGTTGACTTCATCTTCAAACAGAACCGTATCGCCCATGACCATTGCTCCATCTTTTGTCGAGGTGAATGCCGCCCACGTTCCAAGGCCCATGAATGGCGGCATTGTCCATCCATCGACAACGACTTTTACGTCGTTGCGAGGGAAGGTGACTTTATAAACAGCTTCCTTTTCGTTCATCTTTCCTTTGAGGCCAGTGATCTGGTCGACGCGCGCCGTGTCGAGATCAGTAGCGAATGCGCTTGAGATAATTCCGAGGAGAATTGTTGTGTGAAGGAGAAGATTTTTCATGTTTGTCGTCGTGGGCTTGCTTCTTGGCCTCTATTGATGATTACGCTGTAATTCGTACAGACACAATGCGCTAGATGTAAGTTCAAATAATATTTGCAATACATCTTTCATTTGACCAGCATGAGCTGTGATCACGGCGACCTCGTGGCTTCTGCTGCTGTTTAGTCTGCCGACAAATCGTAACACCGAGCGGGTGGCCGTTTGGCGACGTCTGAAAAAGATGGGCGCCGTCCAGATTAAAACATCAACGTACCTGCTGCCGGATGAGCCCGTGCAATACGAGCAGTTCCAATGGCTCGCGAAGCAGATCCGCGACTCCGACGGCGATTCGACATTGGTTCGTGCTCAGGAAATCGAGGGACTCACTCGAGAGAAAGTCATTGCGATGTTCAACGACGCGCGGACAAAAGATTACGCGGCGTTGAGAAAATCTCTGCAGAGTTTCATCGCGCGTCGGAAGAAACTCGACGCCGAAGAGGCGGCCGCCGAACTCGAGCGGCTGACTCGGCAGTTTCGTGAAATTCGCGACGTCGATTTTTTCGACAGCGCGCGTGGGCATGACGTCGCCATGCTTTTGCGTCGCGCCTCAGGACCCAAACGTCCGCGACAACTGGAAGTTCTCGACGCGAAACAATATCAGGGCAAAACATGGCTGACGCGCCCGCGTCCGGAGATCGACCGCGTGGGATCAGCGTGGCTCATCTCGAAATTTATCGATCTCAAACCGAAATTTGTTTTCGCCCCAACTGCGGATGCGGTTCCGAACGCGATCCCATTCGACATGCTCGACGCTGAATTCTCGCATCACGGGAACAACTGCACGTTTGAAACGCTGACGAAATGCTTCGCCATTTCGGATAGATCGGTTGCGAAAATCGGCGAGATGATTCACGACGCCGATCTCGATGATGCGAGGTTCCAACGCGTGGAAGCAGTGGGCATTGATCGAGTGCTCAAGGGTTGGGGCAAACAAGGCTTGCCAGACGAAGAAATCTTGCGTCGCGGCTTCGAATGCTTCGACGCGCTTTATGCATTTTTGCAGCGGCGATGAACTTCCAGCAAACAGGTCCGCCGCAACGTAGACAAACGGCACCGTCATTACCCGAGGCGACAAGGTTCTGGCTCAAGTTTGGTTTTATTAGTTTCGGAGGACCGACGGCTCAGATCGCGCTTCTGCATGGAGAACTCGTTGAGAAAAAGAAATGGATTAGTGAGACACGTTTTTTCCATGCACTGAATTTTTGCATGCTGCTACCAGGCCCCGAGGCCCACCAGCTCGCCATCTACATCGGCTGGCTGCTGCACAAAATTCGTGGCGGCGTTATCGCGGGAACTATGTTTGTCCTCCCGGCCGCCTTTTTCCTCTGGGGTCTGACTTGGGTGTACGCCGCCTATGGCAATATCGCTTGGGTTGCAGCGATTTTCTTCGGCATCAAACCCGCCGTCATGGCAATTGTGGCCGAAGCCGTGATCCGGATCGGATCGAGAGCGCTGAAAAACGCGGTAATGTGGACGCTGGCGGCGCTTGCTTTCGTAGCGATCTTCTTTCTCAAGGTTCCCTTTCCACTTGTTGTTTTGACGGCCGGTATGATCGGGCTAGTCGGCGGCAGATTCTGGAAGGACAAATTCTTAGTGTTCGGCCAAAACAAATCTGCAAGGAGAGACGAGGAAACCGTCCTTAGCGACGATATAGAATCGCCCGCTCACACCAAACCATCGCTCGCTGGCGCCATCAAAGTCTGCGTGATTTGGCTCACGTTATGGTGGCTGCCCGTTCTACTCGCTGGCCTTTGGCGTGGCTGGGATGACACGCTTTTCCGTGAAGGTCTGTTCTTTAGCAAAGCGGCGGTTGTAACCCTTGGCGGTGCTTACGCCGTGCTGCAATACGTCGCGCAGAATGCGGTGGAGCATTTTCATTGGTTGCAACCAGGGCAGATGATGGACGGGCTTGGCCTCGCCGAAACGAAACCTGGCCCATTGATCATGGTACTCCAGTTTGTGGGATTCATGGGTGGCTGGAACGTGCCGGGCGGTCTACCGCCGCTTACGGCCGCAACGCTAGGTGCTTTCATCAGCACGTGGACGACGTTCGTGCCTTGCTTTCTTTACGTCTTCCTTGGTGGCCCGCACATCGAACAACTGCGCGGCAACGTACATCTAACGACCGCACTTTCCTCAATCACTGCTGCTGTTGTCGGGGTCGTGATGAACCTCGCCGTGTGGTTTGGAATGCATATTTTGCTGCCCAAAAATGAACCATTCAATTGGTTCGCCGCTATTGTAGGAATCGTGGCCTTTCTCGGAATGTGGCGATGGAAATGGAATATTGTCTATGTCGTCCTCGGCAGCGGCTTGGTCGGACTTCTGTTTAAGTTCGTAATCGATCGGTCTTTCTCTTAACGGAGCGGTTCTGCTCCGACAGCTGTCGAAACAGAACCTTGAGCAGTCTCGATTAGTATTTCTCGCCTTTTTCTTTGTGCTCTTTGGCTTCGTCGTGTTTGCTCAGCACTTTCCCGGTCGCATCTATTTCTACGCCAATCTGCTTGCCATTCTTCTTGATGACGGCTTCATAGTTGGCGCCCTCTTTCTCCCAGCGGACAATTGTTCCGCCTTTGGCTTCTGCCTGGGCAGCTTGCTGCACCGCAGCCGGGACATTAGAACTGTTGATGGTTTGTTCTTCGTGTTTTTCTTCCTTCGCTTGTGTGGTCACGCCGAATGCGAGGCCAGCGCTAACCGCCGCTACCGTGAATAGGTTTTTCGTTTTCATGTCTGTTAAGTTTTGACTGTCAGGTTTTAAGTATTGTTCGAAACTGAGGCCTCACTGGCGTGGAAAAACTGCAAAAAAAGTCCGAAGTCCTGAGCCGATCAGCACCGTATGTCAGGCGGAACCGGACAAACGCGCGCACTCCGTTTCATAATCTTCAATCAACTTTACGATTTTGGATTGAAATGCGTCCTGCGCCGAATAGACCGCTCCGATTGCTTCAGCGAAAGCCTTTTGCTTGAGCTCTTCTTCGATCGTTAAGCTCAACTCGGCGAGCTTTTCAATGTTCGCCCGCGAATGAAACTCCAGGTCCTTAAGATTGGAAAGTACGGCGAGCGATTTCTCTAATTTGCTTGAATCTGGTGGTTGCGCCGGCTTTTCGGCTTCCGGCTTTGGCGCAGTGCTTTGCTCAGTGGCAGCCGATTTCGTTTCCTCGATTTGCGCTTTCTTGCCTGGCTGGGGCGCACGGGTGGTTTGAGAATGCTTCGCTTTATGCTGCTTCTCTTGAGTGACTTTCTTAGCGTGTGCGACGTTTCGTGGGTCTCCCATCAACCTATAGACGGGTTTCAAAGGTTTGCCGGTCGTATCTCCCAGCGTGATTGCTCATGTGGCCGACTTGCGCATAGAGAAATGATCGTGCAACGCTGCGCGCGCGGCGTGATAACCGCACATACCGTGGATCCCGCCGCCCGGAGGCGTGGATGCTGAACATAGGTAAACACCAGGCAACGGCGTACGATAAGGGCTTGTGCTGAGAATCGGTCGCGCAAGTAATTGCATCAGGTTCGCTGCGCCGCCGTTGATATCGCCGCCGGCCAGATTCGGATTTGATCTGGTAAGATCAGCCGCAGCCATTGTATGGCGGGCGAGAACACAATCGCGAAAACCGGGCGCGAATCGCTCGATCTGCGATTCGATTTGATCCGACATATCCGTGCCGCAGCTGAACGGAACATGGCAATATGCCCAGAGCGTGTGCTGACCATGCGGCGCTCGCGTTTCATCGAACAAACTTTGTTGCGCGACCAGCACAAACGGGCGCTCGGGAATTTTTCCGCGCACAACCTCGCGTTCCGCCGCCGCAATTTCGTCTATGCCGCCGCCGAGATGAATTGTGCCTGCGCGACGGCAGGCTTCCGCTTTCCATGGGATCGGCTCACTCAGCGCATAATCGATTTTGAAAATTCCAGGCGCGTGTCGAAATGATTCCAGTCTGCGGCGATAGCTCGATGGCATTGCTCGACCGGCGATTCGCAAAAATTCCCAGACCGAAACATCCAGAAGAATCGCGCGCGATTTCGGCAGGTCGCGAAGGTTCTCGATCCGATAATTCACTTCGATCTTCCCGCCAAGCTCACGCAGATAATCGGCAAGCGCGTTCGAAATTTGCTGCGATCCGCCGCGTGGAATCGGCCAGCCCACCGCGTGTCCCGCAAGCCCGAGCACCAATGCGAATGCTGACGAGACCGGCGCCGCCAGTGGAAGAAACGAGTGCGCGGCAATCCCGGCGAAAAGCGAGCGCGCTGGTTCGCCTTTGAATATAAATTTCGCCAGCAACATTGCCGGGCAAAGCGCCGGAACTCCAAACCGCGCTAACACGAACGGATGCCGCGGGACATGCAACATTGGCTGCAGGAACTCAATCGAAAGATTTTCCCAGTTCCGCGCCAGCGGCTTCATCAGGCGCCGGTACGCGCCTGAATCTTCGACCAATTGTTCCGCCGTAACATCGACGTCTTTGCAGAGACAGGCGGCGGAACCGTTATCGAGCGGATGCGCTAGTGGAATTTGCGGCTGGATCCATTCAAGACCGAAGCGCCCCAGCGGCAGCGTCTTGAAAAACGGCGAACCTACGGCAAGTGGGTGCACTGCCGAACAGACGTCATGCAGAAAGCCGGGCAAAGTGAGCTCGGCCGAACGCGCGCCGCCGCCAATTGTCGCATTTGCTTCGTAAACAAGAACGGAACATCCCGCGCTTGCCAGTGTGATCGCCGCCGCGAGACCATTCGGTCCCGAGCCGACAACAATCGCATCATATTCAATCGGCATGTTGAAAATGGTTGAGCCGATTATGCGCTCGAATTGGCCTGGTGTCGGGCTGATTCTGAAACGCGCAGAGATCACTTCGCGACGCAGCCGGCAACGCTTTGATCATGTTGTAGGGCGTTTCTGTGAAACGCGTTGCCGGATTGGCGTCTGATACAGACACCTACAACCACCGGCGACGCCGCAAACCCGACGTCTCCGTTCCACGCGCAAACGAGCAGAATCTTTCGATTCAAGTTCTATGGAGCGAACACAGCCTCACGAAACAGAAGCCAACTTTTCGATCGAAGAGTACGGCACCAAGACTGCGGAAACGGAGGAGTGCGAGGAACAATTGCTCGCGGAATACGCGACGCTACTTGGCTTTTACCTGGCGAGTGTGGCCGTTCTGACAGGGGTTGCCGTTCAACAGAACCGTCTGCCCAGAAAATTTGGTTTCCTTGATCTGGCGCTGCTTGGAATAGCCACGCACAAGCTGAGCCGCATCGTCGCCAAGGACAGAATCACCGGCATTCTGCGCGCGCCGTTTGTGTGCTACATTCGCAGTTCTGGCGCGGGCGAGGTAGAAGAGGAGCCACGCGGCCGTGGATTCCAACGTGGAATCGGTCATTTAATTTCGTGTCCGTATTGCATGGCGCCCTGGTGCGCCACGGCGGTGAGTTTCTGCCTGCTTTTCGCCCCGCGTGTGACGCGATTTTTCGCAGGAATTTTGGTGAGCGTAGCCGCCTCGGATTTTCTCCACCGCGCGTACCTTAAGATGAAGGAAGAAAAATAAAGAACACCCTCACCAGGCGTTTTGCGTTCGCCTCCCGATCGGGACCGCGACTGGACGGAGCGCTGAGAGGATTGAGGTGAGGGTGCCTTTCAGACGAAATGAGTGCGCGTGCAGAAGTTGTCGTAATCACGGGCGCGTCAGCCGGCGTGGGCCGCGCAGCCGCGAGAAAGTTTGCCCGTCATGGCGCACAAATCGCTCTGCTCGCGCGAGGAAATGATGGATTAAACGCCGCGCGTAGGGAAGTGAAAGATTTGGGAAGCGAAGCACTCGTCATTCCAACCGACGTTGCCGACGCAGATCAAGTCGAATCAGCGGCCGCCCAGATCGAAGCGGAATTCGGTCACATCGATATCTGGATCAACAACGCGATGACGTCGGTCTTCTCACCGATCAAACAAATGACGCCTGCGGAATTTCGACGCGTGACTGAGGTGACTTACCTCGGCTATGTTTATGGCACGCTTGCTGCGCTAAAACGAATGCTCCCCCGTGATCGCGGAGTAATCGTGCAGGTCGGCAGCGCGCTGGCGTATCGCGGCATTCCGTTGCAGGGCGCATATTGCGCCGCCAAACACGCCGTCCAGGGTTTTTGCGATTCGCTTTGGTGCGAACTACTCCACGACAACAGCAACGTGAAGGTCACGATGGTGCAAATGCCCGCGCTCAATACTCCGCAATTCGGCTGGGTCAAAAGCCGCTTGCCGCGCAAAGCACAGCCAGTGCCCCCGATTTTTCAGCCTGAAGTCGCTGCTGAAGCGATTTACTTCGCTGCGCACAATCCTCGGCGCGAATTCTATGTGGGCCTCCCCACGGTGAAAGCCATCGTTGCAGACAAGATTGCACCGGCCTTGGTTGATCATTATCTGGCCCGCACCGGTTATGACTCGCAACAATACGACGGCAACGAAGATCCGAACCGACCACACAATCTATGGCAGCCGGTTCCCGGTGACCAAGGCGCACACGGCGCATTCGACGCACGCGCCCGCAACCGGAGCCCGCAGTGGTGGACCACCGAACACCGCGGTTGGGTTGCGACGGCTGTAGTCGCGCTCATGCTGTCGGGCCTTATCGCGCTTTTCAAAAACAAATCCTGTAACCGGGATCGGTGATCCCGATCGTCTGATGGGAACCGCGGTCGGCAATCCCGGGCCTCCATTTGGCATGACCAAGTAAGTTAGCCAAGTTGGCACCGATGACACAAGCGACGATCCACCAGGCTAAAACGCATCTTTCGAAGTTGATCCGCAAAGCGCTCGACGGCGAGGAGGTTATCATCGCCAAACGCGATAAGCCGCTCGTGCGCCTTGAGGCAGTTCATTCGAAGAAATCCAAGCGCAAGCTTGGCTGGGGCAAAGGGTTGGCCACTTACATCGCGCCTGATTTCGATGAGCCGCTGGAAGAACTCGCTGAATACATGGAGACCGCCGAGGAGGAACAGATGCGACTCGCGAAACACAAAAAGTCGATGCATCGCAAATGAATGGTTACCTTCTGGACACTCACACGCTTTTGTGGGCATTTGAAGGTGACAGCGATCTCTCACGCCGGGCCGGCCGCCTCATTGAAGATTCTGCCAATGATGTGGTGATCAGCGTCGTTGTCTATTGGGAACTTCAGATCAAACAGACGATCGGAAAGTTGCGCGTTGCGCTCGAATATAACGAACGCCTCTGGGAATGGTTCGAGCGTATGATTTCAAGCGAGGGACTACAGCGATCGCATTGCGACCGTTATCGCGCCCTTCCGTTGCACCACCGCGATCCTTTCGACAGGATGTTGATCGCGCAGGCACAGGTCGAGGGGTTCTTGATTCTAACCGCCGATCCGCGATTCAAAAAGTACGACGTGAAAGTCGTCTGGTGAAGCAAGCTGTAACCGGGAGCGGTGATCCCGGCCGTCTGGTGAAACGGCTGATCACCCGTCACTGCGCGTTCTAAACCTGGAGTCCGCAATTATGGGCCAGTGAACACCGCGCCTTTGTTGCGCTCGTCATGGCGGGGCTCGTCACTTGTGGTCTTCTCGCGCTTTTCAAAGAGAAATGATTCGAATCCGCAATAAATAATCGTCGGATGTCGCAATTACTTTACGATATAAAAAGCGCCGAGGATCACGCCAAAGATCGTGTGTGCTACCAGGACCGATATGGGTGTGCGAATGCCGTAATGCAGACCGAGAAAACCAGGCGGCTCCAGTTGCCGCGCAACGGTCGGCCCGTATTGCTCGTTGGCCATGCGCGGGTGCAAAGCGGGTAGAGCAGGTAAAGCCACCGCCAGCACAAAGCTTCCGTGCACTAACCCAATCAGTCCGCCGAACCACCATGTCGATCTTCCGACAAGCTGGAAGGCGGCGACATAGATCAAGGAAAATAGCCAGCCGTTGATGAAGTGCAGAAAAACACCGATCAACTTTGCCCGGTCACGATTTGGAGTGACCATGGTGCCCAACAGGTAAGGCACGTTCATCCGGGTCATTCCCATGCCCTGACTGCCTGCAAGCAGAGTGGTTAGAACCACGGTGGCGACAAAGCCCCACAACAGCCAGCTGGTCCAGTTCATTGGTTTGATGCTAATGCGCCGTTTCTGCTCTGTCATCTAATGCCAGCGCGGCATTGATGATGCCCAAATGCGTGAAAGCCTGTGGAAAATTTCCCAACGCTTCGCCTGTGTCCGGGTCGATCTCTTCCGCGAAAAGATCGACGTCGTTGGCGTAACCGAGCGCGGCCTCGAAGACTTCGCGCGCTTCTGCCGCTTTTCCGCCACGCGCCAGAAAATCCACTTCCCAGAAACTGCAAACGGCAAACGCGCCTTCATACCGATCTTTGCTTCGCTCGTTGCGGTAAACGAGACCGCGACGCGGCACAAGTCGTTCCCGAACCCGGGAGTAGCTTTCCTGCATTCGTTCGGAGCTGGCCGACTCGAAACCATGGTACGGAAAAAGCAGCACTGTCGCGTCCATGATTTCGCTGTCGCAGGCTTGCGTATAGCCGGCAAGCTGCGGGTTCCAGGCACGCTGCTCGATCTCCTTCCGAATGTTCTCCCTCTCGGCCGCGCATCGTGCCGCGTCGAGCCGCCGAACCTGACCGCGCGCGTGCATTTGCAACAATCGATCGAGCGCGACCCAGCACATTAGTCTTGAATGTGTGTAAGGCCGAAGTTCGTCGCGCTCCTCCCAAATGCCGTTGTCGTATTCGCGCCAGTGTTCGCAAACATATTCGCCGATGCTGTGCAGCATTCCATGCACGTCGCGGTCCGGTTTTTCGGTTTTACCAAAGAAATGCGACACGGCTTCCACCAGCTCGCCGTAAACATCCAGCTGCATTTGTTCGCTTGCGGCGTTGCCCACGCGCACCGGCCGCGACTTGCGGTGTCCCTCCAAATGCGACAGAACATGCTCGGGCGGCGGCGATTCGCCAAAAACGTCATACACTGCGCGCAATTTTGGCCTGGTCAGGCGCGTGGTGTGCAACAGCCAGTCCACGAACGCTGCGGCATCCTCCTTATAGCCGAGACCGAAAAGTGCATGGACGGTGAACGACGCATCGCGCAGCCAGGCGAAGCGATAATCCCAATTAAGATCACCGCCGATGCGTTCCGGCAAAGAGGTGGTGGGCGCCGCGATGATTGTGCCCGACGGCGCGTAGGAAAGCAGTTTCAGCACAAGCGCGCTGAGCGTCACCTGTCGCTGGTACGGGCCACGATAGGTCGATTGTGCCGCCCAACTCCGCCACCAATCGATCGCCAGCTTTAATTTTTCGTCGATCGGGTTGCCGAGCGGCGGAACTACAGCCGGTGCTTCAGCAGAAAAGCTGAATGTAAAGACAACCGATTCACCGGATCTCAATACAAAACGCGCAGCCAAGCCATCTGGCGTTGGTTCAAGCTCAATATTCCCGCGCAGGATGAAAACAGTGGCTCCGGTGTCGATACACCATCCGAGTTTCCCGGCGTCTCTGATCTTCGGAGCGACGCGTCCATAATCGAGCCGCGGCGAAAAATCCATGACGACTTCTACTTCGCCCTGTCGGCATATGACTTGCCTAACGAGCTCGTGCTCGGGCCAAAGGATGTGCCGCTTGCTTTCCTCGGAGGTGACCGGCATGAAGTCGGTCAGGACAATTTGGCCGCTTGCTCCCAGGAATGTCGTTTCGAGAACGTTCGTATCCTCGATGTACCGACGGCTTACTTCTGATTCGTGTAATGGATGAATGCTCCAGTGGCCCCCACGTTTCGAATCGAGGATCGCTCCGAAGACTGACGGGCTGTCAAATCGCGGCCAGCAAAGCCAATCGAGCGATCCTCGCTTTGAAATTAGCGCAGCCGAACGTCCGTTGCCGATGATTGCATAGTCCTGAATCTTGGTGACTTCCGCAGGCATAGTCGCGGGAAGAATCGGCCGTGGGGCTCAGTTGCTCAATCCGACGGTTTACAACGGTTTGTTCAGCGACGCTGCGAACTCGCCGATCCGATTCACAAGATTTGATTCGCCGGATAACCTTTCGATTTCACTAACGATCGCGCTGCCGACAACGGCAGCGTCTGCAAAACGCCACACTGCGCGCACCTGTTCCGCGGTCGAAACTCCAAACCCAACGGCAACAGGTAAATCGCTGACCGACCTAACACGTCTCACCAGATCTTCAGCATCGTGCGTCATTTGATCGCGTGCGCCTGTCACGCCGGTGCGCGAAACTGCGTAGATAAATCCGTGCGCTTGCTGCGCGATTTGCGCGAGCCGTTTTTCCGAAGTGGTTGGCGCGACCAAAAAGATCGGATCGAGTTGATTTTGAAGCAGGTTCTGAGTCCACGACTCTGCTTCCTCAGGAATCAGATCTGTGACGAGCACAGCGTCGATCCCTGCGTCTCTCGCTGCCGGGGCGAATGGTTCCCGGCCGAATTGCAGGAGCGGATTGAAATAGCTAAAGAGGACGATGGGAACATCGACGTGCTGCCTGACGTTGCTTGCGCAGGAGAGCGCGTCGTGCACGGTCACGCCGTTTCGCAGCGCGCGCTCAGACGCGCGCTGAATCACTTCCCCATCCGCGACCGGATCACTGAACGGCACGCCCAACTCGATGATGTCTGCTCCCGCCTTCGCGAGTTCAATTAACAAGCGCTCAGTAGTTTCAAGATCAGGATCACCTGCGGTGATGAATGGGATGAAACCACCGCGTTCTGAGCGCTTCAGCTCGCCGAATTTTTCCCGAATTCGGCTCATTGGCCTTCTAACTCTGCAACAAGCTGAACGTCCTTGTCCCCGCGTCCGGAGACATTCACGATGATCGCATCATCAGGCGGCAGCTCACGCGCGACGCGAATCGCGGGCAGAATGGCATGTGCCGTTTCCAGGGCAGGAATAATGCCTTCCAGTTTTGCGCACAGTCGAAGCCCTTCGAGCGCTTCTTCATCACTCGCCTGGGTATATTCGGCCCGCCCGCTGTCGTGAAGGAACGCGTGCTCAGGGCCGATTGCCGAGTAGTCGAGTCCGGCCGAGATGGAATGCGTCGTCGCAATCTGACCGTTCGTGTCCTGAAGCACATAGGACATCGTGCCCTGAAGAACGCCCACGCGCCCGCCGCCGCTTTCTGATACGTTGTGAAATCTTGCGGCGTGTTGCCCTAACGAATCGCCGCACCCTCCGGCCTCTACGCCGATCAATCGCACTCCTTCGTCTGCGATGAACGGATGAAACAATCCAATCGCATTCGAGCCGCCACCGACGCATGCAACCAGCGCGCGGGGCAATTTCCCTGTCGCGGACAAAATTTGTTCGCGCGCTTCCCGTCCGATCACACTCTGAAAATCGCGGACTATCAGGGGGTACGGATGCGGTCCAAGCGCACTGCCCAGCAGGTAGTAAGTATCGTGGACGTTCGTCACCCAATCGCGTAACGCCTCGTTGATAGCGTCCTTCAGCGTGCGTGTGCCCGCGTTCACAGTGATCACATCGGCGCCCAGCAATTGCATGCGGAACACGTTCAGCGCTTGTCGGCGCACATCTTCTGCGCCCATGTAGATCACACAACGCAATCCAAACAATGCGCATACCGTTGCCGTGGCGACGCCGTGCTGGCCTGCCCCGGTCTCGGCGATGACGCGAGCTTTGCCCATGCGCCGCGCAAGCAGCGCCTGTCCGACGGCGTTGTTAATCTTATGCGCGCCCGTATGCAAAAGGTCTTCGCGCTTCAGATAAATTTGTGCGCCACCGGCATGCGCAGTCAGCCGCTGCGCATGAAACAACGGTGTCGGTCGGCCGGCGTAGTCGCGGAGCAGCATGTTGAGTTCACCCCAAAAATTCGGGTCGTCTCGAGCGTGCATGAACTCAGCGGTCAGGTCCTCCAGCGGCGCGACCAGTGTTTCCGGAACGTAGCGGCCACCGAATCTACCCCAGTGGCCGTGTTCGTCGGGCTCACTAATTGTGATTCGCGATTTTTGCATCGAAATTTCAGGCTACTTCTCGTGGAAGCGGGCGCCACAGATACCCACACGCGAGCGTTTTGTCGCCTCTCCCCTTGCAGAAGGGGAGAGGAATAAGGTGAGGGGTCTTCGAGCCGAAGAATACCACCTCGAAATGTTCAAGGCGGCGTGCCGGAACCGGGCCCTCACCCTCCCCCTCTCCCTTATGAAGGGCGAGGTGACCCAAGCGCGTCCCACGCATTTCATGTGTCTCGACGCTCGAATTGGTTGAAAACATCACAACTGCGAAGCTGATGTTGCTGTCAGGGAGCGTTCGGCCGTGCGCACAGCAGCGATGAAATTTTCGATGGCGTCGTGATTTTTGACACCCGGCGCGATCTCAACGCCGCTGCAAACGTCCACAGCGTTTGGCGTCACCGCCGCGATTGCTCGACCAACATTTTCCGCGTCTAATCCGCCGGAGAGAATCAGGAATCGCGTGTAGCGCATTGCGGCTTGCGCAGCGGACCAATCGCACGTCTGCCCCGTGCCGCCCCGGAGCTCGGGGTGGTACGCATCGATGAGCACGTCGCAATTCGAGTAATCCGCTGCGTGTTGCGGATCGAATCGCGTGTCGGTTGAGAATGCGCGAATAACCCGAAACTCCCGGGCCAAATCGCTGCATCTTTCCGAAGTGAGGTCCCCGTATAACTGTACGCAGTTGACGCCGGCAATTTCGGCGGTTCTGCGAATTTCGCCTGTATCAGTGTCGACGAAAACACCGACTGCGCGGTTTCCAATCGGGAGCATGTCCACAATTCGGCGGACGGCGCTTGGTTCGATGTAGCGCGGGCTGCGCGGATAAAAATTGAACCCAATCATATCTGCGCCGAGTTCGACGCACCCGCGTGCATCGTTCGCATTTGTAACACCACAGATTTTGATTTGTATCGAAGTCATCATGGGAACTCACAAAAACGATCCAACACTGTAGGGCGTCTGTGTCAGACGCCATGGCGTTTCACAGAAACGCCCTACAACATTCGCATCATTCATTATTCGTCATTGGTATGGATGGTCGCTCGCATTGTCGCGCTCGGTTGCCGCGATTAGATCACGAATCGCTTGCTCCGGATCCGTTGTGCGCATCAACGCTTCTCCTATGAGAAAACCACGAAACCCGATCGCCTGAAGATGACGTAACGATTCAGGGTTTTGTAAGCCGCTCTCGCTGATCATCACTCGATCTGTCGGAGCTTCGGCGATCAAACGCTCGCTCGTCTTTAATGAAGTTCGAAACGTCCGGAGATCGCGATTGTTGACGCCGATGATTCTCGCGCCTGCTCCCATGGCGCGACGCAATTCTTCTGACGTGTGCACTTCGACCACGGCATCGAGACCAAGTTCGTCCTCCGCGATTGCGCGCAGTTTTGCTAATGCACCGTCGTCAAGAGCTGCTGCGATCAACAACACAGCATCCGCACCGACAACAGTCGCTTCGTAGATCTGAATTTCGTCAATGATAAAATCTTTGCGCAACAGCGGAAGGGCCGTGCTCGCGCGAATCGCTTCGAGATCAAGAATCGAACCGCCAAAGTACTGTTCGTCGGTCAGCACGGAGATAGCACAGGCGCCACCCCTCGCGTAACGAGTGACAACGTCAGTCGCGGACAGATCACTACGGATCGTTCCAGCTGATGGCGACCGGCGTTTGAATTCCGCGATAATATTCACTCCTCCAGAGTTCGACTCCAGTGCTCGCAACAATAGATGCGGCGTAGCGTTTGCTCGGATCGCCAATGCGCGGTCGCGCAAATCTCGCGCAGCCCGATCTGCTCGAAGTCGCGCTACGACCTCCCGTTTTCGACCAAGAATTTCAGAGAGAATGGAGGTCATCATCAGCTCCGATTTGTCTCGCGAATCAGCGCCTCCAGTTTCGATGCCGCCTCGCCCCTGTCGATGCTATCACGCGCCATTGCTGCTGCGTTTTGAAAATCGTTCGCTACGCCGGCGAGATACAGCGCCGCAGCAGCGTTTATGAGGACAAGATCGCGGGCCACACCAAAATCGCCGGTTTTTTCGCCGTCCAAAATTGCGCGGGTTACTCGTGCATTCTCAGCCGGATCTTCGCGGCGTCGATCAAACGATCGGCGCTGTAGCCCAAAATCCTCGGGCGAAATCGTAAAGGTCTTCACACCCGTGAGCGCCGAGCACGCTGCGACAAAAGTTTCGCCTCTGATTGTTACTTCATCCAGCCCGTCGGCTCCGTGAACGACCCACGCTTGTTTCACGCCGAGAAGAGCAAGCGCCGATGCGATCCGCTCGACGAGTGAACGACACCACACGCCCACAAGTTGAAAGGGTGCACGCGCGGGATTCGTTAGGGGACCTAGCAAATTGAACGTGGTATGCACCCCCAATTCCCGACGCACCTGTGCGACACGAGCGGTCGCACGATGGAAAAGCGGCGCAAACATAAAACAGATTCCGTGCTCATTGAGACAACGTTCCACGAGGTCCGGAGAGGCGGCAGTGTTGACACCCAGCGCTTCGAGAACGTCGGCGCTTCCGGAGGTCGAGGAGGCAGCGCGCGCACCGTGTTTCGCCACTGGCAAACCGGCACCCGCGATGACGAACGCTGCAGCTGTCGAAACGTTGAACCGTTTGGCCGCACTCGAACCGGTTCCTGCAGTATCGATAAAGCGCTCGTGCCGCGAGTGCAGGGGGGTGGCGCGTTCTCGCATCGCTTCAGCCATGCCAGCAAGCTCGTCGACCGTTTCGCCTTTGGCCGTCAAAGCGATGAGCGCCGCTGCTATCTGAGTGTCGGTAGCAGATGGATCAAGCAAAGCGTCGAGAAAGTTCGCTGCTTCGATCCGGGAAAGATTTTCTCCGCACATGAGACGCATCGTCGTCTCGCGAACATCGAGATTGCCTGTTTCACGTGCCATGGCTTGCAGGTTCATCGCGCTTTTATCTGACTCGCCATTGCTAGCGCCTTCATCATTGCCTGCGCTTTGATCACGGTTTCTTCGTATTCCCGTTGCGGATCCGAATCGGAGACGATACCCGCGCCAGCCTGAAAGTACGCGTGCCCGTTTTTTAATACCGCGCATCGCAGCGCGATGCAGGAATCAACGTTCCCGTTGAATCCGAAATAGCCAATCGCGCCTGCGTAACAGCCGCGCCGCGTTTTCTCCAATTCGCTGATAATTTGCATCGCGCGAATTTTCGGCGCGCCGGAGACAGTGCCTGCAGGAAATGTCGCTCGCACTGCGTCGAATGCACTGCAACCGGCGTGCAAATGGCCTACTATGTTCGAAACGATATGCATCACGTGGCTGTAGCGCTCGATCTGCATGAACTCTGTTACGCGAACGGAACCGAATTGTGCGACGCGCCCGACATCATTCCGCGCAAGATCGACAAGCATGACGTGTTCGGCCCGCTCCTTCGGATCGCCCAACAGTTGAACAGCGTTGGCTTCGTCTTCTTCCGGGGTCAGACCGCGAGCGCGTGTCCCCGCGATTGGACGAATCTCCACGCTGTCGTCAGCCAACCGGACATGCATCTCAGGCGAACTACCGACTAGTGAAAAATCGGCGCCAAAGTTGAGACAAAACATGTACGGCGAAGGATTGATGAAACGAAGACAGCGATAGAAATCGAGTGGTTCGCCGTCGAACGGCGCCTCGAATCGTTGCGATAAAACGACTTGGAAGACATCACCTGCCGCGATGTATTCCTTCGCTCGCTTTACTGCGCGCTCGAACTCTTCGCGAGAGAAATTGCTGCGCGGTAGCGGCTGTTCTCCATCCTCCAGGATCGAAACGAGGTGAAGATCGACTGGTTGCGTCAGCTTTTGCTTAATCGAAGCCAGGCATTCTACTGCGCGCGCATAAACTTCTTCCGGCGAACCATCGCCGAGAAATGCGTTGACGATGATTTTCAAACTGCGCAACCGGTGATCGAAAACCAGCAGCGCACTCGGAACCATGAACAGTGCCTCGGGCAGTTGAAGTTCATCTTGTTGCGCCAGTGGAACTTTGGGCTCGAAAAAGTGGATTGCCTCGTAGCCGATAAATCCGACAGCGCCGCCGGCAAAACGCGGCAATTCCGGGTGCGATACAAACTGATAACGCGCCATCAATTTTCGCACTTCGTCGAGGGGGTCGCTGCTCATTTCGAGTCGCCGTTCGTTGCCGTCCTCGATGATTCGAATCTCGCGCCCGTAGCTTTGCACAACCACGAGAGGGTCCACACCCACAAACGAAAAACGGCCCGAGACATCGTTCTTTTCGGTGGACTCAAAAAGGAAGCTGTAACCACCGCAGTTCAGTTTCTTGAAAGCCGAAACTGGCGTTTCTCCGTCCGCGATGAACTCCGCGAAAACAGGAATGACGTTGCCCTGTTTCGCGAGTGCCAGGAATTCACCCAGCGATGGAGTGACTTGTGCCGTCATTTCATGGATCGGGTTTGACTCGTGTTACTTACATTGAGCGGTTCAATCGCCTCTCCCTTCCCAAGGCAGAGGGTAGGGTGAGGGTTTGCAGCTTTAGTTCCCGCGCTGTTTTGGAACCCCTCACCTCCATCCTCTCCCCTTTCAGTAAGGGGAAAGGCGGCCAGAAACGCAGAGAGTTTATAGGAACTCTCATACGTGAAGTGATTTGTGACGCGTTATCGAAGTTTTGGGTGCGAGTGCGAGGAATCGCGCGAGGATTTTCTTGCCATCATGGGTAAGCACGGACTCGGGATGGAACTGCACTCCGTAAACGGGGAATTCGCGATGGCAGAGCGCCATGATTTCTCCGTCGTCGCTTTCTGCAGTGATTTCGAGACAGCCAGGCAGTGAAGTTCGCTTCACAACAAGCGAATGATATCGGCCGGCCTCGAACGACGTGGCCAAATCGGAAAAGAGGTTGTTCCCGTTATGCGTAATGGTCGATGCCTTCCCGTGCATCAGCCGCGAAGCGCGCACGATTTCTCCGCCATACGCTTCGGCGATGCATTGATGCCCCAGGCAAACACCCAGAATTGGGGTCCGTGCGCCAAACGCCAGAATCACGTCTTTGCTGATCCCCGCCTCGCGCGGTGTACACGGCCCTGGCGAAATGCAGATACGCTCAGGCGCTAATGCGCCAATTTCCTTCAAGGAAATCGCATCATTTCGCCTAACGACAAGCTCACATCCAAGCTCGCCGAAATATTGCGCGAGGTTGTAAGTAAATGAATCGTAATTATCGATCAGCAGGAGCATGTTCAGACCTCGCGAGCAATCAGGGATTCATTCATCTTGTAGCCACCGGCCTGTGGCCGGTTCGTATTCGATGCTGATTCTGATTGTCGAGAGACGGCCCACAGGGCCGTGGCTACAGCGCTACACGGCTGTTTAAACTTCGCGGTAATTTCTTTTCGTATTCTTCTCATGCGGCTGACGAGACAAGCTCGTGAATTGCTTGCACTTCGGCGACGAGTTGAAGGTATTGCGCCGGTGTCAGCGCTTGCGCGCTGTCGGAAAGCGCGAGCTCGGGCTGGTTGTGGACTTCGATCATTAGGCCATCCGCGCCGGCTGCCACGCCTGCTCTTGCCAGTGGCGTAACCATGTATGCCGTGCCGGTGCCGTGCGAAGGATCAACGATCACCGGCAAATGCGAAATGCGTCGAATCGCGGGCACGGACGCAAGATCGAGTGTGTTCCGCGTGTGCTGCGCGAATGTGCGCACACCTCGTTCGCAGAGGATGACATTGTAATTGCCCTCAGCCATTATGTACTCCGCTGCGAGCAACCATTCCTCTAGTGTTGCGGCCATTCCGCGCTTCAACAGCACAGGTAACGTCGATCGGCCGGCGCGCTTCAAAAGCGAGAAGTTCTGCATGTTGCGAGCGCCGATTTGAATCACATCGCCGCGCTTCTCGATAAGGTCGACATGCGATTCCTCCACGGCTTCAGTCACAATCTTTAGGCCGAACTCCTCGCGGACGGCTGACATTATTTCCCAGCCCTTATCGCCCAGGCCCTGAAAGGTGTAAGGCGACGTTCGAGGTTTCCAAACGCATCCGCGAAAAAAATGCGCACCACTTCGCTGGACAATTTTTGCTATGGCGAAGGCCTGCTCGCGGCTCTCGATGGCACACGGTCCCGCGATAATCGCCAGTTCGTTGTCACCAATCGCCGCGTCGCCGAGACTAACCACAGTTTTGTCCGGTCGCAGGTCGAGCGTGATCAATTTGTACGGCTTCGTGACGCGGATGACTTCGGCAACCCCGGTGAGATTTTCAAAACGCCGGCCATCGATCGGTCCTTCATTGCCTGTGATGCCGATCGCCGTCCGCGTCGCTCCCGGCATGGGATGCGCGCGGAGGCCGACTGCCTCAACAACGTTCACCACCGCATCGATCTCCGATGCCGTGGCGCTCGGTTTCATTACGATTAACATTTGATCATAAGTGGTTGGATTTATTTCGACAGACGCAGAGACAGATCTCCTGCGAGAGAGATGAATCAGCGTCCGTTGAGAAAACGGTCGCTTTCTATCGCCAGATTCCGAGCGCCGACGCGAGGATGCACCGCGAGCTATTTGCGGGTTCTGCTGAGTAAAGAGTATCAGCGCTCATTGCCCGAGAGCATAGCGACAGTCCGAAAATTGTCGACTAAAAATCTGAATGCTTGGTAACAGCGACGTTACCAAATCGCAGAACGTCGCGATGAAACCAAGTGCAGCCGTATTTTCAGCCAATACCGATAAGGGTACAGAATGCTTGCAACAAGAAAGCTGGTAATTGTTTTCTCAATTCTCGCTGCGGGAATGATCGTGGCGCCAGTTTCTGCACTAAAAGTGACGGAGCCGACGGCCGCGTCGCACGGGTATCCTGGCTTGTGCGACATTAACGGGAAAAAACTCGCTGACGGCGAATTCCGGCAATGGGTAGAAAACGATCGGCTACACGTTGTGATCACTTACAAATTTTCCGCCGGCGAAGTCTATGAGGAACACTCGCAATTTCGACAAGAACCAGAACTGATCCAGGAAAAATGGTCCTGGAAAGAATCGAAACATGGAAGGTCCCAGCGAGAGTTCGCTGTGGATTTTCTGGCTGGGATCGCCAGCGCACACATTAGTCAAAATCACAAGGATGTGTCCAAAAAGATTAATATTGAACCGGGCCGGACGTTTGCCGGGTTTGGGTTTAGCCTTGCCTTGAGTAATCTGCGCAAACGGCTCCTGCGTGGCGAACAAGTTCAGCTCAAGGCAGTCGGTTTTTCGGATTTCCCAACACTTGGCCCGCAAGTTGTAACAGTGACAATCTCTCATCGCGGGGTTGACCGAATGAGAATGTCGGGACGCTCGCTGAAGGGCGATCGCTTCATCGTTCATCCGGAAATTCCGTTCATCGCGAAATTCTTTGTTAATGTGCCCGACACAAAAATCTGGCTGACCAATCCCGCGCCGGCTGGTTTTCTACGCTGGGAAGGCCCAATCGTGCTGCCGACGGATCCAATAGTTCGTGTTGACTTGCTTTCAGGAGAAAAAAGCGGACCGGCAGAGTCTGCGGGAAGTTAGACGCGAGCGCAGATCTTCGCTTCACAACGTCCGTTTCGGGCGATTAGGATCGCTCACATGGACGACTCAAAATTCTCTTCAGCTTTGGTTTTTTTGATCGGCAATTATTTCGTGACCTTTTTTATCATCGGTCTGATTGCCGCAGGAATATCGCTCCTTAAAAAGCCAAAACCGCTGCGAATCAGCGAAGTGAGCGAAGCGTTTCTCTCGTACCATCTCCTTTTCGCGATTGGAATAAACAATCTGATAAACTTCGTCTTTCATGTGTTTTTGGGTGATATGTCGGCAAAGTTTATCGGCTGGGAAAACAGTCCGTTCCAGGCAGAGGTAGGATTCGCAAGTCTGGGCGTGGGAATTGCAGGAGTTATTGCGTTCAAGTCGAGCTTGCCGTTTCGATTCGCGACACTGATTCCACCCTGGGCTTTCTCATTGGGCGCAGCGGGCGGTCATTTTTACCAGATGATCGTCGCGCACAATTTTTCGCCCGGAAACGTGGGACTGGTTCTCCCAATTGACATACTAATGCCGATTGTTGGCTTTGTGTTTTTGTGGCTCTCCTATAAACATCCGCGGCCCGAGACCGCTTATCGCAAGTTGACCTAGTGCTGCCCCGATACGCCGACAACAAGGAAGTGAGTACGTGGCTGAACAATATTCTGAAAAAAGGCGGCACTGAAGATTGGCGTAAAGTTTTGAAGGAAGCTACCGGCGAAGACATCTCCACTCGCGCGATGATGCAATACTTCAAACCGTTGATGAGTTGGCTCGAAGAACAAAACAAAGGCCGCCAGGTCGGCTGGGAGTAATTCAGGCGTCGGAGTTCAGAAGTCGGACGTCAGTTTAGTTTTGGCGCGAAGCGCCTTTGGAGTGCAACCTCCTCGCATCGCTTTGAAACACGCGATCGTGAAGTCTTTTCACAACCCCACTCTTAAGCCTGCCCTGTAGCCACCGGCCTACGGCCGGTCTCGTTGGGCCTAATTTGTTAGATGGCCCACAGGGCCATATCTACAGGCTCCCGCTGGATTCAAAGTCTGTTTCAGCGGGGCGATTGATTCAGTGAGGCGACTTTTGCGAACTCAGTGGTTCATCTTTGCGGCGGCTTTCACGATCTCAGCCTGCACCACCGGCATTATGTCCGCCATGTAAGCACCAAATTTTTGCATCGCCGATTTTCCGACGGGCGAGCCATAAAAGTCGGCCAACGCCTTCAGCTCTTCAGTTGTGAAATTTTTTACCATCGCATCGGTCATCGCTTTGGATAACGCGGCAATATCCACCTGAGTAGTCATTAGTTTCTTGAATTGCTCACGTTGGTCCGCCGGAAGGGTTGCAGCCATTTTGTCAGCCATGTCCTCGAATAGCGCCTTGGGCGGGCTAACCTGAAGATAACGTTCGGCTTCGCGACGTCGCGTTTCCGGAGTGTCAGCGGCGCTGAAAACCGGAGACCAGGCGGACAACGTAAGGACGAGCAAAATGACAAATTTTTGTTTCATAGTGCGCGATTGATAACGCAGCGCGGCCAGCAAGGCCATCTTTTTTAGCACGCGCTAATGTCGATCGGTTTTAGATCAGTACGGCAGCCAGCCCAAGAAAAACAAGCAGGCAACCAACGTCGGTGAAAGTGGTGACGACGATGCTGGACGCCATTGCGGGATCGGCTCCTAGTTTTTTCATTACCAACGGAACCATTGCGCCGGCCACGCCACTGAAACAACAACTGATGGTGATGGCAAGGAACACCACAAAGCTGAGCATCAGCGCCTCGGGACTCTTTACCATCTTGGCAAAGATGAACATCGCGACGCCTCCCGTAACTCCGGTCAGCGCGCCATTAAATGTCCCTAACAAAGCTTCCTTGACCAGAAGCAGACGTTCTTTCCCAGCTCTCAGGTCACCCAGGGTGATGCCGCGCAAACACACCGCGAGTGCCTGCACCCCGGTGTTCGCGGCCTGACCAATGAGCACAGGCAGAAACACTGCCAGCGCAATGATCCGATCGATTGTGTGCTCAAATAATCCAACGACGACAGCGGCAAGCAGGCCGCAGAACAAATTTACCTGTAGCCACGGATGGCGGAATCTTAAGCTCCGCGACCACGGCGTCGTAAGTCGTTCCTCCGTTTCGACACCGACCATTTCGCCCGGTTGCGCACTTAACTCGACCGCCTGCGCTTCAAAAAGCATCTGACCGCGCACCAGGCCGAGGAGTTGCCCGGATCTTTCGCAGACGGGATACACTGGATAATGCCGAACCAGCACAGCTCTCATCGCCTGGGTCAACGACATATCCGGGTTTAGATAGAACGGATCCGGCAGCATGATATCTTCCAAGCGTTGCTCGCGTTGCGCCAGTATCATGTCGCGCATGACCACAACCCCAAGAAGTTTCTCCTGTTCGTCCGTCACGAACGCGTAGGTGATAATCGTTTTTTTCGCGAGTCGCCGAATTTGTTCCGTAGCTTCGGCGACGGTCGTTGTCGGACGAAAAACTGCCAACGGCGGCTGCATGAGCCGCCCAACGGTACGTTCCGGATAAGTTTGATTGCGCATCCACTGCTGCGTGGTTTCGGAAGAAGCGGTGGCCAGAATCGTCTCGCGCCGGGATAAATCGAAGCGTTGCAGGATCTTTAATGCTGCCGCGGGATTAAGCAGCTCGAGCATCTGAACGACGAATTCATCCGGATACGGCGCGAGCATCTTTACTGCTTCGCGCGGATCGCGTTCGACGACCTTGGTGAAAAGTTCTCGTAATTCCGGTTCAATCTCGCGCACAGCACCGGATGCAATCTCTGTTGTCCTCTTGCTCATGGGCGCGAGTGTGGCAAGCCGAGCGTGAGTTGGCAATGCGAACCGTCCCAGCATTGACGTCCGCGGAGTATGATTTGGAAATCGGCGTTTCTTCTCAATCTTTGGTTTGTGCGTGTCCTCGTTCTCACCGGCGCAGGTGTTTCGGCTGAAAGCGGCATCCCGACTTTTCGCGGAAAGGATGGCTACTGGCGGAACCTTGATCCAACAAAACTTGCGACACCGGAAGCGTTCGCGCGCGATCCGCAATTAGTTTGGGATTGGTATCGCGAGCGGCGGCAGCGCATCCGCAATGCGCGACCGAACGCCGCGCACGAAGCAATCGCACGACTTGCCCAACGCACGGATGAGTTCCTGCTCGTTACGCAGAACGTGGACGATCTGCACGCGCGCGCTGGAATACCGGCAGAAAAGATGGTGCGAATTCACGGCGACATTTTCGTCACTCGCTGCTCGCGCTGCGAATTTTCGTACGCAGGTAGGGGCGGTTCACCCGAACCGCCCGAGGTTTGTGTCGTTCAGCCCACGAATGGGCGATTGAGGTCAATCGCCGCTACTTTCGAAAAAGGTGCTGATCTTCCACGGTGTCCAAACTGCCACGCGCTCGTCCGGCCCGGCGTGGTGTGGTTCGGTGAACAACTTTCGCGGAACGAACTGGAACGAATTGAAGATTTTCTCGATTGCGGAGCTTGCGACGTCGTGATCGTTGCTGGAACGACTGCCACCTTTGGTTACATCATCGATTGGGCGCTCCGTGGCAGCCGCGATGGCGGCGAACTCATTGAAGTGAATCCTGACGAGACGCCGCTCTCACGATTCGCAACGCAGCTAGTGCGCGAGCCGGCTGCGATCGCGATGCCGCGCATTGTCGATGAACTGATCGCTTTTGGATGAATCAAGTTGTAGCCACGGCCCTGCGGGCCGTCTGCTCTCATCCTCCGATGAAACCGGCCACAGGCCGGTGGCTACAGAAATGTCAGCCTAACGACTGATCGCGCACAGATAACGTTCGGCGGATCGCGCAACAGCTGCTTTTGCATCCGCCAGAACATTCGCGTTCCACCACGCGCCGTAAATTTGTTCGAATGCGAACGGCTCGGTTGTTTCGAGTATGCGATGGATCGCGGCCGGGCCGAGCGGAATCAAGTTCGGATAACTGCGCGTGAAGCTCACATACCGGCGGTCTTGCACGACTTGGATGATGCCGCCGCTCGCTGCAGCGCATGGTTAGGCGGCAGGACGGCTTCCATCGTGACCTTATCCAGGCCCGCCCCAAATCCGTTGAGCACGACGTCAACCACGCTGAAACCTTCGCGGACGAAGAACCCCTGTACAAGCTGAGCGGTCCGAACGCGAACCAACGTTGCGCGGCCGTCG
>WNFV01002548.1_pt1 | contig 24155 bp, 20 predicted proteins | sample 5400101 | NCBI WGS metagenome assembly WNFV01 (sample SAMN13153361, study PRJNA577476) | soil metagenome | isolation source: 115 cm soil or saprolite under grassland replicate 1 | place: USA:California | collected 2016-06-15 | reverse complement strand
CCCCTCGGGATGATCGTGATCTTGTGCACGGGGTCGGCGTTCGGCAGGAGGTACGCGGTGAGCGCGTGGCCGCCCTCGTGGTACGCGATGACCCGCTTCTCCTTGTCGGAGATGATCCGGGTCCGGCGCTCCGGCCCCGCGATCACCCGGTCGATGGCCTCGTCGACCTCCGACATCGTGATGGTGCGCTTGCTCCGCCGCGCGGTCAGCAGGGCGGCCTCGTTGATGACGTTCTCCAGGTCGGCGCCCGTGAACCCGGGAGTCCGCCGGGCGATCACGTCGAGGTCGACGGAGGAGTCGAACGGCTTGCCCCGGGCGTGCACGCGCAGGATCCCCTTGCGGCCCGCGAGGTCCGGCCGGTCGATCACGATGTGGCGATCGAACCGCCCCGGGCGGAGGAGCGCGGGGTCGAGGATGTCGGGCCGGTTCGTGGCCGCCATCAGGATCACCGCGGTCCGCTGGTCGAACCCGTCCATCTCGACCAGCAGCTGGTTCAGGGTCTGCTCGCGTTCGTCGTGGCCGCCGCCCAGGCCGGCGCCGCGGTGCCGGCCCACGGCGTCGATCTCGTCGATGAACACGATGGCCGGCGCGGTCTGCTTGGCCTGTTCGAACAGGTCGCGAACCCGGGCAGCGCCCACCCCGACGAACATCTCGACGAAGTCCGACCCGGAGATCGAGTAGAACGGCACACCGGCCTCCCCGGCCACGGCCCGGGCCAGGAGCGTCTTGCCGGTGCCGGGCGGGCCGTACAGCAGGACCCCGCGCGGGATCTTCGCCCCCATGGCCTGGAACCGGGCGGGGTTCTTCAGGTAGTCCTTGATCTCCTCGAGCTCCTCGACGGCCTCGTCCACGCCCGCCACGTCGCCGAACGTGGTCTTCGGCTGGTCCTTGTTCATGACCTTGGCCTTGGACCGGCCGAACGACATCACGCGGGATCCCCCGCCCTGCATGCGGTTCATGACGAACAGCAGCACGACCAGGATGAGGGCCACCGGGAGCACCGTCCCCAGCAGGATCGACAGCAGCGCGTTGCCCCGGGCGGGCTCCGCCTTGAAGGGGACGCTGGCGCGGGTGAGCTCCTTGACCAGGTCGTCGCCGAGGTCCTGGAGGTAGCTGACGCGGTACTTCGTGCCGTCGGAGAGCTCGCCCTCGATGGCCTGGGAGCCCTCGAGGAACGTGGCGTTCTTGACCTTGCCGTCGGGGATGAGCTGCTGGAACTCCGACAGCGTGAGCTGCTTCGCGTCCTCCGAGCGGCCCGCGTAGCTCACGAAGGCCCACAGAGCCACCATGCCGAGGAGGATCCAGATCAGCGGACCCCGAAAGAGGCGTCCGAGGAAGGTGTCGGGCCGGTCCGTGTGAGTCTCCCGAGTCTCGAGGGGGGAAGCCAATATGGCCCGGGACCCCCGCCCCGAGCCTGAGCCGATGGTACCACGGGGGTCCGTCACGGCCCCCCGGACATCGGTCCGCGGGGGACCGCGAGGGACCGCCCCAGGCCTACCGGATGCCCGTGTCGAACACCACCGTGACCTGGGCGAACGCGTGCGGGCGGACCGTCACGTCCACCGGCTTGGGAGCCGGGAAGGGCACGTCCGACGACGGCGACACGCCCTGCAGCACGTAGTGCCCGGGCTCGAGCACCACCTCGAACCTCCCGTCGGTCCCGGAGGTCACGGTGGCCACCACGTCGCCGTTCGCACCCTTCACCAGAACCTTGCCCTGGTAGGGCTTGTCCGGGCAGGGGCTGTTCGCCATCACCAGCGGACACTGCGGCCCCAGCACGACCATGCCGCGGATCCCGGCGTCCGGGCTGGGTCCCGCACCCGGCTGGGGCGCAGCCTTGGCACACGCGACCAACGCGATCAGCACGACGGTGCCCGCCACGAATCGTTTCGTCACCATGGCTCTTGGACGGCGCGGAGCCCCGGCCCGTTCCTCGCTCGGGAGGGCTACTCGCCGTTGCCCTGGTACGCGGACGGCTTGAGCGTCCCGACGTACGGGAGGTTGCGGAAGCGTTCGTCGTAGTCGAGCCCGTACCCCACCACGAACTCCGGCGGGATCTCGAAGCCGACGTACTTGAGGTCCACGCTGACCTGCTGCATCGCGGTCTTCCACAGCAGGGCGCACACCTCGAGCGACGCGGGCCGGCGCGTGCGGAGGTTCTTCAGCAGGTAGGCCAGCGTGAGCCCCGAGTCGACGATGTCCTCGACCAGCAGGACGTGGCGGTCCTCGATCTCGCGGTCGAGGTCCTTCAGGATCCGGACGACGCCCGAGGTCTTGGTGGCGGCGCCGTAGGACGACACGGCCATGAAGTCGAACTCGAGCGGCAGGCGGATGTTCCGCGACAGGTCCCCCATCAGCAGGAACGCGCCCTTCAGCACCCCCACCAGCAGGAGGTCCTTGCCGGCGTAGTCGCGGGTGATCTCCTCGCCGAGGCGGCGCACGGTGGCCTGGATCTCCTCCTCGGTGATCAGGACCTTCTCGATGTCGTCCTCGAGCGCCGGCACGTGAGCGAGCAGTCTATGGAGCGCGGGGTCGCGGTGCGACTCGACCGGCGCCTCGACCGGTGCCTCGACTGGCGGTGCGGCGGGCGGTGCGAGCTGGAGATCCATCCGAATTCCCCTTCCCGGCTCTCAGTGGTGCTTCGTCGCCGACCCCGGGGGAAGTTCGGGAGAGGCGAACATACTCCCTGTCCCGGACCGCGATCAATCCCCCGCTCAGGGCTCGTCTCCTCCCCGGCCGGCCCCGGGCGAGGTCGAGGATCGCCCTGACCTCCTCGCGTCCGGGATCGTGGGCCAGCTGCCAGGCCACCAGCTTGACGACCCGGCTCGCGATCGCGGGCGGCAGCGACAGCACGGGCCCCACCGGGATGCCGTCCCGCGGCGCGTCCATCTCCGCGTACGCCTTCGCGGCCTGGCCGAACAGTTCGTCCGCGTCCGGTCCGAGCAGCGCCGCGCTCCGGGCGATGGGCCCCTTCACGTCGCGGCCGGTGGCCCGCTCCAGGGCCGGGATCCCCTCGTGGCGGAGGGCGTTGCGGAGGAACCGACGATCCCGGTTGGAGGGGTCGCGTCTGGGCCGCAGGCCCAGCGCCCGGCAGAAGTCCTCGACCTCGGTCCGGCGGACCTCGATCAGGGGGTGCACCCGAAGGCGCCCTTCCTTCGGGCGCATCCCGGAGACGAACTGGAGCCCGCCTCCCCGCAGCAGGGCGATGAGCACCGTCTCCGCCTGGTCGTCCAGCGTATGGCCGAGGGCGACGGTGGCGAAGCCATCCTCACGGCGAATCAGGTTCGCCGCGTTCCACCTGGCCGTATGGGCCCAGTCCTCGACCGAGACTCCTCTGGCCGGCGCGTCCTCCGCGACCCGAAGGTGGAACGGAACCTTGAGCCTCGCTGCCGTTCGGCGGACGTACTGCGCGTCCTTCCCGCTGTCGGGACGGAGGCGATGGTCGAAGTGGAAGACCTCGAGCCGGATGCGGAACAGGCGCCGCAGGTGCCACAGGGAGTACAGCAGGCAGGTGGAGTCGGGGCCGCCGGAGGCCGCCACGAGGACCCGGTCGCCGGCGGAGAACATGTCGTGCTCGCGGGCGGTGGCGGTGACCCGCTCCAGAACCCGGGCCACGGCCGGGGGGCGCCTGGGCACGGGGTCGCTCCTCGGGACGGCGGCCTACGGGGCGGGGTCGGGGCCGACCCGGGCCAGCCACCGATCGGGATTCATGACCTCCGGGAGGTCCGGGATGTTCGCGGGGTCGTCCCACACGCGGTTGAACGCGTCCATGCCGGCCCGTTCGACGACGTGGGCCACGAACTTCTCGCCCACGTCGTACTGGCGGACCTTCGACTCGAACCCGATGACCCGCTGGAACGTCCGCTCGATGCCCGAGGACTTCCGGCGCTCCTGCAGGCCGCCCCGCATCCGGGCCGCACCCGGGACCCGTTCGGCCCCCACGGTGTCCATGACGTAGTTCGCGTGGCCCTCCAGCAGCGACATGAGGGCCTGGACCTTCTCCAGGATGACCCGCTGCTCGGGGGTCATGAACAGCATGATGAAGTCCTGAGCCCGGCGGTTCCCGGAGGACCGGATCTCCTCGACGGCGCGCTTCAGGGCCTCCATCACGCGCTTGGAGTCGAGCTCCACCGAGTTGAGATAGGTGTCGACCTGGCTGGTGAGGTGGTGGCGGAGCCACGGCACCGAGCCGAACTGGACCCGATGGGCCACCTCGTGCAGCGACAGCCACATGTGGAAGTCCCGGGGCTTGAACCGAAGCCGGCGTTCGACGGCCGCGACGTTCGGCCCCACGAAGTACAGCAGGCCCTCGTCGTCGGGGGGCAGGAACAAGTCGTACTGCCCCAGGACCTTGCGCGAGACGTACCCCATCAGCAGCCCCACCTGGAGGCCGAGGCCCTTGCGACGGACCGAGCCGCCCTGCCCCCGCTTGGCCAGGACGCGGGCCGCCAGGGGCTCGAGGACCAGCTGGAACCCCCGGAGGTTCTGGTCGATCCACTGGCTCCGGGACATGACCCACGCCCGGGCCTTGAACCCCTGGGGCCGGAGGCCGGTGAAGTCGCTGACGATGTCCTCGGCCATCGGGACCAGCTCGGCGAAGTCCTCGCTGAGGCGGGCCCGCTGGACGTCGGTGAGCTGCGGGCCGCCGCCGGTGAGCCTGGCGCCGATCTGCGAGGCCAGTCGCCAGTCGACCAGGTTGGCGGCCCGGTCGTGCATCTCCCAGTCGACTGCTTCCATGGCGATGGGTGGCTCCCCAGGATCGAAGGGTCGGTCCCGCCAGCCTACTCGACGGATCGGGATCGGGCCGGAACGGCGCCGATCAGCCCCCGGACTTCGCCCGCGCGGCCTTGAACGCGGCCGAGCGGGCCCGACCCTCGGCCACCCGGCGATCCGTCCCCTTCGCCAGCTCCTCGGCCACGACCCGATCGAACGTCTCCTGGTCGAGCTCGACGGGCTCGCCCTTGGGCCGGGGTGCAGCCGGGGCCGGTGCCGCGGGGGCGGCTGCTGCCTCCGCAGCGGGTGCCGCTTCCGGGGCCGGGGAGGCTGCCGCGGAGGCTGCGGCGGGTGCGGCCGCCGCCGGTGTCGCGGCGGCCGGTGCCGGAGCCCGTTGAGCGGGGGCCGGCGCCGCGGCCGGGGCCGCGACGGCCACGGGCTGGGGCGCCGGGACGGCCTGGACCGCCACCGCCGAGGCCTGCTGCCACGAGGTCTGGAGCGACACGGCGGGCTCCGGAGCGCGCCGGCCGGCCCGCGGCGCGGCGTCCTCCTCCTCGCGCTGGAACCGCGGCGCGAACCGAAGGTACGCGACACCGGCCATGATCAGGATCACGGCTCCGAGCACGATGGCCCCCTCGGCCATCCAATACACCCACCCGCCGGTGTCCGTGCTGGGGGTCTCGGTGGGGTCGATGGTCACCTGCGCGATCGCCGGCCCCGCCAGCAACAGGGCGAGCATCACGCCTCCGCCGAGGGCGACGAGGGTCCTGCGGAGCATCCTGCGCATCGCGCGCGATTCTACAGAAGCGCTCCTTCCCCGCGCCCAGGGCCTTCCCGACGCGCCCGTCGGGCACTAGGCTTGCGCACCTCCGGGGAAGCGAGGGTGGGAGGTCCATAGATGCAGTGGTCCCGTTGCACACGTACGCGCGCTCTCATGGGAAGCGTGATCTCCGCGGCGGTTGTGATGGCGGTGGGGATGTCGTCCCCGGCTTGGGCGTCGCCGGGCGACATCGACACGACGTTCGGCGACGGGGGTCGCGTTCGAACCGACTTCGCGGGGAACTTCGACATCGCCCAGGACGTCCTGGTTCAGCCGAACGGCAAGATCGTGGTGGTGGGCCACGGGGCGACCGGACCGACGTCGGACTTCGCCGACTTCGCCCTGGCCAGGTACACGGACGGGGGCGACCCGGACACGTCGTTCAGCGGGGACGGGCGCCAGCGGACCGACTTCGGCGGCCTGGGCGACGGCGCGGAGGCGATCGCGCGCCAGGACGACGGGAAGTTCGTGGTCGTGGGGTCGTCCGAGCTGGCAGACGGGAGCACCCGGTTCGCCGTCGCCCGCTACACGACCGGCGGCGCGCTCGACACCACCTTCTCCGGCGATGGGAAGGTCCGAACCTCGTTTCCGGGGTTCGACGACGCGAGCGCGAGCGACGTCGCCGTCCAGGGCGACGGCAAGATCGTCGTGGTCGGCATCGTGAACGCCGGGGGCCACAGCGTGCGGGGGTCGAAGGGCGGCGCGGGGACCGTGGCCGACGTCGCGGTCGCGCGCTACAAGCCGAACGGGTCACTCGACCTGACCTTCGGCGGCGACGGGCGCGTGACCACGGACTTCGCGGGGGCCTTCGACAGCGCGACCGCGGTAGCCATCCTCGATTCGGGAGCGATCCTGGTGGCCGGCGATTCCCAGACCTCCGTGACGTTCGACCAGCGATTCGTCGCGGTGAAGTACCTGGCGAACGGGACCCGCGACTCGGCGTTCTCCGGCGACGGCAAGCAGGTCGTGAACATGGTGGTGGACGAGGCGGAGGGCGTCGCCGGCCTGGCGGTCCGGTCGGACGGCAAGATCGTCATCGGCGGCCACGCCACGAACGCCGTATCTGAGGCGTCCGGAGCCGATCTCGCGGTGCTCATGCTCAAGGGGAACGGCGACGTCAACACGGCGTTCGGCGGCGGCGACGGCAAGGCTTTCGCGGACTTCGGGGACGTGGAGGATCCGGACGCGATGGTCCGCCAGGACGACGGAAGGCTCGTGTTCGTGGGCCTCCGGCCGTTCGTCTCCGGCGAGCACGACCAGGCCGTCTGGGTGTTCCGCCTGACCGGGGCCGGGGCGGCCGACACGGGATTCGGCACGAACGGCCGCGCCGAGGTGGAGTTCACCGACGGCGCCGGCGGCTTCGGTGGGACCGTCGACGGCAGCGGCCGGATCCTCGCCGTCGGCCGGGTCGGCATCGGCAACGACGGCGACTTCGCCGCCACCCGCCTGGAGGGCTGAGCCAGTCCGCCCGGGGCGTACCCTGGGGCCGTGAGCACCGAGCGAACGTCCGGGATCTCTGCCATCGCCGTGCCCGTTCGGGACCTCTCGGTGGTCCGGGAACGGTTCCCCGGCCTGGCTCGAACAGAAGGCGGGCGGACGGTGGTGTTCGCCGACGCGCCCGGCGGGACGCAGGTACCGCAGTCCGTGATCGAGGCGGTCGTCGAGTGCCTCCGAGACACGAACGCGAACCTCGGGGGCGCGTTCGCCACCAGCCGGCGGGCCGACGAGATCGTGGCCGAGGCCCACCGGGCCGCCGCCGACCTGCTGGGGTGCGATCCGGACGAGGTCGTCGTCGGGCAGAACACGACCTCGCTGGCGTTCCACATCTCGCGGTCGGTGGGCCGCACGCTCGGGCCGGGCGACGAGGTCGTGGTCACTGTGCTCGATCACGACGCGAACGTCGCGCCGTGGCTCCGGGCGGCCGCCGACGCGGGAGCGACGGTCCGGACGGTGGACATTCGGGCCGAGGACTGCACACTCGATCTCGACACGCTGGACGCGGCGATCTCGGACCGCACGCGCTTGGTCGCGTTCACTCTGGCCTCGAACGCGGTGGGGACGGTCACGCCGGCCGCGGACATCGTCCGGCGGACCCACGATGCGGGGGCGCTGGCCGTCGCCGACGCCGTGCACTACGCCCCCCACGGCCCGATCGACGTCGCCGCCCTGGACGTCGACCTCCTGTTCGCGTCGCCGTACAAGTTCTTCGGACCCCACCTCGGCGTGGCGTTCGGGCGGAGGGAGCTGCTCGAGGGGTGGGAACCCTCGAAGGTCCGCCCGGCACCCGACGAGCTCCCGTGGCGGTGGGAGACCGGGACCCTCAACCACGAAGGCCTGGCTGGGCTCCGGGCGGCGGTCGACTACCTGGCGGGCCTCGGGACGGAGTTCGGCGCGGCTGATGCAGGGGCGCCTCGCCGCGACCGGCTCCGGGCCGGCATGGAGGCGGTCCGGGCCTACGAGGGGACGCTCACCCGGCGGTTCCTGGAGGCGGTTCGGGAGGTCTCCGGCCTGACGCTGTTCGGGATCGCGGACCCCGAACGGTGGGCGGAACGGACGCCGACGTTCGCGCTGCGGCTCCGGGACCGCCACCCCGCTGTGGTGGCCGAGGAGCTCGGCCGCCGCGGCATCTACGTCTGGGACGGGAACTACTACGCGCTGTCGGTCATGGAGCGCCTCGGCCTGGAGGACTCCGGCGGCGCGGTCCGGGTGGGCTTCTGCCACTACAACTCGGCCGGCGAGGTCGACCGGACGGTGGAGGAGCTGGCCCGGATCGCCGACGCCTGACCGGCGGGTCCGGCCGGCCCTTCCGAACTCGTTGTAACCCGCGCGTCCACCGGGATCAGGCTCGCGCAGTCCCCGATCGAGGAGGTGCGCATGCGAAGGTGGAAGCCGCGCATGATCGGCCTGGTGATGGTCTCGGGCCCGGTGGGCTCGGTGGCGGTGCCGAGGGTGGCGGCGGCGGTGGGGACCATCGTGACGATCCAGGGGGGTGGGTCGACCAACAAGGCGGGCGTCGACAGGGCCCAGCAGGTCCTGCCCCGCGGAGGCGGCGCCGGCGACCACACCCGTCTCCTGAGCGGTTCCGGTCGACCGCGCGGTCCCGAGGCCGTCGTCGTGGCAGCATCGGTGGGCCGGCTCGAGGCCCCTTTCCTCATTCACACCAGGTGCGAGAATGCGCCCGGAGCCGAACTCAGGGAAGGGGAGGTCATTCGGCCTGTCACGGGGGTATCAACAGAAACATTCAGCCCTTCGAAGCAAGGATCTCCGTCCCTCGATCATCCGGCTATACGGCCTCAACATCGGTTGATATTGTGGGTGGTCGGGGTCAGGGAGGATCACCCAGTTGAGACGTGAAATGCGCGAGCTTTGGAGTGCCCACGAAGCTCCGGGTCGACGACGTCGGGCGAACTCCGAGCAGCAATTCCCGGTCTGGAATTGAGCGCCCGGGATGAGGACGGCTCCCGAGAGGACCCGAACGCGGCAGCCGGGGTTTTCCACGGGTTCGGCTCGTCCCCCCCACTCCGCTCTTCCCGGTGCCCCTGGCGTCACCGGCCCCAGCGGTAGCCCGCTCGGACATCGGGACGACATTCAGGGGCTTCGCGCGGTTGCCGTCCTTCTGGTCGCACTCGGGCATGCCGGGGTGGGGTTCCTGAGGGGCGGCTACGTCGGCGTCGACGTCTTCTTCGTCCTGTCCGGCTTTCTCATCACCGGGCTGCTGCTCGCGGGCGCCGAGAAGCGCGGTTACGTCTCGCTGCGGGACTTCTACGCTCGACGCGCCAAGCGGATCCTCCCAGCGGCCGCGCTCACGTTGATCGTGACCGATTTCGCCGCCGTCCACCTGATGAACTTCGTGCGCGCCAAAGAGGCCGTGCTCGACAGCACGTGGGCCGCCTTCTTCGCCGCGAACATCCAGTTCGCGCACCAGGGGGCAGACTACTTCGCGCAGGGGCAGCCACCTTCGCCCATCCAGCACTACTGGTCGCTGGCGGTCGAGGAGCAGTTCTACCTGGTGTGGCCGGTGCTGCTGTCGCTCGTCCTCGTCGGCGTTGGGTTGCACCGGAGGCATGCACGCCGTCCCGGTCCCCAGGCCCGAGCCGCGGTGACGTCGTCCGCGAGGGTCCGCCTGGCGATCGTGATCGTCCTGGCCGGTCTCGGCTCGCTGGCATGGTCGATCCTCGAGACGCACCGCACGCCCGCCGCCGCCTACTTCTCGACCTTCACACGGATCTGGGAACTGGCCCTCGGCGCGTCGCTCGCCATCGGGGCCTCGCTCTTCCTCCACGTGTCGGCTCCGACCCGCGCGGTCCTCGGGTGGGCGGGGGTGCTGGCCATCGGCGCTGCGGCGGTCCTGTTCTCCGACACGACGGAGTTCCCGGGATTCGCGGCGCTCCTGCCGACGATCGGCACCGCGCTGGTCATCACCGCCGGCATCGGCAACGAGCGATCCCGCGGCGGGGTGGGTGGGCTCCTCGGACGCCGGCCGATGTGCTACATCGGCGACCGGTCCTACGCGTTCTACCTGTGGCATTGGCCGGTGCTCCTGATCGCCGCGTCCTACGCGGGGCACGGCATGTCCCTGGGCGCCAACCTGCTCCTGCTCGCGGGGGCGTTCCTGCTGTCGGTCGTGAGCTTCCGTGCGATCGAGAACCCGATCAGGCACGCGACCCTGCGACGGCCGATCAGCACGAGCGGGGTGCTGTGGGGGACCTCCCTGGGGCTCGTCATGCTCGTGGCGATGTTCAACCTCCAATCCATCGCGAACACGACGGCGTCGGAGGCCGGCCCCACCGGGCCGCTCCCGATTCTCTCGCCATATGCCCCGACACCGCGGCCGGGGTTCGCTCCGACCCGGCGATCGATCCCTGCGGTGGTCGCCGCGGTGCGAGCGGCTCGGCATGGATCGCCGATCCCCGCGGCGCTCATCCCGCCGTTGTCGCGGCTCATCGACGACCGTTACCCCGCGATCCCGGACTGCTGGGGCCTTCGGAACGATCCCCAGGGCCTGGACAAGTGCACGCTCTTCGCCGGTGGTGCCACGGGGACCATCGTCCTGATCGGCGACTCGCATGCCCGACAGTGGTTGCCGGCCGTCTCGTGGGTGGCCGAGCGGGACGGTTGGACCCTCATCCCACTGTGGCACACGGGGTGCTGGCCGGCAGCCTACAACGCCGGCCGCGACTGCGAGACGTTCGTCCGCTGGGCCGAAGGAGCGGTTCGCACCCTGCGACCGGATGTCGTCCTCATCGGCGGAGAGTTCCGGTTCGAGAGCCCGCAGGCGATCCGCTCGTCCGCCGACGGGATCAGCGGACTCGTCGCCGCGGTCAGGCCCTCCACCCGGCATGTCGTGGTGATCGGGGATCCACCCGCGCTGGGCTTTCAGCCGACCGACTGCCTGCTCGCTCGGGGTGCGACGCTTGGGACCTGCATCCGGACGTTGAGTGCCGACCAGGTCTCCGCATACGAGGACGCCGAACGAGCCGCCAAGGCCAGCGGCGGAGCGTTCCTGGACACGATCGGCTGGTTCTGCTTCGAGAGGCGGTGTCCGGCGGTCGTCGGTCGCACGGTGACGTATCGCGAGGACGACCACATCACGGCGAGCTACGCGACGGAACTTCGCGGCCTGTTCCGCGCCGCGTTCATGAGCGTGGCAGCGGATGATGCGGCCCCGACCAACCCCCTGCAGACACGGTTCCCGAGGTGGTAGTGGGCATCCCTCCTGGATAGGTCGCGGTCACGGATCAGGCGGAGCCAGCGTCACCCATCAGGCGGAGCCGCGGAACCCATCACCCGGAGCCGATGTGTCACGCATCAGGCGGAACCAAACACGTAGTGGAGCCGGAGGTGGGACTCGAACCCACGACCTGCGGTTTACGAAACCGCTGCTCTGCCAACTGAGCTACCCCGGCGGGGGGATGCGCGATACCCGGCGCCGCGACCGGTGAACAACCCGCGCGCTCTCTTCCGACGCCGAGTCTAGACAGTCCGGGCCGGGCCCAGCCTCCTCGTCGGCCGAATCGCCACAATCCGGGCCGCCACGCCGACCGTAGTAGGTGCAGACGCCGACGTCGGCAGCCTGCAGGGGAGGTGGCTGATGGACGCCACTGTGGTCTCGCGTCGCGCTCGCGCTCTCTGTCTCATCCTCGGACTGGTGGTCGCCGCGGGGGCCCTCCCGGCCGATGCCGCGTCGTCCTCGGGCCCGACGGTCCAATTGGGTTCCTCCGTCGGGCTCGCCGCCGACGGAAGTTCGGTCGTGATCGACGTCATCGCCTCCTGCCCCGAGCGGTGGAGTGTGGTGCGAGCGACGGTGAGCGTCTCCCAACCGCAGGCGTCGGGCCAGGGTGCGTTCCCCCTGACCTGCATCGGCTCGGCCAGGTCGTTCAGGGTGTCCGTGCCGTCGTCCGGAGGCACGTTCACGCCCACGTGCGACGGCCTCCGCCACACCGTGAACGTCGGGATCCAGGCGTCCCAGGGCCTGTTCCGGCCGGGGAGCGCCCAGGGGATCGCCTTCGCGTTCGTGGAGGAGGGAGGCAACTCCTTCTCCGGCATCGACGAGCACCCCATCGAGATCGTCACGACCTGAGCGGATTCACTCTCGGACGAGCCGGCGGCGGTCCCATTCGGCGGCGAGGAAGAAGACGATGCCCCCGATCACGGCGGCGGCGCCCCACCTCCTGGCCGGGCTGCTCGCGGCGTGGCGGTACACGGCAGAGGCGATGCCGAACACGATCGCGGCCAGGCCCGTGGTCCACGCGGCGACCCGGTAGCCCCCGGTCCGGAGCGACGCCACCGCGCCGCACAGCACCAGCGCGACGGCCATCACGGCCATGCCGGTGTAGTGGTGCATGTCCACGTGCGGGTCTCCGGCCACGCCGTTCCGCTGCAGGGAGGCCTGGCCGAGCGCGTAGCCGACCAGCGGCACCGCCGCGGCGACCGTCAGCACGCCGAGGACCGGGCTGACCCCGCGGCTGACGCGAAGGAACCGAACCCGCGCGGGGTGCAGGGCCGTCACGACCCCCCCCGGCCACGGCCAGGATCGCGGCCAGGCTCAACTCGACGAAGTCCTGAGCCAGGGCCGAGGCCACGACGACCGCGGCCGCCACGGCGAACACCTGCTGGAGGGGAGCGATGCGCCGCTCGGGGTTCCGGAGCTGGACGAAGAACGCCGTCGTCACCACGATCCCCGTGATCGAACCGAACCCGATGTTGTGGAGCCGGTGGATCTTGTCGGCGCCGGTGACGAACCATTCGATCACCACCGCGATCCCGAACAGGCCTACAGCGGACCCCAGGCCGAACACCGCGCAGAGGACGCGGAACCACGTGATTCGTGGGTTCCCATGGGAATGACGGGCGCTCCTCGTCTCGGGCATCCCATCATTCCAGCACGCGGAAGACCTCGACGGCTTCCCTCCGGCCCTTGACCGGTTGTGCCCCGCGCGGCTCCAGGCGGAACCGAGCGGACTCGCACGCCTGGACCGTGGCGCCCGTGATCAGCACCTCCCCGGCCGCGGCGGTGGACTGGAGGCGCTGGGCCACGTTCACCGCGTCGCCCAGGACCGTGTACTCGAGCCGGCCACCCCCGCCCACGGTTCCGGCGATCACGACGCCGGTGTTCACGCCGATCCCCACGTGCACCGGCCGCAGCCCCTGCCCGATGGACTCCTCGTTCAGCTGGGCCTGCCGCTGCTGCATGGCCAGCGCGCACCGGACGGCCAGCGCGGCGTGGTCCGGTTGGGGGTTCGGCGCGCCGAACACCGCCATGACGCCGTCGCCGGCGAACTTGTCGATGGTGCCGTCGTGCTCCGTCACCACCTCGGCCATGGCGGAGAGATGCCGGACCAGGATCTCGGCCAGCTCGCGGGCCGGAGTGGTCTCGGCCACCGAAGAGAACCCCCGGATGTCGGAGAACAGGATCGAGGCCTCCACCTCCTCCTGGAGCACCGCACCCTCGCGCCCGATCTTCTCGGCGACGCCGCTCGGGACGAACGAGCGCAGGGCTCGCGCCGAGGCCTCGCTGTCCACGACCGCGGCGTGAAGGCGCTTCAACTCGTCCACTGCGTGGGAGGCTCCCCGGCCCGCCTCGCCGGCCAGGCGGCCGAACAGCTCGGTGACCCGGCGGTCCACGTCCTCCTGGGTCGTGTCGAGGCGCTCGGCCATCTCGGCGTAGCCCAGGCCGGAAGCCATGGCGTCCAGGATCTCGCGGTCCGCTTCGGCAGCGTCGCGGCGACCGGACAGCCTCGCGGCGATCGCCGGGTCGATGGCCGAGCCCCCCGAGGCGACCACGCGGATGGCCTTGACCAGCTCCTCGCCCTCGGCCACCCGCTCCTTCAGCAGGTAGGCGAGACCGCTCTGGCCCTTGCCCAGCAGCGCCAGCGCGTAGGCCTCGTCGTCGTGGGCCGAGAGGACCACCACGCCCGTGCCCGGATGGCGGGCCCGGATCTCGTGGGCGGCGTCGATGCCCTCCAGCTGGAAGTTCGGGGGCATCTTGATGTCGGTGACAACGACGTCCGGCGTGAGCTCGTCGGCCAGCTTGATGAGCGACGGCGCGTCGGCGGCCACGCCGGCCACCTCGATCCCGTCGGAGGCGTCGAGCAGCGCCCGGACGCCCTCCCGGACCAGGACGTTGTCCTCCCCCAGGACCACGCGGATGTTCATGGCCGGATCCCTCGGTCCACGGTCCTCCCCCCGACCGCCGCATGTACCATCCGGCCATGCCGGTGCGCGTGGTCTTCGCCGAGGATAACTACCTGGTCCGGGAAGGAACAGCCGCACTCCTCGAATCGATCGAGGCCGTCGATCTGGTGGCCTCCGTGTCGGGCTTCGACGAGCTGATCGCGGCCGTGGAGGAACACCGGCCCGACGCCGTGCTCACCGACATCCGGATGCCCCCCACGAACACCACCGAGGGGATCCGGGCGGCTCGCGCGATCCGGGCCGAGCACCCCGAGACCGGGGTCGTCGTCCTGTCGCAGTTCGCGGACGAGGAGTACGCGTACGAGCTCCTGAAGGACGGCGCGGCCGGCCTGGGGTACCTGCTGAAGGAGCGGGTGGCCGACGTGGACGACCTGGTCCGCGCCCTCACCGAGGTGTCCCGGGGAGGTTCCGTCCTCGACCCCAAGGTCGTCGAGGCGCTCGTGGCGGCGAAGGACCGGATGGCGCACTCCCCTCTCTCCGAGCTCACCGAACGCGAGCGAGAGGTCCTGTCCCACATGGCACAGGGCGAGAACAACGCCGCGATCGCGCGGTCGCTGTTCCTCACCGAGCGTGCCGTCGAGAAGCACATCAACTCCCTGTTCCACAAGCTCGGGCTCTCGGAGGAGCGAGACGTCCACCGCCGGGTGATGGCGGTCCTCGCATACCTGAACGAGACCCGCCCAGCCTCCTGACCCGTTCGTGGGCACGGTAGCCCGCGGCGCGTTCGTGCGAACAGCGGGGTGGCCCCCGAACACCCGGCGGGAACATGCAGGTCCGGGGTGGTGGTGGCCACCGGCCGCCCGGGGGCTGGCCGTCTTCCATTCGCCGGCGCGGGCCGCGTGATCGGTGGGCGCATGGAGTCGGCCTCGAGTAAGCCAGCTGACAGGCCGTCGGGCGTACGAACGACCTCTTGACCTCCCCCGAATGCCGATGCTTCTATTGAGCCGTTGCCGCGGAAGCGCAAGGAGGGACCCATGCGCGCACCCCGTCTCACCACCATCGCGGCGGTCGCCGTCGTCTCGGCGGGCCTCTCCGCCGTCGGGACGCACTTCTGGGCGGTCGCGTCGGCGGCGGTCCCCCACTACACGGGCTGCCTCGTGATCTCGGGAACGGCGACGGGGACCATCGACAGGGTCGCCCAAGGGGCTGCTCCGACCTCACCCTGCGGCGTGAACGAGAAGCAGATCCAGTTCTCGAATGGCACGATCACGGGCGTGAAGGCCGGGACGGGGCTCACCGGCGGCGGGACGAACGGCAACGTCGCGCTCAGGGTCGCGCCCGCGTACCGCCTCCCGACGACGTGCAGCGCCGGCCAGATCCTGAACTCGACGGGCCCCAGTGAGTGGACCTGCGGCGCAGATGCGATCCGCGGGACAGGGGTCGTCGACCACGGGTCGGTCACGATCGCCAACGACTTCGGTGGAACGCCGCATTTCGTGGAGAACGCCCTCGGGCAGTTCTCTGGGGTCTGTTCCGACGGAGCGACCATGTACTTCGACACGAAGCTTGCAGTGTCCACCCGGATCACGTGGTCGAACAAGGACGGCGTCGCCTCGACGACGTTCCAGGGGGCCCAACTCACCCCCCTGACGACGGCGGACTATGCGGCCACCGTCCAGGTCCTGTGGGCTGACGGGCAGGTCGAGACGGCGTTCGTCACCCAGCACGTCGATCCGGACACCCACGCCTGTACGTTCACCGGGCAGGAGATGCTCGGCTAGTCTGGCGCAGACTACCAGTGGTCCCTCGTTCAGGCCGTTGAGGACGCGGCGGCCCACGCCTCCGCCAGCCGCTCGGGGCTGAACGAGGACTTCGGGATGTAGGCGGCGGCCCCGCACTCGGCGGCCCGAGGCCCGTACTCGGCCTCCTCGTACGTGGAGAGCAGCAGGATCACCACGCGGTGGTTCGCCGTCTCGAGGATCTTCCTCGTGGCCTCCGGCCCGTCGATGCCCGGGAGGTTCACGTCCATCAGCACGAGGTCGGGGTCGAGCTCGTGGGCCAGCTCCACGGACTGCTCGCCGGTCTCGGCCTCCCCCACCACGTCGAACCCGTCGGTGGTCTCCACCACCATCCTGGCCGCCAGCCGGAACGGTGCCTGGTCATCCACGATCATCACGCGAACGGTCATCTGTTCATCACCTGCCTCGATGGTCCCACCGCGGAGACCGTCCGTCGGTGATGCCGGCATGCCGGTTTCGGGGGTGGCTGGCCTCCCCCACCCGGCCCACGGGGTTCATGCGGAAAGTGAGAGGAAGGCCTGTTCCAGCACCAGGCGGAGGTTGAGGTTGGTCTCGTCGGCGACGTCGGCGCGGGTCTCCTCCAGACGGGCCAGGACCCTACCCGCGGCGGCCGGCGACAGCGCCGGGAGGTCCTCCGACGCGGTGTCGATGTTGATCCTCCATGCGGGGTCACCGCCCGCGGCCACCAGGAGGCGGTCGCGCAGGAGCGCCGACGCCGAGAGCAGCACCCAGTCCACGTAGTCGCGTTCGGCCCGGCGGAGACGGCGCTTGTGCCGGTCCTCCAGGCGCCGGACCAGCCCCCGGAATGCGTCCTCGGTCCGGCCCCGCGCGTCCCGGAACGGGGTCAGCTCGCGCTGCAGCTCGTCCTTCAGCCCGTCGCGGTACCGGGCCGCCGCGACGAGCACCACGTCCGCCGCCGCGAGGCCGCCGGCCGGGCCCGCCGCGGCCAGTGCCAGGGCCTCCCGCGCCGCGTCCCGGAACGACAGGCCGTCGCCCGCCGTCGCGATGCGCCGGGCCCGGCCGAGGTTCCCTCCCGCCAGGCGGGCCGCCAGGAGCGCCGTCTCCGTGGGCACCCCCTCGGCCTCCAGCGCCGTCGCCACGAACGGCTCCGCCAGGGGCTGGAACGACACCACGTGGCACCGGGACAGGACGGTCTCCGGCAGCTCGTCGGGCCGGGCCGACAGCAGCAGCAGGACCGCGTCGGCCGGGGGCTCCTCCAGGACCTTCAGCAGCACGTCCGCGGCGCTCGGGTTCAGCCGGTCGGCCTCCCGGATCACGAACACCTTTCTCCCGGGCTCGGGTGCCGTCCGGTACGCCGGGTGCCACACCTCCTGGCGGACCGTCTCCACGTGGATGTCCCGGCCCTCCGGCTCCACCACGAACACGTTCGGATGCTTGTCGGCCAGCGCCAGCGCGCAGGCCCGACACTCCCCGCACCCGCCGGACGGGCACAGCAGCGCGGCGGCGAAGGCCCGGGCGACCTGCTGCTTCCCCCCGCCCTCCGGGCCGGCCAGGAGGTACGCATGGTGGGGCCGGTGCACCGCCTGCACCAGGAACCCGACGGCCGCGTCCTGTCCCGGCACCGCGCGCAGGACCGGGCTGGAGAGCGTCTCGGCGAGGTCCGGCACCGTCCCGCCTACTCCGCCCGGGGGAGCCGGGGGCGCCGGCGTCCGTTCCCCTGGGGCTCGGTGCCGGCGGCCGGGGCCACCACCGTCCCGTACGCCGGGGTGTCGGTCCCGACGTGCGACCGGAGGAGCCGGCGGAGCGCGTCGCGGACCTCCTCGTGCACGACGTCCGGGGGCCGGTTCGAGTCCACCGTGACGAACCGTTCCGGATGCTCCTCCGCGATGCGGAGGTACGCGTCGGCCACCTTGGCCATGAACGACGCGCCCTCGGATTCGATCCGGTCGGCCTCGCCGGACCGGTTCAGCCCCAGCTCGGGTTCGATGTGCAGCAGGATCACGAGGTCCGGGAACAGTCCCTGCGTGGCCCACACATTGAGCGTCAGCACGTCCTGCTCGCCGAGGCCCCGGGCCACCCCCTGGTATGCCAGCGAGGAGTCCACGTACCGGTCGCACAGCACGACCTTCCCCTCCTCGAGCGCCGGCCGGATCACCGTGGCCACGTGCTGCGAGCGGCTCGCGGCGAACAGCAGCGCCTCCGTGCGCGGCTCCACCATGCCGGTGGCGGGATCGAGCAGCAGGCTCCGCACCCGCTCCCCCAGCTCCGTGCCACCGGGCTCGCGCGTCACCAGGACCTCGAATCCCTCCTGCTCGAGGTACTCGCGGGCCAGGCGGATCTGGGTCCCCTTGCCTGCTCCCTCGACCCCTTCGAACGCGATGAGGACCCCGCGACGGGGCCCTTTCTTCAGCCGCGGCATGAGTGTCAACGGTACCGGCTTGGCCAGACGGTGGCGTCGCAGGCCCCGGCGGGTGGTCAGCGCCCCGACCACGGCCAGTCCGGCGCCGATCCACAGCGCCAGCCGGGTGCCCGACAGATCCACCCGGAACCGCCCGAGGTGGAACCCGTGGTCCCCCAGCACGCCGGCCAGCGCGGGGAACCCGGCGAGCGACACGAACAGCCCCAGGCGCGACATCACGGTGAGGGCGCCGAAGGTCCGCCCCCGGTACTCGTCGGCCACGTTCTCCTGGAGCAGCGCGTAGCCGTTCACCCACGTGGCCCCCGCGAAGATCCCCATCAGCACCGTCATGAAGGCGGCGAGCGCGATGTTCGGCATGGCCGCGACGACGGCCAGCATGATCGCGGCGCCCATCATGGTGATCGGGAACAGGAGGTCGCGCTCCACGAACTTGCTGACCTGGGGCACCGACGCCATCCCGATCCCCATGCCGACCCCCAGGGCGGTGACCAGGAACCCCCACCCCGGCGCCCCGGCGTGGACGGTCTGCTGGGCGAAGATCGGGCCGATCGCCATCACCGAACCGACACCGGCGAACGCGACCACGATGCCCACGGTCATGGCCCGGGCCAGCGAGTGCCCGCGAAGGAACCGGATGCCGTCGCGGATGTCCTCGCCGGCGCGGGACAGCCGGAACCGCTGCCTCGAGGTGGGGCGCATGGCGTCGATGGGCAGCCGGCTGACCATGTAGGCCGAGAAGCCGAAGGTGAGGGCGTCCAGCCACAGCGCCAGGAACTCCTTGTTGTGGGCGAAGTACGGGACCTTGTTCCCGATCGCCGTGGCCAGGCCCGCCAGCAGGGTGAAGATGATGCCGCCCAGGGGAAGCGTTCCGTAGGTGGTGGCCATCGCCACCGTGTTCGCGTTCATGATCTGGCGGCGAGGGACCAGGTTCGGCACGCTCGAGTCCTTGGCCGGGACCCACAGCAGGGCCAGCGACTCGATGAAGAACGACAGGACGTAGATCCCCCACAGCGCGCCGACCAGCGGCATCGACGCGTACATGGCCCCGCGGGCGATGTCGGCGCCGATCATGAGGTGCTTGCGGTTCACCCGGTCCACGATCACGCCGGCGAAGGGGCCGAACACGATCGACGGGAGCATCCGGGCGATCATCACGCCGGCCACCGCGTAGGACGCCTTCGCCGTGGATCCCCCCAGGCGGACCACCAGCGAGGCCACCGCGACGAACCCCACCCAGTCCCCCAGCGACGACACGGTCATCGCCGCCATGAGCCTGGAGAAGGACGGATGGCGCAGGAGATCCTTGAGCGTGGCGGGCTTCGTGCCCCGGAGGGCCGCGACCTCGTCGGCCAGGCTCGACACTCGGTTCCCCTCGCCTCTTCGCGAACGACCTAGGAGGTGGCGGGCTGCCCGGGCTGGCCCCCGCCGTTCGGCGACCCCGCCCCGTCGCCGGCGGGCGCGGTGCCCACCTTGACCAGGGTGCCATCCTGGACGATCGAGCCGCACACCACGCACTTGGACTTGCCCCCGGCCTGCGCGGTGAGCAGGCCGCCGCAGTTCGGGCAGGGCTCCTCCAGCGGCTTCGACCACACGGCGAAGTCGCAGTCCGGGTACCGGTTGCAGCTGTAGAAGACCTTCCCCCGGCGGCTCCGCTTCGTGACCAGCTCGCCCTGGCCGCACTTCGGACAGGTCACGCCGGTCCCCTTCGGAGCCTCCTTCTTGATGTACTTGCAGTCGGGGTACCCGCTGCACCCAACGAACGGCCCGTACCGGCCCGTCTTCCGCACCAGGGGCCGCCCGCACTCCGGACAGGCCTCACCCGTCTCCTGCGGCTCGGGCCTCGCAGTGGCCTCGCCGACGTTGCGCGTGTACCTGCACTCCGGGTAGTTCGGACATGCCACGAACTTGCCGGCGCGGCCCAGCTTCACGACGAGCTTGGCCGGCGTTCGTCCCTCCTGCGGGCACAGCGGACACAGCTCGTCGAGTTCCTCCTGGGGCCGTTCGATCTCGTCTTCCTTCTTCTCCAGGAGGCGTTCGAACGGGCCGTAGAACTCGTCGAGGACCTGGGTCCAGCGCATCTTGCCCTCGGCGATGTCGTCGAGCTCGTCCTCCATGTGCGCCGTGAAGTTCACGTCCACGATGTCCGGGAAGTGCTCGACCAGGAGGTCGATGACCACCTCGCCCACGTCCTCCGGGTAGAACCGGCGTTCCTCCAGGCGGACGTACTGCCGGTCCAGCAGCACGCTGATGATCGAGGCGTACGTGGACGGACGTCCGATGCCGAGCTCCTCCAGGGTCTTCACCAGCGACGCCTCGGAGAACCGCGGCGGGGGCTGCGTGAAGTGCTGCTCCGGCAGGACCTCCAGCAGCCGGAGAACCTGTTCGGCGGTGAGCACCGGCAGGACACCCTCCTGGTCCTCGTCGGTGGGCTCGTCCCGGCCCTCGAAGTACACGCGGCGGAACCCGTCGAACTTCAGGGTCTGGCCGGTGGCCCGGAGCACGTAGGCCGGAGCGTTGTCCGCGGCCGCGGCGATGTCCACGGAGACCTGATCGAACCGGGCCTCGGCCATCTGCGACGCCACCGCCCGCTGCCAGATCAGCCGGTACAGGCGGGCCTGGTCCCGGTCCAGGTGCTGCTCCACGCCTTCGGGGAGCCGCCTCGACGAGGTCGGGCGGATGGCCTCGTGGGCTTCCTGCGCGCCCCGCTGCTTCTTCTTGTACCGGCGGGGCTTGTCCAGCGCGTACTCGGCGCCGAACTGCTGGCGCACCACCTCGGCCAGCTCGGCCAGCGCGGTGTCCGCGATGTTCACGGAGTCCGTCCGCATGTAGGTGATGAGGCCGGTCTGGCCCTCGCCGGGGAGGTCGATCCCCTCGTACAGCTGCTGGGCCACCCGCATGGTCTTGCGCGACGAGAACCCCAGCTTGCGCGCCGCCTCCTGCTGGAGGGTGGACGTGGTGAACGGGGGCGCCGGCGAGCGCTTCGCCTCGCGCTGGCGGACCTCCTGGACCCGGTAGGCGGCCCGGCGGAGGTTCTCGACGTGCTGCGCGCCGTCGGCCTCCGTGGCGAGCAGCAGCCCCGACTTGTCCGGCGACGCTGCCACCTTGTCGTCGCCGATCTGGATCAGCCGGGCCAGGAAGCCGGCGTCCTCCGACGCGGGTTCGAGGTCCGTGGACAGTCGGGCGTCGATCGACCAGTACTCGACCGGGACGAACGCACGGATCTCCCGCTCCCGGTCGACGATGAGCCGGAGCGCCACGGACTGCACCCGGCCGGCGGACAGGCCCGGCCGGACCTTCTTCCACAGGATCGGCGACAGGCGGTAGCCGACCAGGCGGTCCAGGATGCGACGGGCCTGCTGGGCCTCGATCAGCTGGAGGTCCAGGGTCCGGGGGTGTTCGAACGCCTCGAGGATGGCGTCCTTGGTGATCTCGGTGAAGGTCACCCGGCTGGTATCGGAGGGCTCGAGGCCCAGGATCATGGCCACGTGGTACGCGATGGCCTCGCCCTCGCGGTCGAAGTCGGTGGCCAGGATGACCTCGGATGCCCGGCGGTGGGCAGCCTGAAGCGAGGCGACGGCCTTCTTCGAATCCTCGGGGATCACGTACTCGGGCTCGAACTCGCGTTCCGTGTCCACCCCGAGCTTGTTCTTGGGGAGGTCCCGGATGTGTCCGTACGAAGCCCGAACGGTGAACTCCTGGCCGAGGTATCGCTCGAGGGTCTTCGCCTTCGTCGGTGATTCGACGACGACCAGCTTTTTCGCCATAGGGAGTTCGGCATATTCCACACCGGGTGAGCGCGGTGTCAAGCACACGCACCTCCCGCCGGATGTGGAGCCGCTACCCTGGAACGGCTTCGAGGGGTGCCGTATTCCCTGAACGAGAGGCGACGGGCAGCGTGGAGCACTTCCTGACCGACGTCGTGGCCCGCCACGGCTATGTCGCGGTCTTCCTGCTGATGGCCGTGGGGTCGGCCTGCGTCCCGGTCCCGAGCGAGATCGTGATGCTGTTCGGCGGGGCGCTGGCCAGCTCGGGATTCGCCGTGGAGGCGCTGCACGACCCGTCGGCCCAGCTGTCGTACTGGGGGATCGTCGCCGCCGGCTTGGCCGGCACCATGGCCGGCTCGTGGTTCGCCTGGGGGATCGGCTACGTGGGCGGGCGGCCCCTCGTCGACCGGTTCGGGAAGTACCTGCTGATCCGGCCGCACGAGGTGGACCGGGCCCACGAGTGGTTCGAGCACCGCGGCGAGTTCGCGGTGTTCGCGTTCCGGATGGTGCCGGTGGCCAGGGCGTTCATCTCGCTGCCGGCCGGCGTGGCCCGGATGTCGTTCTGGAGGTTTTCGGTGTACAGCCTGCTGGGCTCGATCCCGTGGATCGCCGGGCTGGCGTGGGGCGGGCTGGCGCTCGGGGCGAGCTGGCGAACGGTGGAGCGGTGGTTCCGGCCGGTCTCGATCGCCTTCGCCGTGGCCCTGGTGGGATTCGTGGCGTGGTGGGTCATCCGGCGCGTCCGCGCCCGCCGGCCCACGACGACGCCCGTCGAGCACTCCTGACGCGTCATCCCCGTCCCGGTTGGCCCGGAGCGGGGGCGGGAAGGAAAGGAAGCAGATGGACCTCGACCGGATCAAACGGGCCCGCGGGGTCAGCTTGGTCGTGGCCGTGAACGACCGGTACGGGGCGGACTCCGGCGGCTACATGGCCGCCACCATCGCGTACTACGGGTTCTTCTCGATCCTGGCCCTCACCGCCCTCGCCCTGTCGGTGGTGGGGTTCGTGCTGGCGGGTGACCCCGCTGCCCAGCAGCGGTTCGTGGACACGCTCACCGGCTCGATCCCGGGGATCGGCGGGCTCATCGGCGACCAGATCCACCCGTTGGTGAAGGCGAGGTTCGTCACGCTCGCCGTCGGCCTGGTGGGCCTGCTGCTCACGGGGACCGGGGCCGTGAACGCGTCCGGCTGGGCCCTGGGGCGGATCTTCCGGGTCGGGGAGTACAGGGGTTTCTGGAAGAAGAAGGCGTGGTCGCTGGCGTCGTTGATGGGACTCGGCGTCATCGCGCTGATCGGCACGTCGGTGGCCGGCGTGGTGGCGGGCGTCGGCGCCACCGGATGGTGGTCCGTGCTGCTGTGGATGGCGGGGCTGCTCGTGTCGTTCGCGCTCGACTTCGTCCTGTTCATCGTGGCGTACCGGATCCTGCTGCAGCGGCGGGGGCCGGCCTGGCGGCAGCTGGTGGCGGGCGCGGTCCTGGCCGGGGCGGGATGGACCCTGCTGAAGCTGCTGGGGACGTGGTACGTCAGCCGGACCGTTGCCAGCTCGCAGGCGGTGTACGGGACCTTCGGGACGATGGTGGGGATTCTGGCGCTGCTGTACCTGGCGGCGCGGCTGTTCCTGTACGGCGCCGAGCTGAACGCGGTTCTCATCGAACGACGGGGGAATGCTCCTGTGCAGGAGGCGATCGAACCGGGAGGTGGAGCTGTGGCCGAACAGGCGGAGCGACACGAGGACATGGAAGCGACGACGGGGCCCGCCCCGATCGAGCGGGCGGCGCCGGCCTCGTCGAACGGGCAGGAGGCGCGCTCGACCCCGGAGCTCATCCGGGCCATCGCAGGCGACACGGCCACGTTGGTGCGCAAGGAGGTCGAGCTTGCCCGCCAGGAGATCGTCGAGGCCGTGGTGGCCAAGGTCAAGGGCGTGGCGGCGCTCGGCGTGGGCGGCGTGATGGCCCTGTTCGGCCTGCTGTTCCTGGCCGTCGGCGGGGCCCTGGCGTTGGCGCTGGTGCTGCCCGTGTGGGCCGCGTTCCTCATCGTGGCCGGCGGGTT
>WNFV01008646.1_pt1 | contig 24159 bp, 15 predicted proteins | sample 5400101 | NCBI WGS metagenome assembly WNFV01 (sample SAMN13153361, study PRJNA577476) | soil metagenome | isolation source: 115 cm soil or saprolite under grassland replicate 1 | place: USA:California | collected 2016-06-15 | reverse complement strand
CGATGAAAGAGCAGGGGGTGGGGGTCGCGGGGACCCTGCGGGAGATCCTGGACGCGATCCGCGAGATGCCGCGGGCGATGAAGCTCCTCGCCCCCGTGCAGCTCTGCACCTGGTTCGGCCTCTTCTGCATGTGGCTCTATTTCCCGGTCGCGGTGGCCCGCAACGTGTTCGGCGCCCCCGACGAGACCTCCCCCCTCTATCGGGAGGGCGTGGAGTGGGCCGGGATCTGCTTCGCCATGTACTCGGCGGTCACCTTCCTCTTCGCTTTCGCCCTTCCCGGGCTCGCCCGGGTGCTCGGCCGCAAGGGGACGCACTCGCTCTGCCTCGTCTGCGGGGCGCTCGGCCTGCTCTCGGTGGCGGTGATCCGCGAGCCCTGGCTGCTGCTGCTCTCCATGACCGGGATCGGCATCGCGTGGGCCAGCATCCTCTCCATGCCCTACGCGCTCCTCTCGGGGGCGCTCCCCCCCCGCCGCACCGGCGTCTACATGGGCATCTTCAACTTCTTCATCGTGATCCCCGAGATCGTGGCCTCGCTGTTCTTCGGCTGGGTCATGCTCCACGTGCTCGGCAACAACCGCCTGGCCGCGGTGGTGGCGGGGGGCGCGTTCCTGCTCGTCGCGGCCGCGCTCGTGCAGCGCGTCCCCGAGAGCGCCGCCAAGTAGCCCAGCGTGCGGCAGCGTTTGCTGGCAACCCTCGCCCTGCTCTCGTTGGGAGCGCCCCTGCCGGCGCGCGACGCCTCCGAGGTCCGCGCGAGCTACACCAAGCACGAGTACGAGATCCCCATGCGCGATGGCAAGAAGCTCTTCACCGCGGTCTACGTGCCGAAGGACGCCTCGCGCACCTACCCGATCCTGCTGAACCGGACGCCCTACGGAGTGCGGCCGTACGGGGTCGACCGCTACCGGGAGGAGCTCGGCCCGTCCAGCCTGTTCCGCAAGGACGGCTTCATCTTCGCCTACCAGGACGTGCGCGGGCGGTTCATGTCGGAAGGGGAGTGGCGGGAGATGACGCCGCAGGTGGCGGGGAAGCGCGGGGCCTCGGACGTGGACGAGAGCACGGATGCCTGGGACACCATCGACTGGCTGGTGAAGAACGTCCGCAGCAACGGACGGGTGGGGGTCTGGGGGATCTCCTATCCGGGCTTCTACGCGGCGGCCAGCCTCGTCGACTCCCATCCCGCCCTCAAGGCGGTCTCGCCCCAGGCCCCGGTGGCCGACCTCTACATGGGCGACGACTCCTTCCACAACGGCGCCTTCTACCTGGCCGCGAGCTTCGATTTCTACGCGACGTTCTTCTCGCGCGAGGGAGGGCCGCGGCCCGCCGAGGAGCCCAAGCCCTTCGACTACGGCACCCCCGACGGCTACGATTACTTCCTGAAGATGGGGCCGCTCGCGGGCTTCGCGGAGCGCATGGGGCGCGACAACCCGCTCTTCCGAGCCAACCTCGAGCACACGACCTACGACGCGTTCTGGAAGAGCCGGGCCCTGCCGCCGCACCTCCAGGCCGTGCGCCCCGCGGTCCTCACGGTTGGAGGCTGGTACGACGCCGAGGACCCGACGGGGCCCCTCCGCGTGTACGAGACGATCGAAAAGACCAGCCCCGGCATCTTCAACGCCCTCGTGATGGGCCCCTGGTGCCACGGCTGCTGGGCGGACGGCGACGGGGACCACCTGGGCAACCTGGCCTTCGCCAGCAAGACGTCTGCCTTCTTTCGGGAGACCGTGGAGTTCCCATTCTTCGCCCACTACCTGAAGGGCGCGGCCCTGCCAACCCTGCCCGAGGCTCTCGTCTTCCAGACGGGGACGAACGAGTGGCGGCGCTTCGATGCCTGGCCGCCCGCTTCCGCGGAGAAGAGGACGCTCCACTTCGCCGCCGAGGGCCGGTTGTCCTTCGACCCGCCCACCGAGGCCGGGGAAGCGTTCGACGAATACCTGAGCGACCCCAGCCGGCCCGTCCCCTTCCTGGGCTCTCCGGCCCCCGCCATGCCCGCCGATTACATGACCGAGGACCAGCGCTTCGCCGCCACCCGTCCCGACGTCCTGGTCTACGAGACCGACCCCCTGCCCGCGGACCTGAGCGCGGCGGGCCCCATCGCGGTGACCCTGCACGTCTCGACGAGCGGGACCGACTCGGACTTCGTGGTGAAGCTGGTCGACGCCTATCCCGGGACGTATCCCGACCTCCCGAAGCCCGCGGGGGCGGGAGATCGTGCAAAGGCGGTCCGCATGGGCGGCTTCCAGCAGCTCGTGCGGGGGGAGCCCTTCCGCGGGAAGTTCCGCCGGAGCTTCGAGCGGCCGGAGCCCCTCGAGCCCGGCAAGCCGGAGACGATCGCCTTCAGCATGCCCGACGTGTGCCACGCGTTCCGCAAGGGCCACCGCATCATGGTCCACGTCCAGAGCTCGTGGTTCCCCCTCGTGGACCGCAACCCGCAGACGTTCGTCGACATCCCGAGCGCGGCTCCCGCCGATTTCCGCAAGGCCACGGAGCGGATCTACCGCTCCCGCGACCGCGCGTCGAGCCTCACCCTTCTCGTCGAAGGAGGCGCACGATGACCGGCGCCGGAGAGGAGCCACGAAACTGAAAACGCCCGGGACCTTGCGGTCCCGGGCGCTTGAATGGGTTCGGTGGTCGTCCTAGATGCGGCTGACGTTGGCGGCGCGGGGCCCCTTCGGGCTGTCGACGACCTCGAACCGCACCTTGTCGCCCTCGTTCAGCGTCCGGAAGCCCTCGGCCCGGATCTCGGAGTGGTGAACGAAAACGTCCGGTCCACCCTCGCGCGAGAGGAAACCGAAGCCCTTGGACTCATTGAACCACTTGACGGTACCTTCGATCATGAACGTACAGGCCTCCTTGGCCTTTGCCTAGTGCCACGTCACCTGCGCGTCCACGAAAGAAGAGGCAGCCACCATGGCTGCCCCCATCCAGAAACGCCAGACAACGGCAACTAATGCGAGACTCAGGCTACCACATCCCGCGGCCGTTTGCCAGTCAAGTCCGCGGAAGCCGGCGACCCACGCCTTTCAGCGCGTAGAGCCTTTGATTCCGCGCCGAGCCGGCGCGTATCACATGGCAAGGAGCGTATGAGGTACGAGGCGCCGCCCGATGGGATCGACCCCGTAGCCCAGCGACTCGAGGGCAGTCGCACCCAGGAGACGACCGTCGCCTGCTTCGCCGGCCACCACGGTCACGAGGGCCTGGGTGCCATCGACTCGCATCACCACGCCTGCTGTGTCACGCTCGATCTGACGGCCGTCGGCGAGAAGGAAGGGGCGCCGCCCGAGGCGGGGGACACCGAGTGGATCGAGGATCTCCTGAGGCACCCAGGACAACGTGGCGCCCGTATCGACAAGGAGCTCGACTTCCGTCTGGCGGCTGGGATCGGTGGGATGAGCGAGGCCAATACGGACAGAGAAGAGGCCCAAGGCTTCCTCCGAGTCGATTCTACGCCGCCGCCCGCACTTCCGCGAACGAGCGTCCTCCTGGGCCTCCTGGGAGCCGAGCGGCCCCTGCGGCTCCCTCCCCTATTCGGCGCGCAGGGCGACCGCCGGGTCCACCCTCGCGGCCCGCCGGGCCGGCAGATAGCTCGCCAGCAGCCCCACCACCAGAAGGAAGGCCGCCCCCGCGACGAACGTCAACGGATCCTGCGGCGAGACCTCGAACAGCAGGCTCTGCATCAGGCGCGTGAGCGCGAGCGCCCCCGCCACCCCCAGGGCGATGCCGACGGCCGTGAGCCGCAGCCCCTGGCCCACCACGAGCCCGAGCACGTCGCGCCGGGCCGCCCCGAGCGCGATCCGCACCCCGATCTCGTGGGTCCGCTGCGCCACCGAATACGCGATCAGCCCGTAGATGCCGACCGTGGCGACCACCAGGGCGAGGATGGCGAAGCACGAAAGCAGCAGCGCGTTGAACCGGGGCCGAGCGATCGACTCCGCGACGAGCTCGGTTATGGGCCGAGGGCGCATGGCCGTCAGGCCTGCGCCGGCGGTCGCGACCGCCGCTTTGACCGACCGAACCACCGCCATCGGTTCGGATGTCGTGCGGACGAAGACGGCGGTCCACAGGGACGGCGTCTGCGCGAAGGGCGTGTAGAGCGCCGCCTGGCCGGGATCGTCCAGCCCCTGATAGCGAACGTCCCCGACGACCCCGACGATGGTGCGCCACTCCGCGCCCTGCGTGGCGTCGCGAAGGCGCACCCTCCTGCCCACCGCCCTTTCCCCGCGGAAGAGCCGCCGCGCCAGGCTGCGATTGAGGATGGCCACCCCCGGCGCCCCCTCGGCATCCCGCTCGTCGAACGCGCGCCCATCCAGGAGGGGCGTGCCCAGCGTGCGAACGACCCGCGCCCGGTGCCCTCCCTCGTCGTAGCCGGCCATGACCACGCTGAGCGTCAGCAGCCGGTCGGCATCGAAGCCGGTCTCCACCTGGAGCCGCGAAAGGCTTCGGACGAGAAGGCCCGCGCCCAGCAGCAGCACGAGCGCCAGCGCCAGCTCGGCCACCACGAGGCCGCTTCGGACCCGTCGGGCGCGGGGCCCGGCGCCTGCTCCGTGAGCGCCTCCCCGCAGCGAGCGCCCCAACGTGGCCGGGGAGCCCAGAATCGCCGGGCCCAGGCCGAAGACGATCGAGGTCAGGCCGGTGACGCCGACGGAGAAGGACAGGACGAGGGAATCGAGCCGGATCGCTTCGCCGCGCGGGAGCCTCGAGGCCAGGAACGCGGGCAACGCGCCGATGCACCATGTCGCCAGGACAAGTCCGGCCGCTCCGCCGAGGAGCGCCAGGAGCACGCTCTCGGTGAGAAGCAGCCGCGCGATCCGCGACCGGCTGGCCCCCAGCGACACCCGAACCGCCATCTCGCGCTCCCGCGCCATGGTCCGGGCGAGGAGCAGGTTCGCGACGTTGGCGCAGGCGATGAGGAGGAGCAGGCCGACCGCTCCCAGGAGCAGCAGCAGGGCCGGGCGGACGGAGCCGAGGAGCTGTTCGGCCAACGGCGCGTACGGGAAGCTCACGCCGGCATTGGTCTCCGGGTACGCGCGCTGCAGCCGGCCGGCCACCATGTCCACCTCGGCCTGGGCTCGCTCCCGCGTCACTCCCTCGCGCACCCGCGCGATGTTGCGGAAGACCCGCAGGGTGCGGCTGTTCTCTCCCGGCCCGAGCGCCTGCTCCAGCGGCGTCCAGACCTGGAACTCGGGGGAAGGGATCTGGAAGGACGCGGGCATGACCCCGACGATCGTGTAGGGCCAGTCACTCAGCCGGAGCGTCCGGCCGATGACCGCGGGGTCGCCCCCGAACCTTTGCTTCCACATTCCGTAGCCGATCACCGCGACCGGCTTTCGATAGTCCTCCTGGTCGAAGGTGCGCCCGAGGATGGGGGTGACCCCGAGCATCGGGAAGAACCGCGCGGTCACGATCGCCCCCAGGATCTCCTCGGGCTCGGCGTTCCCGCCGCTGAGGTTCCACCCGTTGGAGGCCCAGAGCGCGCTCTCCTCGAACGCGGTCACGCTCCCTCGCAGGTCCTCGAAATCCGGGAGTGACATGGGCGCCACCAGCAGGCGGTCGGCGTGCGCGTAGGGCAGCGGCTCGAAGAGCACCGCCTTCACCACACTGAACATGGCCGTATTCGCACCGATCCCGAAGGCCAGGGTGAGCACCGCCACCGCGGCGAAACCGGGATTCTTGCGGAGCATGCGGAGGGAATACAGGACGTCGCGGAGCATTTGGTCGAAGGAGACGCTACCCCCGGTGGGTGCGAGCGTCAACGTGGTGTAGGCTCTCCGGCGCATGAAACCCTTCGCTGCCCTCTTCGTCGTCGCCTTCCTTCTTTGGGCCGCGCCGCCCGGCGGTCCCGAGATCCTGAAGGTCGAGCCCCCGAGCTGGTGGCCCGGCCATTCTCTCGACCCCGTGCGCGTCATGGTGCGCGGAAAGGGACTCATGGGAGCGAGGATCGAGAGCGCCGGGGTGGGTCTCGTGGCGAGCGGAGTGAAGGTCAACGAAGCGGGCACCTACCTCTTCGCGGACCTGAGGATCGACGCGAAGGCGGATCCCGGGCCGCGGAAGATCCGCATCCGCACCGCGACCGGCGTGGCCGAGGCGCCCTTCGAGCTGTTGAGGCCGCTCCCGCGCGAGGGACGCTTCCAGGGCTTCTCCTCCGACGACGTGATCTACCTGATCATGCCCGACCGGTTCGCGAACGGAGACCCGTCGAACGACGACCCCCCGGTGTCGAAGGGGCTCTTCGACCGCAGCAAGGACCGGTACTACCACGGCGGCGACCTTCAGGGGATCATCGACCACCTGCCCTATCTCGAGGACCTCGGGGTCACCGCCCTCTGGCTCAACCCCTGGTACGACAACGTCGACCACCTGAACGAGCGCGAGACCTACGGCGGCCAGGCGATCACCGACTATCACGGCTACGGGGCGGTGGATTTCTACGGGGTGGACGAGCACTTCGGCACCCTGGTCAAGCTGCAGGAGCTCGTCGAGAAGGCCCACGCGGCGGGGATGAAGGTCATCCAGGACCAGGTGGCGAACCACAGCGGCCCGTACCATCCGTGGGTGAAGGACTCGCCCACCCCGACGTGGTACAACGGAACCGAGGCGAAGCACCTCGCGAACACCTGGCAGACCTGGACCCTGCAGGACCCGAGCGCGACCCCGGAGGTCCAGAGAGCGACCCTCGAGGGGTGGTTCATCGACATCCTCCCCGACCTGAACCAGGACGATCCCGAGGTCGCCCGCTACATCGTCCAGAACACGCTCTGGTGGGTGGGGATCACCGGTCTCGACGCCATCCGCCAGGACACCCTCCCCTACGTCCCCCGCCGCTTCTGGCGCGACTGGATGGCGGCCATCAAGCGCGAGTACCCGAAGGTCAACGTGGTGGGGGAGCTGTTCGACGGGGATCCGGCCTTGGTCTCGTTCTTCCAGGGCGGGGTCGCACGATTCGACGGGATCGACTCCGGGGTCGACACCCTGTTCGACTTCCCGAGCTACTTCAAGGTCCGCGAGGCCTTCGCTCAGGGCAAGCCCCTCCGGGACCTGGCGATGATGCGGGCCCGCGACCACCTCTATCGCGACCCCTCGCGGCTCGTGACCTTCCTCGGCCTCCACGACGTCCAGCGCTTCATGAACGAGCCGGGGGCGACCGTGAAGGGCCTCGAGCTCGCCTTCACGTTCCTGCTCACCGCCCGCGGAGTGCCGCTCCTCTACTACGGCGATGAGATCGCGATGCCCGGGGGGGACGATCCCGACAACCGGCGGGACTTCCCCGGGGGCTGGAAGGGCGATGCGCGCAGCGCCTTCGAGCCCGGCGGCCGCACTCCCCAGGAACGTGAGGTGTTCGAGCACGTGCGCCGGCTGGCCCGCCTGCGGGCCGAGATGCCGGCCCTGCGCGGGGGCGCCGCCACGAACCTGGCGGTGACGGAGCGCCAATGGGTGTACGCGCGGAAGCGCGAGGGGCAGGTCGTCGTGGTGGCCCTCAACAACGCGGACAGCGCCGCGACTCTCGACGCCCCCGCCACGCCGGTGGACCTTCCCGATGGGACCGTCCTCCTCGACCGACTCGGCGGCTCCGAGGCGAGAGTCGAGGGGGGGCGGCTGCGAATCACCCTGCCCGGCTGGTCCTCGGCCGTCCTGGTTCCCGCCCGATGAAGGCCCCGATCCAACGGCTCGCGCTCCTCGCTCTCGTCGCGAGTGGCCCGGCGGCGGCGGAAGAGGGAGCGCACCTCGCGATCTCGGCCGGCGAGTACAACACCGCCGACCAGAGCCATGCCGCGGCGGAGCTGGGCCTGCAATGGCGGGGCGGGGGCCATTGGTGGGTCTTCCACCCGATCGTGGGCGGCATGGTCACCCACCAGGGCGCGCTCAACGTCCACGTGGGCTTCACCTTCGACCTGCCCATAGGCTCGCATCTCGCGCTCAGGCCCAGCTTTGCTCCTGGCCTTTACCGGCAGGGCGGGGGCAAGGACCTCGGCTACCCGCTCGAGTTCCGGTCGGGCCTCGAGGTGGGCTGGCGGTTCTCCGGGGGAACCCGTCTGGGTCTCGAGTTCTACCACCTCTCGAACGGGAGTCTGGCGGACCGGAACCCGGGCGAGAACTCGCTGATGCTGGTGGTCGCGATCCCGACCGCGAGGCTGTTCGGACTATAAGGCACGGAGCCGGACGTGGGGCAGCGTGAGGCCTTCACGAGTGCGGTGATGCGGTCCGACGGCGTGGACCGGCCCGTCTCCACCAGTTCCCGCCGTAGATCATCCTCGCTGACCCCGAAGCAGTAGCACACGGGACGGTTGTCCGCCGGCTCCTTCTGGAAGACCGGGACCACGATCTCCTCGCGGTCGAATACCTCTTCCCCAGCTATCACTCCCATCGATTGTTGTGGTAGCGTTCATGAGGCTGCACGAGGGTAACCCATGGAACTGTCCCAGCTCCGTACCTTCCGGATGGTGGCCGAGACCCTGAACTTCACCCGCGCCGCCGAGCGGTTGAACCTGACCCAGTCCGCGGTGAGCCACCAGATCAAGTCCCTGGAGCAGGAGCTGGGGGAGCCGCTCTTCATCCGCGCCAAGCGCGGGGTGAAGCTGTCCCAGTCGGGGCAGGCCGTCCTGGAGCGGGCCATCCGCATCGTGGACGAGGCGCAGAGCCTGAAGGAGCGGGTGCTGGGCCGCGAGAACCAGCCGGTGGGCCGGGTGCGCGCCGCCGCCGCCACCCAGGCCTTCGTCCACCTCTTTGCCCCTCTTTTCGAGTCGTTCATGCGCGCCCACGCGGGGATCGACCTCACGTTCCGCAGCACGGTGAGCACGGACCAGACCGTGGCCGACATCCTGAACGGCCTGGCCGACGTGGGCTTCGCCTCCCTCCCCGTCTACTCGCCCACCCTGAAGGTCACCGACCTCTTCGAGGACGAGCTGGTGCTGGTGGTGGGCCACGGCCATCGACTGGCCGGCCGGGAGTCGGCGACCCTCCAGGAGATCCGCGGGGAGCGGCTCATCCTGTTCGAGCGCGGGGCCTCGATCCGCCGGGCCACGGACCAGTTCTTCCACAAGGTGGGGATGGACCCGACCCTGGCCCTGGAGTCGAACGACACCTACTTCATCAAGATCATGGTCGAGCGCGGCCTCGGCATCTCGCTGCTCCCGGCCTGGACGGTCCGCGACGAGGTGGCCTGGGGCTGGCTGGCCAAGCTCAAGATCGAAGGGCACCGCCTGCGCCGCCAGGTGGCGGTCATCTCCCTGGGGCGATTCCAGCCTTCGGCCACCCGGGCCTTCCTCGACTTCATGCTCGAGCGGAAGAACGAGATCCAGGCGATGGCGGAGGGGGAGGCGCCGTCGCACCGGTGAGCGGGCCTCCCGCTTGGCGCCCCTCGCTGGCGCCGTGGCCCTCCCACTAGAATAGGGGCACGCCGAGCGGAAGGGCGCCCCTCGCTCGACAGTGGGGTGTGTTCGGATCAGGGAGGAAAGGAGCGGGCATCATGTCCAGGCCCCTGGCGGTCTTCGTTGGCGTAACCGCGCTTCTCCTGGCGGGTGCCCATGCCGGCGCCGCTCCTGCCCAAGGAGGGTACGACTCCCGGGGAGAACGCTTCGTCCGGCGCGTCGGGCGGGCGCTCTACCTGCGGGGGAACGCCTTCCGGGTTGCGGGAGCGAGCAACTACTACCTGATGTACAAGTCGCGCACGATGGTGGACGACCTCCTGACGACCGCCGCGGCGAGCGGCTTCAACGCCGTACGTCTGTGGGGCTCGCTCGAGATCGGCAACCAGGACGGCTCCAATTCCATCAACGGCAAGGCGGAGGGCGTCTATTTCCAGTACTGGGACGGCAGCGCTCCCGCCTACAACGACGGGCCGGACGGGCTCGAGCGTCTCGACTATGTCGTCTATCGGGCCGGCCAGTTGGGGATCGAGCTGATCATCCCCTTCGTGAACAACTGGAACGGCTTCGGCGGGATGGACCAGTACGTGCGCTGGCGTGGTGGCCGGTATCACGACGAGTTCTACACGGACCCCAAGATCCGCGCGTGGTACAAGGCCTGGATCGCCCACCTGCTCGGTCGCCGGAACATCTACACCGGGATCGCCTACAAGGACGACCCCACGATCATGACGTGGGAGCTGGCGAACGAGCCGCGGTGCAAGAGCGCGGGGGCCTACCCCCCGTCGAGCGACTGCCGGACGGACACCCTGACCGCCTGGGCCGGCGACGTCAGCGCCTACGTCAAGGGCATCGACCCCAGCCACCTGGTCTCCGTCGGCGACGAGGGCTTCTACTGCATCCCCGGAGCGACGGATTGGACCGAAAACTGCGGGGAGGGGGTCGACACCCTGGCCTTCGCCGACCTGGCCAATGTCGACGTCATGTCCTTCCACCTCTATCCCGACGGCTGGGGGAAGAGCGCGTCCTGGGGCGCCGCCTGGATCGAGCGGCACATCCGGGACGCCGCCCGCATCCACGACCGCGCGATGCTCGGCGAGTTCGGCCTGCTCGACCGGGCGAAGCGCAACCCCGTGTACAAGGAATGGACGGACACGGTGCTCCGGAGCGGCGGCTCGGGCGCGCTGTACTGGATCCTGTCCGACAAGCAGGACGACGGCTCGTACTACCCGGACTACGACGGCTTCACCGTGTACTGCCCGAGCCCGGTCTGCACGGCCTTCGGCAACTTCGCCAGGGTGATGCAGCGTCGCGCCCCGTTCCGCTTCCCACCGGTCGCGGACGACGACGCGGCGGTGACCCCCTTCGAGACCCCGGCGACCCTCCCCGCCACGGCCAACGACGTCACGTACGGGGACGTTCCCCTCCTGCCGGACTCGCTCGACCTGGACCCCGCGACGCCCGGACAGCAAGCCGAGTACGCGACCGCCTCGGGCACTTTTGCCCTGCAACCCGGCGGCGACGTGCTCTTCACGCCCGCTCCGGGCTTCTCGGGCAAGGCCGTGGCCTCCTACGTCGTGAGCGACGCCCGGGACCGGGTCTCCCACCCGGCGACCCTGACCGTGACCGTCAAGCCCAACCCGAATGCCGCGATCATGCTGTACTCGTTCGAGACCGGCACCGAGGGGTGGGGGTCGGCAAGCTGGCAAGCGAACGCCGGCACCGTGGAGCAATCCGCTGACTATCACAGCGAGGGCGGCCACAGCCTGAAGGTCACCACGGCCGACGGAGGGTGGTTCGGCGTGGTCTTGCCGTCTCCCGTCGACCTGACCGGCAAGACGCGCTTCAAGTTCGAGATCAAGACCCTGGCGGGTGGCACCTCACAGAACGCGGCCCTCCAGCTCGGTGATGGCTGGCAGTGGTGCCAGGGGCCCTGGGGCTGGATCAATCCAGGCACCACCACGACCGTCGACATGGACATGTTGAACCTGTCGTGCGGCGCCGGCGACCTGAGCAAGCTGCACGCGATCTACGTCTGGTTCAGCGGCGGAGGGGTGTTCTACCTGGACGCCGTCCGAGCGGAGTAGCGGGCCGTTCTCTCTACGCGCCGCTCGTGATTCCTACGGGGAGGCGAGACGGCCCGCCAACGTCGTCGGTCCCACGCTCGCTCGGCAAGTGGCGTGGCTCGTGGACGATTCGTCGAAGGGCCGAGCCCGAGACGCCCCGGCCTGCTCCTTGCTAGGCTGAATGCCAAGGCGGTGTGCGTGCAACGACCCGAACGGCTGCGGCTGGGCGGCTTCCTCGTCCTGGCCCTGAACAGCCTCTACCTGGCGGCGCGGAGCGACGCGAGCCTCTTCTATTTCGCGAACGTCGGGCTGCACCTGGCCCTCGGCCTCGCGGTGGCGGCGGCAGCCGGGCGTCTGGTCCGACGGCACTGGGCCTCGCTGCCCGGGCTCCTCCGCGCGGCCGCCGTGGCCTTCGCGGGGGCGAGCGCTTTCGGCGCCTTCCTGATGGTGGTCGGGGCCACCCGGCCCTGGCGCTGGGCCCTCTGGACGCACATCGTGCTGGCCGGCCTGGCCGCCCTTCTCCTCCTCGTGCACGGGCGGCGCGCCGCGCTTCCCCGTCCCGCCCGCCCCGCGGTCGCCACCGCGTGCCTCCTGGCCCTCTTCGCTCCCCTCGCGCGCTACGCGGCCGACCGCTTCCCGCCCGAGCATCGCATCGTGAACCCGGCCCTGCCCCCGGAGACGATGGAGGGAGAAGGGGCGGGGCCGAAGAGCCCGTTCTTCCCTTCGTCCTCCGAGACCAACGTGGGCGGGACCATCCCCGCCACCTTCTTCATGACCAGCCAGGCCTGCGGCCGCTGCCACAAGGACATCTACGACCAGTGGAACAGCTCGGCCCACCACTTCTCGTCCTTCAACAACCAGTGGTACCGGAAGTCCGTCGAGTACATGCAGGACGTGGTGGGGACCAAGCCCTCCCGGTGGTGCGCGGGCTGCCACGACCACGCGGTCTTCTTCAACGGCCGCTTCGATCGGCCGATCAAGGAGCAGATCCACACCCCGGAGGCGCAGAACGGCCTGGGCTGCCTCTCCTGCCACTCGATCGTCCACGTGAAGAGCTCGATGGGGCAGGGCGACTTCACGATCGAGTACCCGCCGCTCCACGACCTGGCGGCGAGCGAGAACCCCGTTCTCGCGGCGGGCCACGACTACCTCCTGAAGCTCGACCCCGGGCCGCACAAGCGGACCTTCCTGAAGAGCTTCCACACCGGCCAGACCGCGGAGTTCTGCTCGTCTTGTCACAAGGTCCACCTCGACGTGCCGGTGAATGCCTACCGCTGGTTCCGCGGCTTCAACGAGTACGACAACTGGCAGGCCTCGGGGGTCTCCGGCCAGGGGGCGCGGTCGTTCTACTACCCGGCCAAGGCGCAGAAGTGCGCGGACTGCCACATGCCGCTCGTGGCCTCGAACGACCCCGCGGCCAAGAACGGCAAGATCAAGTCGCACCGCTTCCCGGCCGCGAACACCGCGCTGCCCTTCGTGAACAAGGACGAGGAGCAGCTCCGGGTCACCCAGGAGTTCCTGCGCGACAAGCAGGTCTCGGTGGACGTCTTCGCCCTCGTGCGCACGCCGGAGGGGGCCCCGGGCGAGGAGCGCCCAGTGATGGGGGCGGAGCCGCGCCTCAGCAGCACCTTCGCGGTGGGGGAGGAGTCGATGAGCATGGGCGCCGCGGGCGCCCTCCTCGCGCCCCCCGCCGAGGTGATCGCGCCCCTCGACAAGGTGGACGCGGCCTTGCGCCGCGGCGAGTCCGCGCGGGTGGAGGTGGTGGTAAGGACGCGCAAGGTAGGCCACTTCTTACCCGGCGGAACCGTGGACGCCTTCGACGTGTGGGTGGAGCTGGAGGCGGTGGACTCGAACGGGAGGACGGTCTTCCACAGCGGCTTCATGGAGGACGGCAGGGGGCCGGTGGAGCCGGGCGCGCACTTCTACCGGAGCCTGCAGCTCGACGAGAACGGCAACTGGATCAACAAGCGCAATGCCTGGATGACCCGCTCCGTGGCCTACGTGCGGCTCATCCCTCCGGGCGCCGCCGACACCATCCACTACCGCCTGCGCATCCCCGAGGATTGCGGCGACACGGTGACCCTCAGGGCCCGGGTCAACTACAGGAAGTTCGCCTGGTGGAACACGCAGTGGGCCTTCGCGGGCGCGCGCGATCCCGAGCACCAGGGCTACGCGATCGGTCCCGGCCACGACGACGGCCGCTGGGTCTTCACCGGCGACACCAAGGACGTGTCGGGCCAGGTCAAGGCCATCCCCGACATCCCGGTCACGGTCATGGCGGAGGCCGCGGCCTCGTTGCGCGTGCTCCCGAGGGACGCGCCGCTGCCGGCGACGAAGCCGCTCCTCGACAAGTCGGTGCGCGAGCGATGGAACGACTACGGGATCGGGCTCCTCCTCCAGGGCGACCTGAAGGGAGCCGAGCAGGCCTTCCTGCGCGTGACCGAGATGGAGCCCGAGTACGCGGACGGCTGGGTCAACGTGGCGCGATGCCGCGTGCAGGAGGGCAACATGCCGGCGGCCGAGGAGGTGCTGCGCAAGGCCCTCATGGTCGACCCCAACCTGGCCAAGACCCGCTTCTTCCTGGGGACGGCGGTCAAGGCCGACGGCCGGTACGAGGAGGCGCGGCAACACCTGCGGGCGGCGGCCGCCCAGTACCCGCGTGACCGCGTGGTCGTGAACCAGATCGGGCGCGTGCTCTTCCTGGAGCGGCGGTACAAGGACGCGATCCTCGAGCTGCAGAAGGTCCTCGCCATCGATCCCGAGGACCTGCAGGCCCACTACAATCTGATGCTCTGCTACCAGGGACTGGGGGACGGCGCGATGGCGCAGCGGCACGAGGCGCTCTACCGGCGCTTCAAGGCGGACGAGGCGGCCCAGTTCATCACCGGTCCCTACCGCCAGCTCCACCCCGAGGACAACAACGAGCGCCAATCCATCCACGAGCACACCTCGGCCCTGGACCGGCTGATGAAACCGGCGGCCCCGAAGGCGAAGCCGGCCTACCCGCGAAAGCCGGCCGCGCGCTCGGCCGCGGGCGCCACCCCGCGGGAGACCTCGGCTGCGGGAGCACCGACCGGGGGCTCGCGGTGAGGGAGCGCCTGGGCCGCTCCGTTCCGCCTTTCCTCGTCGTCCTGGCCGGATTCGCGGCCGCCGCGCGCCTCGCGGCGGCGCCGCCCGCGCCCGCCATCCAGTACGTGGACGTGACCGCCGCCGCGAAGATCGCTTTCAAGCACACGAGCGGCGCCTTCGGCAAGAAGTACCTGCCCGAGACCATGGGCGCGGGCGGGGCCTTCCTGGACTTCGACAACGACGGGTGGCCGGACGTCTTCCTCGTGAACTCGAAGAACTGGCCGGGCCGGCCGGGGGGACCGTTCTACCCGGCCCTCTACCGCAACAACCGGGACGGGACGTTCACCGACGTGACGAAGGCGGCCGGCCTCGCGGTGGAGCTCTACGGCATGGGGGTGGCCGCCGCCGACTACGACAACGACGGCTGGCCCGACCTCTACGTGACCGCCCTGGGCGGCAACCGGCTCTTCCGCAACCTGGGCGACGGCCGCTTCGCCGACGTGACCGCCCGGGCCGGGGTGGGTGGCATCCCGAACGGGTTCGGCACCAGCGCGATGTTCCTCGACTACGACAAGGACGGGAAGCTGGACCTCTTCGTGGCCAACTACGTGGCCTGGTCGATCGACAAGGACCTGTTCTGCACCCTGGACGGCAAGACCAAGTCCTACTGCACGCCCGAGTCGTACCAGGGACAGAGCCCCACCCTCTACCGGAACAAGGGCGACGGGACGTTCGAGGACGTGACCCAGAAGGCCGGCCTTTTCAACCCGTCCTCGAAATCCCTGGGCGTCGCCCTGCTCGATCTCGACAACGACGGCTGGCCGGACCTGCTGGTGGCGAACGACACCCAGCCCAACAAGCTCTACCGGAACAACGGCAACGGCACCTTCACGGACGTGGGGGTGACCGCGGGGATCGCGTTCGGCGAGACCGGGGTCGCGCGCGCGGGGATGGGGGTGGACGCCGCGGACTACTCGGGCAGCGGCCGCTCCAGCGTGATTATCGGCAACTTCTCGAACGAGATGATCGGCCTCTACCACAACGAGGGGAACGGCCTGTTCGTGGACGAGGCCCCCACCTCGGCGGTGGGGCAGGCCTCGCTGCTGACCCTGGCCTTCGCCACCTTCTTCTTCGACTACGACCTGGACGGGCGGCTCGACATCTTCGCGGGGAACGGGCACGTGGCCGACGACATCGGCGCGGTGCAAGATGGCGGGGAAGCTGGGGCCCGCGCTGCAGCGGCCGATCGTGGCCCGGGGGGCCGCCTACGCGGACTACGACAACGACGGGGACCTGGACCTTCTCGTCACCACCAACAACGGCCCCGCGTATCTTCTCCGCAACGACGGGGGCAACCAGAGCCGCTTCCTGCGGGTCAAGACGGTGGGCACCCGGTCCAACCGCGACGGCATCGGGGCCCGGGTCACGGTCACCCTCGCGAACGGCCAGAAGGCCTGGCGGCTCGTCCACTCGGGCTCCAGCTACTGCTCGCAGAGCGAGCTGGCCCTGACCTTCGGCCTCGGCGATCAGCAGCGCGCCGATTCGATCGAGGTGGCCTGGCCGAGCGGGCAGGTGGACCGGATCGGCCCCACCGCCGCCAACCAGACGGTGACGATCCAGGAGGGCAAGGGCCTCGTATCCGCGAAGCCTCCGTCCGCCGCGCGCTGACTCTCGTCAGCGCGCCTCCCCGTCCCGCCAGGCGTAGACCGCCCGATCGAAGTCCTCGAGGAGCGCCCTCGGTCCGTCGTCCAGGAACGGCAGGACCTGGGTCATGAGGACCGCGCACACCTTCTTGTCGCGGTCGATCCAGAAGAAGGTGTTGAAGATCCCCGCCCAGGACAGCGTGCCCGCGCCTCGGCCCTTCTCCACCGGCTTCGTGTTCAGGGCGAACCCCAGCCCGAACCTGTCGAGGTTGCCCGGCAGGATCGCGCCTGGCTTCGCGAGCTGGGGCATGACGCTCACGGGGAGGCGTAGCTCGACTTCTCCAATGTGGTTCTGCCCCATCAGGGCCACCGATTCGGCGGTGAGGATGCGTCCCTGCCCGAGCTGCCCGCCGGCCATGATGGCGCGGGCGAACTTCAAGTAGTCCTCCGCCGTGGAGTGCAGCCCGCCCCCGCCGCTGAAGAACGTGACCGGCTGAGCGGGCGCCGCGGGCTGCTCCGCGAGCTTTCCGTCGTCCTGGCGCTGGAAGTGGGGGACAAGACGCGTCCGCTTGTCCGCCGGCACCTCGAAGAACGAGTCCGCCATGCCGAGGGGCGTGAAGATGTGCTCCTCGAAGTAGGCCTCCAGCGTCTGGCCGCTCACCTTTTCCACCAGCTTGCCCAGCCAGTCCGTGTTGATGCCGTACTCCCAGCGCGCGCCCGGGTCGAACAGGAGCGGCGCCTTCATGAAGGCATCGCCGCCCGCCATCACGCTCGGAACTTTGCCCTTGGACACGTAGTCGAGGAGCTCCCGATTCAGGAACTCATAACCGAAGCCGGCCGTGTGGTTCAGGAGCATGCGCACGGTGATCTGGCCCTTCGGCGCGCGCAGGGCGGCGTTCTCGAGCACCTGCACCGCTCCCAGCTCCGGCAGATACGTGGCCGCGGGCTCGTCCAGCTTCACCTTCCCCGCTTCGACCAGCTGCATCGCCGCCACCGAGGTGACGGGCTTGGTCATGGAAGCGATCGAGAAGATGCCGTCCTTGCCCACTCCGAAGGCGCCCTGGTAGGCGACGCCATCCGCGGTCGCCACCATGGCGACCACGGCCGGCACCCGCCGCTGCTCCACGGCGGCGCGCAGGACATCGTCCAGAGGGGCGGTGGTCCGTTTCGTCGAGCTCGGCGCGCAGGCCGTCGTCCCGAGCAGGGCAACGAGCAGCCCGATCTTGCTCTTGTCCATACCTTGTCTCCTCGTCGGTGGACGGTCGGCCCTATCGTATCGGCCTTTCGGGTCGGGAAACACGGCACCCGTCAGGGGCCGATCAGGACCGTCGGCGCTCCCGAGATGATCCTCGCCGATGAGTCGTTCGCGGCGTTGACAACGCACCGGCGTATACTGCCATCCCCCAAAACACGATCATCTGCAGGTGCTCGAGGAGGCGGAGTGATGGCCAGGTCGATCTTGACCGGTTGGGTAGCCCTGTGGGCGGCGAGCCTGTGCTGGGCACAAGGAGACGGGCCCCTTCTGCTACGGACTCCCACCGTCAGCCGCACCCAGATCGCGTTCTCCTACGCCGAGGACCTGTGGATCGTCGGCCGCGACGGCGGCGAGGCACGGCGTCTCACTTCGGGAGTGGGCGCCGAGACGGGCCCCGTCTTCTCCCCGGACGGTGCTCTGATCGCCTTCACCGGCGAGTACGACGGGAACACCGATGTCTACGTGGTGGCGGCGGCGGGGGGCGAGCCCCGGCGCCTCACCTATCACCCCGGCCCGGATGTGGCCCTGGGCTGGACCCGCGACGGCAAGCAGGTCCTCTTCCACTCCCCACGCGCCAGCCACTCCTATTTCCACCGGCTCTTCACCATCCCCCTCGAGGGAGGGTTGCCCAGCGAAGTGCCGCTGCCTCAGGCCGCGGAAGCGTCGTATTCGCCCGATGGATCGCGCCTCGCCTACGTGCCCATCGTGCAGTGGCAGAAGGCCTGGAAGCGTTACCGCGGCGGTCAGGCCCGGCCCATCTGGATCGCCAACCTCCAGGACTCGAGCGTCGAGAAGTTGCCGCGCGAGGACTCCAACGACTTCGCCCCCATGTGGATCGGCAACCGGATCTATTTCCTCTCCGATCGGAGCGGACCCGTGGCCCTGTTCGCCTACGACCTCGAGAGCAAGGAGGTCCGCGCCGTGGTCGAGAATCACGGCCTCGACTTCAAGTCGGCGTCCGCGGGGCCGGACGCCATCGTCTACGAGCAGTTCGGTTCCCTGCACCTCTTCGACCTCGCGTCGCGCCGGGAGCACCGCGTGGACGTCCGGCTCACGGGCGACCTGGCCGAGGTGCGGCCGCACTTCCAGAAGGTGGAGGCCAGGCGGATCCGCAGCGCCTCTATCTCTCCCACCGGGGCCCGGGCCGTCTTCGAGGCGCGGGGCGAGATCCTGACCGTGCCCGCCGAGAAGGGCGACATCCGCAACCTCACCAACACTCCGCCCACGGTCGAGCGCGACCCCGCCTGGTCTCCGGACGGAAAGGCCATCGCGTATCTATCGGACGCGTCGGGCGAGTACGGCCTCGAGATCCGGGACCAGAGCGGGATGGGCGAGCCCCGCCGCATCGACCTCAGCAAGCCTCCGTCGTTCTTCTACTCGCCCACCTGGTCGCCGGACGGCAAGAAGATCGCCTACACCGACAAGCGGCTGAGCGTCTGGTACGTCGACCTGGACAAGAAGGCGCCGGTGCGGGTGGACACGGACACCTACGCCGGTCCCTATCAGGTGGTGGGCCCGACCTGGTCTCCCGACAGCCGATGGCTCGCCTACACCAAGCAGCTCAAGAGCCATCTACACGCCGTCTTCGTGCATGCCCTGGATCAGGGCAAGACCTACCAGGTGACGGATGGCATGAGCGATGCCCTCTACCCGGCCTTCGACGAGGAGGGGAAATATCTCTATTTCACCGCCAGCACCGACGTCGGCCTGTACACGGGGTGGCTCGACATGTCGAGCCTGAACCGGCCGGTCACGCGCAGCGTCTACCTCGTGGTGCTGAAGAAGGACCTGCCGTCGCCCCTCGCCCCCGAGAGCGACGAGGAGAAGGCGGAGAAGGACAAGACCGACACGGAAAAGGAAAAGGCCGACAAGGACAAGGACAAGGCCAAGGCCAAGGAGAAGGAGAAGAAGCCCGTCCCCGTCCAGATCGATCTCGAGAACATCGGCCAGCGCATCGTGGCCTTGCCCATTCCGGCCCGGAACTACATCTCCCTGGCGGCCGGCAAGACGGGGGAGGTCTTCCTGGTGGAGGGGCCGCCTGTGGATCCCCTCGAGTACAGCGAGGGCGGTCCTCCCCTGGCCCTCCACAAGTTCGAGCTGAAGACGCGCAAGGCGGAGAAGATCCTGGATGGCATCGGTGCCTTCTCCCTGTCGCGCAACGGCGAGAAGATGCTCTACCGGCAGAAGGACCAGTGGACGATCGCCCCCGCCGCCAAGCCCCCCGAGGCTCCCCCCAAGCCGGGAGAGGGGGGCGGCCCCCTGAAGCTCGAGGCCATGGAGGTCTTCGTGGACCCCCGCGCCGAATGGAGGCACATGTACCACCAGGTCTGGCGGGACGAGCGCGACTTCTTCGACGACCCGAACCTCCATGGCCTCGACCTCCCGGCCATCGAGAAGAAGTACGAGCCCTACCTGGCCGGCATCGCGAGCCGGGCGGACCTCAACTACCTCTTCGAGGAGATGCTGGGCGAGCTCACGGTGGGTCACATGTTCGTGGGCGGCGGCGATCGCCCCGAGGCGAAGAAGGTCAAGGGAGGGTTGCTGGGCGCGGACTACCGGATCGAGAACGGGCGCTATCGGCTCGCCCGCGTCTACAACGGCGAGAACTGGAATCCCAAGCTGCGGGCACCCCTCACCCAGCCGGGGGTCAACGTGACGGCGGGGGAGTATCTGCTCGCGGTGCGCGGACGCGATCTGCGCGCCTCCGACAGCGTCTACCGCTTCTTCGAGGCGACCGCGGGCCAGTCGGTCGTCCTGCGCGTGGGGCCGAGTCCCGACGGAACCGGGTCACGCGAGGTCACGGTGGTTCCCGTGGAAGACGAGACGGCGCTGCGCAACCTGGCCTGGATCGAGGACAACCGGCGCAAGGTGGACCAGCTCAGCGGGGGGCGCGTCGCCTACGTCTATCTGCCCGACACCTACGCCGGCGGCTTCACCAACTTCAACCGCTACTATTTCGCCCAGGTCGGCAAGCAGGCGGCCGTCATCGACGAGCGCTTCAACGGCGGGGGGCAGCTCGCCGACTATATCATCGACTACCTTCGCCGGCCCCTGCTGAGCTACTTCACGATGCGTGAGGGCGAGGACATCACCACCCCCATCGAGGCCATCTTCGGGCCCAAGGTGATGATCATCAACGAATCCGCGGGTTCGGGGGGCGATGCGCTGCCGTGGATGTTCCGCAAGACCGGCATAGGTCCCCTGGTGGGCAAGCGCACCTGGGGAGGGCTGGTGGGCCACTACACCAACCCCGCCGACCTGATCGACGGCGGATTCACGGGCACGCCCAACCTGGCGTTCTACGCCCCCAACGGTACCTGGGACGTCGAGAACCACGGGGTGCCCCCCGACGTCGAGGTCGACCTGGATCCCCAGCTCTGGCGCCAGGGCCACGACGTCCAGCTCGAGAGGGCGGTCGAGGTGGTGCTCGAACTGCTCGAGAAGAATCCGCCCCCGGCGGCACGGCGGCCGGCCTACCCCAACTACCAGAAGGGTGGCCGGCAGTAGGCGCCTGGCCGAGCCCCGCCGGGAGCGGCGTGCGTCAGTCGATGGCGAGGGCCGTGACCTTGATCGTCTCGCCGTCCCGCTCCCCGGTGACCGTCGCTCGCAGGTGATCGGTCTTCTGGGTGGCCTTGAGCGCGGCCACCGCCTTCTCGTTGCCGGCGGCGTCGAACTTCAAATAGGTGCCGTCCGCGGTGACGAGCCCGTATCCCCCCTTCTGGCACTGGAGGGCGCATTTGGTGGTGTGGGCGTCGGGGTTGGACTTCACCTTCGAGATGCAGTTCGTGTCGACCACGGAGACGTTCTTCCAGGTCTCGGCCGCGAACGCGGTGAGCGGCAGGCCCAGACCGGCCGCGACCAGCACGGCAAGCGCGACTCTCTTCATTTCACTCCTCCTTTGCTCCTCATACTGTCCGTCTCCTGGCCTCGGTCAGCCGGGCCAGGGCGTAGGCGGCGATGGCGATCTCCACGTCTCGGACGGCCAGGTCGTAGAACATTCCGGTGGTGACGAGGTTGACGGCGATGGCCAGGAGCCAGCCCATGGCCAGGTAGCCGCCGATCCGTGTCTGGCCGGCCAGGATCAAGAGGCCGACACCCATCTCTACCACGCCCACCGCCCGCATGAAAACCTGCGGGCTCACGGGCAGGAAGCGCTCCGCCAGGGGACTCAAGTACATGCCCCAGTCGGCCAGGATGTTGAAGAACTTGTCCAGGCCCGCCAGGAAGGGCCCCATGCCCAGGCCGACCCGGAGCGCCCACCAGGCCGAGTTCAGTCCGCCGTTTGGCCGCATCGCTGCCTCCACAGGGACAGAGTAAGGGTGCTCCTGGTGACGGCCCGCGGGCGAATCTTTTCGGGAACCTTCCGGGGCCTCTCCCACTCCATATTGTAGGGGGGCGGAAGGCTCCGCAGGCTCAGGGCGGCGCGAGAGCGGGCAGCTTCTGCACGACGCCCTTCTCGCGGACGAGCGCCTCCATCTCGTCCAGCTCCGACGGCAGGAAGGCGGTGAAGTTCTCGACGCCGGTCTCGGTCACCACCACCGTGTCCTCGTAGCGGATGTAGAGGCTCTCCTCGGGCACCCGCAGCTGCGGGTCGACCGAGAAGACCTGTCCCGGCCTCAGGGGACCGTCGCGGTATCCCCCCGCGTCGTGCACCGCCATCCCGACGGTGTGGGAGAAGACGCCGCCTCCCGTGTCGACGAGCCTGCGCGCGGCCGCCTCGTAGGCGGGCTTGGAGAAGCGGGTGCGGGCGAGCACGGGCTGCATGGCCTGCCGGGCCTCCTCCTGGATCGCGGCCGCGCTGGCCCCGGGTCGGATCCGCGAGAGGACGGCGTTTCTGTACTCGAGCACGAGCTGCAGCAGCTCGCGCTGCCATGAGTTGTAGCGCCCGCCCACCGGCCACATCCGGCCGATGTCGCTCACGTAGTAGTGGTAGTCGGGAGCGTAGTCCATCAGCACGAGGTCGCCGTCTCTCAGCGTCGCCGCGTTGCGGTAGTAGTGCATGTTGTTGGTGTTCTCGGTGCCGGAGGCCGTGATCGAGCGATAGGCGTCGAGCCGGGCCCCGTTCACGAGGAAGACGTAGCGGGCCGCGGCTTCGAGCTGGTACTCGAACACCCCGGGCTCGGTGCTGCGCATGGCCTCCATGAGCCCCCGGCCGGCGAGCTGGGAGGCTCGGCGCACGAGGGCGATCTCGCGGGAGCTCTTGATGCTGCGCAGCTGGTCCAGGATGGGCGTGAGGTCCTTGATCGCGAGGCCCGGGTGGCGGATGCGGAGCAGCTCGGCGAAACGGCTCTCCCGGGGCAGGCGGCCGTCCCAATAATCGGCGGCGATCGCGGCGTCCGCGGCCACGAGCTCGCCCCGGCTCTGGGCGTGGCCCTCGGCCGGTGCCGACTCCGCGTAGATCGCGCTCGCCGGACCGTCCGGGAGCGGCCAGCGCTCCGTCATCGCCGCCGTCGAGCGAACCTCGTCCACGCCCGTGAGCGCCCTCACCCGATCGGCGTCCTCCGCCGAGAGCACCTTGCCTTCGGCGCGCTCCAGCCGCTCGTTGCGAGGCGGAAGATGGAGGACGGCCCTGTGCGAGCGGCCGTCGAGCAGGAGGTAGGCCCCCGGCGTCTCGATGCCGGAAAGGTAATAGAACGTGTTGGACTGTCTCGGCAGCTGATAGCCGTTGGTCAGGGGCGCCCCCCCGACGACGGCCACCGCGTCGCGGCCGATGGCGTCGAACACCTTGGCCCAGCGCGCCTTGAATTCCTCGGGCGGGAAATCGGTCTGGTAGGGCTGGGCCGCGGCCAGACTGGTCGCGAACGAAGCCAGAACGGCGATCACCGAGCGGCGGATCAGCATCGGGCGGTCTCCCTTCGGGTCAGTTCGGCGCGGCGGGAACCAGGGCGGTGAATCAGCGGGAGAGGGCGCTTCTCAGGACGAACAGCAGGTTGGCCGGCCTCTCGGCCAGACGCCGCATGTACCACGGGAACCAGTACTCGCCGTAGCTGATCAACACCCGCAAACGCCTTCCTTCGGAGACGAGCCGCTCCTGCAGCCGCCGCCTGATCCCATACAGCATCTCGAACTCGCAGTCGGCCCGGGGAACGCCCTGGCGAGCGATGAAGTCCTGCAGCCGACGGAGCAGCCGGGGATCGTGGGTGGCGATCCCGAGCAGGGCGCCGGGACCGCGCGGCCTGGCCGAGAGGCAGCGCGTCGCCAGCGCGAAGTAGCTTTCGTCCACGTCCTTCTTGCGCGGGAATGCGACGTGGGGCGGCTCACGGTATGCGCCCTTCACCAGGCGGATGGCGGGCCCCAGAGGCAGCAGGGACTCGAGGTCGGCCGGGGTGCGTCGCAGGTAGGCCTGGAGGCAGACGCCGACCTGGGGTGCCCGGGCGCGGGCCCGCCGGTACTGCTCGAGGGTCGGGTCGACGTAGGTCGAGCCCTCCATGTCGATCCACAGGAAGTTGCCGCAGGCCCCGGCCCGCTCCACCAGCCGGAGCAGGTTCTCGAAGCAGCGCTCGGGGTCGAGGTCGAGGCCGAGCTGGGTCAGCTTCACCGAGACCTGGGTGTCGAGGCCGGCGGCGCGGACTCTTTCCAGGACCTCGAGGTAGTGGCGGGTCACCCGCTCCGCCTCGGCGGGGTCCGAGAGGTTCTCGCCGAGCTGAGTCACGATCGTCCCGATGCCGTGGGCGTGCAGGGCCTGCGCGGCCCGGAGCGCGTCCTCGATCCTCTCCCCGGGCATGAAGCGCGCCACCGAGCGTCTCACGAACGCATGACGCACGGCC
>WNFV01002546.1_pt1 | contig 24160 bp, 28 predicted proteins | sample 5400101 | NCBI WGS metagenome assembly WNFV01 (sample SAMN13153361, study PRJNA577476) | soil metagenome | isolation source: 115 cm soil or saprolite under grassland replicate 1 | place: USA:California | collected 2016-06-15 | reverse complement strand
CGACGGTGTTATTTTGCCGCCGCGCATCGCGCCGACGCACATCGTTATTCTGCCAATCATGACCAGGGAAGAGACGCGGGCGAATGTTTTGGAAACCTGCGACAGACTCGCCGCGGAGTTGCGTGCGAAAAAATTTCTCGATGATGTTGTGATTGAGACTGAAGTGGATCGGCGCGATCTCGGCGGCGGAGTCAAGAATTGGGACTGGATTAAGAAAGGTGTGCCGCTGCGAGTTGAGATCGGGCCGCGTGATCTTGAAAAAAATTCGGTCACAGTGAGCCGGCGTGATCAACCGGTGAAAAACAAAGAGTCGATGCGGATGGACGAATTCGCTGCGCGCGCTCCGGAAATTCTTGTCTCGATTCAGGATTCGCTCTATGCGCGTGCGATGAAGTTCCAGGACGCAAACACACACGCGATAAATTCGAAGAAAGATTTCTACGACTTCTTCACCGCGAAAAACCCTTCGAAACCCGAAATCCACGGCGGCTTTGCGCTCGCGCACTGGAACGGGTCACGCGAGATTGAGGAACAGATCAAGAACGATCTTAAAGTCACCATTCGCGTCATTCCGGTGGATGATTCGTCCGAGCCGGGGCAATGCATTTTTACAGGTGAACCGAGCGCCCGTCGCGTCGTTTGGGCAAAATCATACTAGCGACAGGCTTGGGACGGGCGTGTGTGACGTATGAGTTGACGGCGAAGCGGTGACTGGTTTATTTCCGCCCGCCGATGCAGTTAAAGCTTTATAGCCGCGAATGGTGTTCCTGGTGTATTGATGCAAAGGATTATCTCAGCGAGAAAGGCTATTGCTTCCAGGAGATCGACGTTGGCAAAGACCGGCGGGCGTACGAGGAGATGAAACAGCTTTCTGCTCAAACCTACGTGCCCACGTTTGTGGCGGGCGATAAAGTTTTGGCAAATTTTGACACCAATCAGCTTCAAAAATTTCTGAACGAACACCAGATCAATCCGTAGGCAGGCTGTATCGTGATGCTTTTCGGTCTCCTTCTTACGCTCGGCGTGGCCGTGCTCAGCTTCGGTCTCCGCACGTTTCACAATTCGTATGCGCAAAAGGCCGGGGCGCTTGGGATTCTCGCCGCCACGTTTCTTGGATTTTATTTTGCTACCAACAACTGGGTCTGGGGTTTGATCGCGGCTGTAGCCTGGCTGTTTCTGCCTTGGCTGGAAATTCTCACCCGGATTCGTGCGTTGCGACTTCCAAAAGAAAAACAGCTTCGACCGAAAAGTCCGCCATCGTCAGACACGTTCCCAGCGCTTAGCGAAATCACGCGCGAGATCGAGGACGAAGGGTTCGTTTACGTGAGCGATGCCGGGTGGGATTGGGAAGATTACCGGCAATTTTTCCGGTTGTTCTACAGAGAAGAAGATCGTGCCCAGGCCGCTATCTGCCTGAATGAGCAGCGTGATTTTTCATTTTATTACCTGCGCATTTCATCGCGCACGAAGGATGGCACGGTTTGGACAACGTGGAATTATCCGTTGTCCTACGGCTTGAAACTCTCTCCGGCGTTCAGGATCAATCGGCAGCGGCCGGATCGATCTTTCTGGCAGCTTGATCAGAGTCATCGCGAATTTTTGCGGCAAAAGAAAGTTGATCCTGCGGAGATCGAACCGCTCGATGAAAAGCAGATCCAGGCTGACATCGAGAAAGATCTGCGCGACCAGATCGCGCACAACATTCACAAAGGCGTTCTCAAGCAAACCGCTACAGGCGACGTGAAATATTCCTGGCGCGGGATGATTTACCTTTGGTGCCAGTTCCTGGTCGATCTCGTGCGGCTATAGCTCCGTTCCGGTCATCCCGAGCGGAGCGAGGGACCTCACAATCAGCGCTTCCGCGTGCACTACTCGAGAAATTCTGCCATTAGGGGTCTACGAGAGATTCTCGCTGCGCTCGGAATGACAGTTGACGCGGACGATTTATCGCCTGTGCAGTTTCTTGGTTGGGCGAACGCTCAATCTGTTCATTTGAACTTGCGTGATCCACTGCTTTGAGGCAGCGTCTCTGCATGCTCACCGACAGGCAAAGGAGCGTGCTTGATTTTATTCAGCGCGAGCAACGCGAGAAAGGCATTACGCCGAGCACGCGCGAAATCCAAAATCATTTCGGGTTCGCCAGCCAGACATCAGTGATGCAATACATCGCAGCACTGGAGCGAAAAGGTTTTCTCGACCGGCACGCGCGCAAAGCTCGAGCGTTGATCACGCCGGCCATGAAGGTTCGGATTACCGACATTCCAATTTACGGCCAGATTCCGGCTGGAATGTCGGCGTTGACTGAACAGAGCATCGAAGGGCACGTGTCGCTGGACACGCGCTCGGCAAATGTGTTCAAGAATCGAGGCACATTCGCGCTACGAGTGCGAGGCGACTCAATGATCGGAGCGCACATTGTCGATGGCGATATTGTGATTTTGGAAGACACGAAAGAAGTGCACGACGGCGATATCGTTGCGGCTTTGATCGACGGCGAAACGTCATTGAAGCGTTATGTGATGGAGCGCGGCCGTCCGTATCTGAAGGCGGAAAACCCGCGTTATCCCGATCTGGTGCCGGCTCGCGAGCTTAAGATCCAAGGCGTGATGGTCTCACTGATCCGAAAACAAGAGCGGCGGAAAAGACATTGAACGGCCTCGTCATTCCGAGCGAAGTCGAGGAATCCCGTTGCATTAGCTTGGGTTAGCGGGATCCTTCGACTCCGCTTCGCTGCGCTCAGGATGACCCTAAAAACGTTCCCTTGAACATATGCTGCAGACACGCCATGTTTATCTCCCATGGCTGCGGACGCCAAAATTATCGATCTACGTAACCTTCTGGCGGAGCGTTTTCCTCATCCTTCGTGTACAACAGCGAGGCGCTTAAATACAGGCTTACGTTTTCTTGAGGAATCCATTGGTGGCGGATTGCCGCGGGGCGCGATCACCGAATTGATCAGCCCGGGAACAACTGCAGGAAGCGCATCGCTCATTCACGCCCTCATCCATTGCGCGTATCGCGATAATTATTTCCTGGCGCTGATTGATGGACGCGATTCGTTTGACCCTTGCGGGTTGGATAATGCATGGCTGCAACACCTGCTTTGGGTCCGGTGCAGCAAAGCATCTGAAGCCGTCAAAGCGGCTGATCTGCTTTTGCGCGACGGTAATTTCCCGCTGGTGATTGTCGATCTGGTGCTGAACGCACCGGAGGAATTCCGTAAAATTCCGCAAACGAATTGGTATCGCTTGCAACGGTTGGTCGAGGTGCTGCCCACGGCATGTCTGGTTCTCACGCGATATGAAATGGTTAGTAGCGCGCAACTGAAACTGGTGCTCGAAAATTCGTGGGACATTCAAACTTTTGAAAACGAGGACGCGCTTTCACGACTTCGAATTGTTGTGAAACGATCGCAGCTGCAACCAGAAGTCAGCCGCCTTCGCTATTTGGCTACGGCGAGCCAAGGAAGTCTGAAGTCAGAGGTCAGTTAGAGCGATGTTCGCCACGATTTATTTGCCGAACTTCTATTTGCAGGCAGCCACGCGGCATCAGCCGGAACTCTGCGAAAAACCAGTAGCGTTGATTGAAGAACACGAAAGGAAGCCGGTCGTCATTCAACTGAACGAAGCCGCAGAAAACGCCGGTATTCGAAAAGGAATGACTCCGAGCCAGGCGTTGGCGCGATCATTGCGGGTGGTCATCAAAGTTCGTGCACCCACGCAGGAAAAATCGATACAGGAAATTTTGCTTCACTACGCCTTTACTCTCAGTCCTTTTGTGGAAGACACTGCGCCGGGTGTTTGCACAGTTCAGTTTACGAACTGCCGCAATTTGAGTGAGAAGGTAGTTCGCGTTATCGAGCAATTAGCCGAGTGCGAAATTCGCGCTCAAGCCGCGGTTGCTCCGACGTCAGATAGCAGCTTTCTGGCAGCACATCTGGCTCGGCCCGTATTGCAGATCGAGAACGCAAAAGAATTTCTCGCACCTTTGCCGATAGAAACTCTCGCCATGGCTGCGACGTAAATTGACCACCAGGCTTAGCGGTCTTTTTTATTTTCCCCGATTTCTTCCGTTCGCTTCAGCACGAATGATTTTACCCGGGCATACTCTTTCTGAGCTCCGCTGGCAAAATCGCGCGGCCCGTACTCGAACAGCACCACGAAACAAAAAGTCAGGACCAGGAACAGGGCGAACCAAAAAAGGCCGCGCAGAAGCGCCATGTCAAAACGTAACGGTTACGCTAGTGCTATCAACAGCCGCGAAAGCTAAGGGGAGTTGCAAGCTGTAAGGCGCGAGGATATATGAAATCCCTCGCGCTAAACGGGTAGGTACCGAAGTGGCCAAACGGGGCAGACTGTAAATCTGCTGGCTTTACGCCTTCGCTGGTTCGAATCCAGCCCTGCCCATATTTTCCCCATGGGAGCTGTAGCGTGCGCTGTCCTCAGCGCAGAAAATTAAACCGGCAGCAAGCGCAAATCCGCTGAGACAGCGGACTCTACAGCACCTGTCCGCAGGCAATGCCGGGTGGCTAGTACCCGCCTCTTCGCTGGCCACCGTCACGCCGGCCGCCGTATCCGCCGCCGCCGTAACGCCCGCCGCCGCCGCCGCCACCCGGCGGCCGCTGCTCGCGCGGGCGCGCCTCATTCACTGTCATCGGCCGCCCTTCCATGGTGTGGCCGTTGAATTTCGAGATGGCATTCTGCGCTTCCTCCTCCGAACTCATCGTCACAAAGGCGAACCCACGTGATTTGCCAGTGAATCTGTCCTGCATGAGAGTCACTTCCTGCACAGCTCCAGCTTGCCCAAAAATCTCCTGCAGATCGTTCTCCGTCGTGTTGAAGGGGAGATTGCCTACGTATAATTTCGTTCCCATTGAGTTTATTCTAGAAAAACGCCGCCAGGTAACTGTTTCCGCTTATCGGATTTCAAATCGCCATTGAATAAACTCAACTGACAATCCACCAACTTCCGGGCTTCCGTTTCCCGTGTTGCGGTCACTTGTAAAATGCTTCTTTTAAGAAAGCAATACAAATCAAGGTCAATTTTTGGCGTTAGATAATGGCTCAAGCAGACAGGCGAGCAAGCACGAATAACCCAGCCCGTGTGGCAGTTACGGCGGCGGGTGTGATTAGCCCACTCGGGTTTGGTTTGGCCGAAACGCTCGAGTCGTTGCGCAGCGCACGGGACTGTGTGACTCCGGTGATGCGCTTTTCAGTCACGCAATGCCGGTGTAAAACCGCGGGCCAGGTTTCCGACTCGCGTCTGCTTGCCAGTCACGCGCAAATACCTCGTTCGGGACGCCTGCATCGCGCGTCGCACATGATGATTCAGGCGCTGCAAGAACTTGTGACGCAACAGCCTGAATTCGAACCAGAGTTAACGGTAGTTGGAACAACAAGCGGAGGCATGTCTTACGGCGAGCGCTATTACCGCTCGTTAAACGGAGCAGGGGATCTGCGGCATGCGCCGACATGGATCGCTAATTACCCGGCGCAAAAGCCGGTGATCGACGCGCAGACAGCTTTTGGAATTTCAGCGCCGTGTCACGTGATCGCGAACGCCTGCGCATCCGGGACAAATGCGATCGGTCACGCATTTGAATGCGTGCGCTCCGGTCGTCACCAACGGGTATTAGCGGGCGGGTACGACGCGCTCGCCGAAATGGTCTTCGTCGGCTTTGATTCGCTTCAAGCCTCAACGCCAGAGAAATGCCGGCCGTTTGATCGGTTTCGGTCTGGTATGGTGCTCGGTGAAGGCGCCGCGGTGCTGGCCTTGGAAAATCTCGAGCTCGCTCGCGAGCGCGGCGCGCCTGTTCTCGCCGAGATCATCGGTTACGGCATTTCTACAGACAACTTTCACATCACGCAACCGGAGCCGTCGGGCATCGGAGCGCGACAAGCAATGGAGCGGGCTCTCGAGAGCGCGCAGATCTCCGCCGCCGACGTTGATTACATCAACGCGCATGGAACAGCCACAGCTTTCAACGATGCAGCCGAGGGCAAGGCAATCAGCGCATTGTTCAATGGTGTGCCGGTTAGCTCAACCAAAAGCATGATGGGTCATTCCCTGGGCGCCGCGGGCGCCATCGAGGCCGTCGTTTGTTTGCTTGCGCTTCACCACCAATTTCTGCCAGCTAACATCAATTTCACCGCTCCAGATGACGATGTTGATCTCAACATCATTGCGAACGAAGCGCGACCAGCTGCGGTGACCATGGCGCTTTCGAACTCGTTTGGATTTGGTGGAACGAATGCTTCGCTGATCATGCGCAAGCTCGAAGCATGAGTTTGGCGATTGCCGGTATGGGGTGGGTTACCCCTCTTGGTGCTGGCCTTGATTCTGTTTGGGAGCGATTGCTTCAGGGTGAGGAAGCATCTGCGACGACGATTTCCGAACAAGTCGTCGGTCGCGCTTACAGCGTTTTTCGCGTACCAGAATCAGCGCTGAAGGGGATTTCCCATCCGCGTCTTCGCCGCGCCAGTGCTATTTCACGTTTTGGCGCGGCGGCTGGGTTGCATGCGTTGGAGTCTGCAGGACTAAGACTCGAGTCGCAGAATGCTGAACGAATTGCGCTCATCTTTGCCATCTCAAATGGAGGCGTCACTTACACGAAACGTTTTTACCATGAAATCGTCGGGACAGGCGCGCAGGCAGCCAGTCCGCTTCTGTTTCCGGAAACTGTGTTCAATGCGCCGGCAAGCCATCTTGCGGCTATCCTCGGCGTGACCGGCGCTACGTACACCCTCGTGGGCGACGGCGCCGTCGGCCTCGCTGCGGTAACAATGGCCGAGGAATTGATGGCGAATGAGATGCTGGACTATTGTCTCGTTGTAGGTACCGAAGAAATCGATTGGCTGTTATGCGATGCTTACCGGCGGTGGCGTTTGTTGCGTATGGCGCCGCCGATTGAGCCCTTCAGCAAGCAGAACCGCGGAATGATTTTGAGCGAAGGCGCAGGAGCGATCGTTCTCGCGCGCGATGGATTCGTCACGATCGAACGCGCGCATCCGGGCGGGCATTTTAGGAGACGAGCCGAAGCGGAAAAAATTTTGAAACGCATCCTATGTGATCTCGGCCAAATAGAAATCGATTTTGTTATTTCGAGTGCGAACGGGACGTTTGTCGATCAAGCAGAATCCCAAGCGCTTCAGGAGGTCGTTCCAAATGCGCTCGTTTACACAGGCAAACCCGCCTTGGGGGAGAGCGTTGGCGCTGCAGGATTGTGGCAGATCATTCTGGCGGCCCAAGCCCTGCATTCGGAAGAGCTTCCACCCGTGCTTCACGCGGACCACAGCGCCCGGGTAGGGCTTTCACTCTCGCGGACGCCGATTCCAAGCGCGCGACGCGCAATCGTTTTAAGCTGCGGACTTAATCAGCAAGCGGCAGGTTTGCGACTGGCGATCCAGTGACACTCCAGGCGATTTCATTGCGGTACGCCTGGTCATAAATCCCGATGAAATGATGGACGTTACAACTGAAGATCATGAACGAAGCGAGCCAAAAGTTTTTGGCGAATCCGCTTGCGTGCTGGGATAAACGTTCTTAATTAAGCGTCCATTTCCCCGCGCCAGTCGATTAAAATGGCGCTTACAACAGTCACCATGGCCAAATCAAAGAAAAAGAACAGGTCTGCAGCAAAGTCGGCTGTACGAAAGCCGCGGCCAGCTCGCAAACTTCAGGTTAGGAAGCCCAAGCCGAAAAATTCCGCACGTGGAAAGAAAATCGCGCGCCGTTCGCCAAAAGCCAACTTGCAAGGCACCGAGTCGCCCGCAGCGCTATTGGGATTGAATCATCGCGAAAAAAGGTTGGATCCGTTCGTTCGCAAACAAAAACAAAATCTGCTTCAGCTTCGCGATGCGGTAGTGGATTCGATGGCTGGCGTTGCCCAGGGTACCCTTCGCTCACGCGCTGAAGGCAGCGAAGCTTCGGCCTTCGGAATGCACCAGGCCGACGCCGGATCAGACGCATACGATCGCGATTTCGCGTTGAGTTTGCTCTCACAAGAACAGGACGCGCTTTACGAAATCGATGAGGCGCTGAAGCGCGTCGAGCTCGGGACATATGGAAAGTGCGAAATGTCCGGTAAACCAATCCCGCGCGCACGTCTCGAGGCGATTCCCTTCGCCCGTTTCACCGTGGAGTGTCAATCGCAGTTGGAAAAGCAGAGTAAAGCCGCCCGGATGCGACCATCAGTTACCTCTTTGTTTGGCTTGACCGAAGAAGAAGGCGCCGAATCCGAGGAGGAGGAGGCCACTCCGCCGGAAGTGAAGGAGTGATCGACGCTTATGGCTCAGGAGATTGTTACTCTCGAATGCACCGAAGCTAAAGCGCTTGGGAAGCCGCCTTCGCGTTACATGACGACGCGTAATAAGAAAAGTCCACGGACGCCGAATCGCTTGGAGAAGAAAAAATACAATCCGTTTTTGCGGCGGCGCACCTTGCACCGCGAAATTAGGTAATCAGCCATGCAGCCGAAAACTCCAAAACGCCGTTCAGCATTTCGCCGCGCCAATCGGCCCATGCCGCGGCGCCGGATCGATATCGCCATGGAGGCAATCGATTACAAGAACCCTGATCTTCTGAAAAAATTTGTTACCGAGAGCGGCAAAATTCTGCCTCGTCGCGTTACCGGCATGCCCGCATACATCCACCGGAAAATCACACGCGAAATCAAACGCAGCCGTTCAGTGCTGTTGATGAAGTAGTTCGCGGTGGTCCGAAGAGTCGGACTCGTGTGATGGGAAGGACGTGCTACCCCTTCGGCGTCCGCTCGCCTTCCTCAATCAACTTCCAGAACTCGCGCGTTTCGCCCAATTGCGCGTCCTCGGAAACAGGCAGCTTGCTGCGGAACAGAAAATCGCGAAGCGTGTTTTTGTGCAAAACGCGATGCACTTTGACGCCTTCGTCGGTTTTGGCGAAGTAAATACGATAATTCTTCGCGCGATAGCGATACAGCTTCTTCCCCTCGCGTTCGATCACGCCGAAGCGCTCGGAATCGAGCTGATCCAAATCTTCGGGTAAAATTTGAAACTCGGCCAGCAACTCAAGCTGCAACCTTTTTGGTAATGCCGAGATCTCGGCTGCGCTCAGCTCATTGAAGATGATTTGGAACATTATTTCGTTTAACAGGTGAAGCGTTGAAGCGCTTTGAACTTAGCTCGCGACTCTGATCCGCTTTAACGTTTCAACGCTTCAACGGTTCAACGGCCGTCAAACATAAACCCGGCGCACCCGCGCGCCAATTCGCGTCACAATTTCCCAAGTGATCGTGCCGGCTTTTTCGCCCAATTCCGAGCAGGGAATTTCTTTGCTGCCGTTGCGCCCCATGAGAACAACATGGTCGCCTACCTCCACCTCATCCAGCCCGCTCACATCGATCACCATCAAGTCCATTGTCACACGACCGAGAAGAGGGCAGCGCTTTCCGCGCACCAAAACGCCGGCGCCACGATTGGAGAGATGCCACGGGTACCCGTCGGCATAGCCGGCTGACAAAGTTGCAACGCGCATATTTCGCGGCGCGATAAACGTGCGGCCATAGCTGATTGAGCTGCCTTTTGGCACATCGCGCACGAGGCAAATTCGTGTTTTCCACGTCATCACCGGCTTGAGCAGCTGACGAAATTCCGGGAGCGGCGAAATGCCGTAGAGCATGATACCGGCGCGCACGATTTCGAAGGTCGGCCGATTGAACGCGAGTGTGCCGGCGCTTTGCAAGACGTGTGCTTTGTAGTTTCCCGGAACTTCTGCGCGGATTTGGTCAACGATTCTTTGGAATCGGACGAGCTGGTCGCGCGTGTATTCTGCGTCTTCGTTCGATACCGGCATATGCGTCGATATGCTGTGGATCTCAATATTCGCCATTTCCGCCACGCGTTGGAAAACCTCGCGTGCCTCATTCTGCACAACGCCCATTCGCCCCATGCCGGTGTCGATCTTGAAATTGACTGATACCCGCTTCAATCGATCGAACGCCTGAGCCTCTTCCAAACTGGAGATGGTCGGGATAAATCCGCGCTCGGCGATTATCGGGCGTTCTTCAGGAGTTGCGGGGCCGAGAATCACGATGGGATGCGGCAGCGATTCACGCAGGGTCAGAGCTTCTTCCACATTTGCGACGCCAAATAATTGTGCGTCATCGGCCAGCGCTTCCGCAACGCCCACTAATCCGTGGCCGTAAGCATTCGCTTTCACGACGGCGAGCATCTCAGCTGACCCGATTCGATCCCGTACGACTTTCGCATTGTGGCGCAAAGCGGCGCGATCAATCTCAGCCCAGCAACGATAACTTTCTTTCATTTCGGCATGGTGATGTGTGGTTCGCGCAGATAAATTGGTTCCAGCGGTGGCAGACAAAAGCTTCGTCGGGACTCCTTCGCAAGTCTGGCCAGTACGAGAGCCGAAGGAAACAAAATTAAGGGGCGGTGAAACTGCGAAAGCAACTCTGAAGAGAAAACCGGCGTTGCGGGGTCGAGCGATTCGAGTCTCGCTTTCAGCTCGATTTCAGAGAAGAGCGTAGGACCCTCAATCACTTCATTTTTCAGGATGCGCGCGAAGAAAAAAGATTTCCTGCGCGCATCGCCAATCGCACAATATCCCTGCGCATCGCATTGCATTGCGCAAATCGAGGGATACCCGATCAAGCGCGCATCACAAGAAAGTTGTATCCCGATCGCTGCCGAAATCGCGATGCGCGTTCCGGCATACGAGCCGGGGCCAAGTCCGACGATGATCGTTTCCGGAGCGCCAAATTTTCTTCGCACCGCCTGAAGGTTCTCGAAAAATGCTGCGGAATTTTTTCGGTCGTTAGGCCACTCGCGTGTGAACTCGATATCGCCGTCCAGCCAGGCCAGGCTGCCGCGTGCGGTGGAAAGTTCAAGCGCGAGAATTTTCATGACCGTGATGAAATAGCGTTATGATCCGCTGACGCTCCGATTTTATTTCAAAGGAAATCCAGCGCGCCTGCTCTGGAATCAATTCCGGGAAGCGATCGGCCCATTCGATCACTGAAACGCCATCGCTAAAAAAATAATCTTCCAGTCCAAGCCGCACGGCTGATTCTCGATTTTCCAGGCGAAAGAAATCGAAATGGTAAACAGGCAATCGCCCGCCTTGATATTCGTGCACGATAGTAAAGGTCGGACTCGTTACTCCGGCGTCGCTTCCCAGGTTCGCGACGAGACCCTGCGTGAACAAGGTCTTGCCACTGCCCAGTTCGCCTTTGAGCGCCAATATGGAACCGGCCACTAGATCCTCCGCAATTTGCCGCGCGAATGCTTCCGTTTCAGCGGGGCTGTTGGAAATGAACGTAGCCAAGAGGTAATTTGCGATTTGCGATTTGCGATTTGCGATTGAGCGAGCCAATTCGCGTCAGCAGCAAGTTTGGAAATTTTCGTCGCCATTGTCGCTCCAGAGAATTTCTGTCGCGCGGCGAAATGGCGAACAGTAGTTCGTAGTCCTCCCCTTCTGAAATTGCGTTGTCGATGGTTGTACTACGGGCTACCGGCAAATTTTCCAGCTGGATGTCGAATCCCACCTTGCTCGCGCGCGCAAGTCGGGGAAGATCAGTTCCGAGTCCGTCGCTTAAATCCATCATAGCGTGGATTGAGAAATTTTTCGTAAGCCAGCGCGACTCCGCAATGCGTGCAACGAACTTCAAATGCTTTCGTTTTAGTGCGCCTCCAAGCCGGCCGGTCACGAAAAGATCATCACCCGAACGTCCGCCACGACGCGATGCCGCGCGGGGTTTCTCAACAAATCCGATCACACTCACCGAAATCGCGATTGGCCCCTGGGTATTGCTCGTTTCGCCGCCGACAATGCTCACTTTGAAGCGGTTCGCCGCCTGGCGCAGTCCCCGATAAAGTCCTCGCACCCATGCGACTTTGGTTTGCCGGGGAACAATAAGCGTAATTAGCGCGAACTGAGGGACAGCGGACGCCGCGGCGAAATCGCTCAACGGACGCATCATTGCTTTCCATCCGACGTCTGACGCATTCGTTCCGTGCGCAAAATGCACGCCTTCGACCACGCAGTCCGTTTTTAGCACGAGATATTTTTTGCTTCGTGGTATTTCGACAATCGCGCAGTCGTCGGCTGAACCCGCAAAGACTTTCCCGCCTCTCCCACGCGGAAGATGAAGCAAGATTCGGCTGAGCAGTCGGTCTTCACTCAGAGCACCGAGTTTCATTGAGAAAGAATCTCTGGAAACGCGAGGGCAGTGAGAGTCAGCGAGTTGAAGAGTGAATGCATAGTCATCGAAACAAGAATCGAGCCGCTCCATTCGTAGGCAATCGCGAAACAGCTTCCCAAGACAAACAACGGCACGAACGAGGGAAAATGTGCGTGGGCCACGGCGAATAGCAGTGAGCTAAGTATCACCCCCAAAAGACAGCCGACGTAGCGTTTGAGCACGCCGTAGATGAAAAATCGAAAAACAAACTCCTCGACGATCGGGGCGATTGCCACCGCGAAAACAATGATCATAATCCGCTCCTCGATCGTGCGCGATGCACTGAAGAACTCGACGATGCTCTGCTTGCTTGAGCCGCCACCGAAAAACCGCTGATTAATGGTCTCGGAAAAACCGATCAATGGATAAGCAAAAAAGAGCAGGATGGCTCCAGTGCCTAAAGTTCGAAAAAAATTGATTCTGAAAAATCCCGCCAATGCGCCGACATCAAAACCGCGAAATTGCAGAAGAGTGGCTATGACGAGCACCACGAAAGCGCTGAGGAGGAAATTGGCGAGAAGATTACGTGGGTGAAATTGAAGCGTCGGGTCCTGAACTGTTGAGCCGATCGTCAGTAGAAAGAAAAAGATCAGCACACTCGCGAGAACTGCTTCCGGCAGCCCAAAAGCGCGCGTCGGCACGTCGGCCCCGGAAGCGCTACGAATCCGTGTACTGATCTGATAAATCAGCGACACATACACACAAAGACTGGCAATGAAGTAAAGAGCGGAAAGCAAACCCAGGGCGAGGCTCGGGGCCGCTCCGAATGTCGCCAAAACATTCCCGAATAGCATGAGGGTGTGCGGAAGTGTGCGCTACCCTCAGCAACTACGGGGCGTAGTAACTCGGCAGGAAATACGCGCGCCCCGATTCCAGTTGCGGCACGAGTTGTTTTGGAAGTTGCAGTTCGATTTTCGACTCCGATTCTCCAAATACGCGCAGGAATCGCGAAAGACTAAATGGCGGTCCGTATTTTACGACTTTCGCGTCCGGCGCGTTCCCCAGTTGTTTTGCTTTGGTGAAGGCGTCGTCTAATTCACCGAGACCGTCTATGAGTTTGTTCTGCAATGCTTCTTTGCCCGAGAGAATTCGCCCATCGGCGATCGTGTTGCGCAGAAGATCGGCCGGCAGGTTTCGCTCCTTTGCGACGATGCCGAGAAATTTGTCGTACGTGCCCATGATGAAGGTCTGCACGAGCTCCCGTTCCTCCGGTGTTATCGGTCGCGCTCCGTTCAACATGTCTTTGAATTTGCCGCTCTTAAAAACTACGGATGCGAGGCCGATTTTGTTAAACAGTTGCTCGTAATTCAGGGTTTGAATGATTACTCCAATGCTCCCGGTGATCGTCGTTTCATTAGCCATCAAAAATTTGCCGCCGCAAGAGACATAATATCCGCCCGAGGCCGCCAAGGAATCCATATAGACGACAACCGGTTTCTTTGCGCGCGTCTTGACAACCGCACTGTAGATCGCATCGGAAGCAGTGACTTCTCCGCCGGGCGAATCGATCTCCAGCACAATGGCCTTTACGCGATGATCCTCCCGCGCTTGTTGAAGTGCTGCGCGCAAGTCGTCCACCATCGAGTCGCTGACGTTTCCCGGGATCGACGAGCTGATCAGGCCACGCATGGTGATAACCGCGATTTTGTCCGTGGTCATGCGGGCACCTCTTTGAAGCAGGATCTCGCGAAAACGCGGGATTGGCTCCGCTTCCCTGATACCGCCGACGCGCTGAAACATGGCGATCATCAACACAAAGTTCACGAACAGACTGGCGCAAAGCGCGATGAACAAAAAGATGCTTAGACAACCCAGCCTGCGATCGGATGCCATACCGGAACGAAACTGCCGGAGAACTGTCGCGCGCACAAGCGCTTTTCATGCTTCGCGCGACGATCCGCTACTGACCAGTCGTCAAGCTCGGGCGAAATAGCGTAAGGCGCGTAAGCTTGGCAAAAAGAAGTAGGCGCCGCCGCGGACCGTCACAAATTGTGGCAGACCGGACACACGCCGCCGTAGCGTGCCGTCGCCAGGAATAGCAAAGTTACCAGTAACCGGGCACCCCGGTATTGATTCACGAGTGCCCAGAAGCGGGTCGCTTTCGCCGGTTACGCCGGAAAACTTGCTGTTCGCTATCCATGCATTTTGCAGGAACTCGAACTGGCGCGAAATATTGGCATTGAGACAAATGAAATGTAATCCGCGAGGCGACTCGTTAGGCGGAGCTGCCTGCAGCGCTTCTTCGGGCAACAGCTCCGAACCGTACTCGCGACCCCGCCGCAGAATACGATGAAACCGAACCGACGACGTTAGGTCATCGTAGAATCCCTTCGGACCGAAACCCAGCATAATGATAAGTTTTCGAAGTGCGCTGAGTCGCCTCCCAGGAAAGTCACTGTTGCGCGGATTCGTTCGGCGAACATGTGCGCCGAAAGGACACCGCGTGCCAACTGGATCGCTCTCGTAAGTAAATTGATTCTGCGTAATGGTCCGCGGATCCGTGCCGGGAATCGGTTCGGCCTGGATTGGCACCAAAGGATCGCCTGCTCGCGTACGGCCGACCATTTTCGCGCCTAATTGGTTGGCGCCCGCAATATTTCCGCCAGCTTGTCCATAAAGAAACTTCCAGAAGCCTCGGACGTCCTGTTCCAATTGCCGCATGACCAGATAGCTTCCATTTCGCGCCAGATCTTTTTTCGCGGGCGCATCTTCCGCATTGAGCAAACCTGTGGTGCCAGCATCGGGCTCGAGCAATGGCCGATCGGTTATTTTTCCGTACTCGTTGGGATACCCGAGCAGGAACTCACCCAACGCAACAACGTTGATGTATCCCAATTGAGTGCACGGCCTCTCCAGTTGCAGCTCCCAATCGATCTGCGGCTGGCTGATGCCGTCGGCAAACCCGAACGGTTCGTCGCCGTCGAGATTGCTCGTGCCAAGCGAAGTGATCTCCTCGAATGCTTCACTCCAGTTCTGATCCCTGGCTCTTTGAATAAACGAATCGAGCTGGCCCTGCTCGGCAAAGAACATTACCACCGCATGGGGCTCGCGTCCGTAGCTGCCCCAAGTCCAATTTGATGGCGCGTTTTTTCCGACGTCACCCAGTTGTCGCGCGCGGCTTTCTTGCCCCATGCCTCCACGAAACTCATGCGAAAAACAGGCAATGATTGATTCCGCAACGCCGAGCGCTTTGAGGCCAGGCGCCGTAACCGCGATGTTCATCGCAGTGTTTGGAGGCGGCTTTTGCACAACAGCCGTGGTTACCGGAGCCGAGCGGATCCACGTTTTAGCCGCATGTGCATTCTTCACGCGCACGAGCACATATGACGCACTCGTCAAGTGACCGTATCCAAAGCGGACGAGACCTTGTACGTCGGCGTAATCGACTTGGCTCATAGTAGTACGACCCAATCGCGGGCTTGATCGTTAGTCATTGACGACAGCTCCAATCCTTGACGAATCCGAGTGTTTCTCTCCAAGTCGACCGCACTAAGTCCTGGATAAGCCTTGTACCAAACCTGGCTTGGTAACGTGTGACGCCGGAGGTACTCCTTATAATTTCGCTCGTCGATGCAACCATCCCGCACGAGCCAATTCGTTCTGGGATAACCAATCCCATTGCTAAAGGAAGCATTCAGTCCAAAACCTGTTTTGTTGATGAAGTCATCCATGTAGCTCTCGACGCTGCCGTCGTAGTTGCTGCAAAAGATCATTCGTTCCCTGCCAGCAACAAACACCCATCGCGCGAAGTGAATTGAGCGTATTCGACCGAGCCTGCCGGCACGGGTGATATGGCGCGCGCCGTAGTTGACCGTCTTGAGCACGACGCTGGTCGTCAACAGTCGCACGAGACCCGGCTTCAAACTCCCCATGGCGCTGAATTGATTCGTGACGTCGTGGTCCTCGAAGCTCGAGAGGTTTTCCGAATATTCCTGATCAACCATGGGACAAACCATGGGATCGCTCTTTTCCAAACGGCGCAGCGCAAAGATGTAAAATGGCGCGAGGAGGAGAAGCAGTGGCGATAGTAACAAACCCAGCAATGGAAACCAAATCATGTGCAGCACATTTTTGATCTGCCATCCGATTGGCGTTGGATCTTCTTTCGATAATGTTAGGCGTCCTGCCGATTGTTCCGCGTTAACGAAGCTCCGCAATTTTTCGTGAACCCCGGGTGGCGGGAGGCTCCGCAACGTTGCAGCATTTTGTTCGATGTAATTCTCAAGCGCATCGTAAAGCGCGGCTTCTTCGCGGATCTGGTGCACTGTTCGCCCCCGCCAGTTCACGTAGGCAGCAATAGCCGGAGCGTCGTGTTGTTTCATCCAGTCGAGAAGGTCTGTGTCAGGCGCGAATCCCTGACAGCATGAGAAAATCTTTCCCAAGCCTTTACCGGCGCGCTTGATCAACTTGCCCAGAAACGCATTCGCATCGCCATCGACATCTCCCAGAAACGCCAGATACAGCGGATAAGTGCGCGGTCTCAGACCATAGACACGCACATCATCAGTCGTTTTATCGTCGAGGATAACGAATCGCGCGAAGTGGAGCGTCTCGAATTCGGCAAAAGGCAACAGAGCGTTATTCGGATCAACCTGTCCCGGCCCGCGGTTCATCGAATCAAGCAACTGCCGAAGCTCGGTCTCGCGCTCCGGAATGATCGGCGCGAGGACCATGAAGTTCGATTGAGGAGTCATGGCGCCTGCTCGAACACCTCATCACCTGTGGGCTCGTAATGAGGCACGTCGTTCATGTTATGGCGTAGCTGTGATAACTCGAAATACATCCGCCGCCTGGCACGGCTTTGATTACCCAGCGGACGATGCTCGGCGATGGTATGCCATGGGTTGTAAGAGAGCTTCTTGGCAAATTCCATTTGTGCCGGCGAATCGAATTTCTGCTTTGGCAGCCGAAGTGTTGCTACTGATACCCGTGGCGAAAGTTTCTCCGGCCAGAGCACGCCGTTGTTTTCAATCGGCATCAGGAAAGGATCGGTTTGCAATTGCAACCGAAAGTCGAGTTCCACGTCTCCTTCATTCAACGCCTTGACCATCGCATTGCGCAGATAATCATCTGGTGGACGGAACGGCAGCCGCGGGATGGGAGTTTTCTTGTTCGTCTTAGGCCAGACCGAATATTGCATCGCCTGGCCCTCGCCTAGCAGATAGGGCACGCAGCTAAAGTACGGAGCTTCAAACGGGCTGCTCTGCGTCTTCACCCACAACCCCTGCATGATCATGTCCGCTATGTGAGGTTCCTCGAAATTAACGAAATGAAAAATCTGCGCATTTTTCACGCTCCATTTTTGCAGATGCGCATTCGACTTTATGTCTTGAGTGACAAATGTGGGCGTGGAGACACCGAACAGGTCCAGGGTAAATTTCTCCTCGTCCATCAATTTCGGCCCGGGAACGCCCATTAGTTTGATGCTGATGCTCATGAATCCGACGTCGTCGATGTCCGGCGTGATGTAAGGACCCGGTCCGGAAAAGCGGACCCAGCAACGAAACGTTTGTGGCCTGGCATAGATGCCGTAGCGAAATTGCGGCGGAAGATTGTCGTGAACGATAAACTCCCCGCGCACGATGCCTTGAGTTTTGGTGTTCCCGCCGCGCTCAAATCCGCCGGGTTTCCAGAGTCCTCGCATTTGCGTGGTAAAGCTCTCGATGACGGAGTTGAGAAATTCCTCCTCGTTAGGCAACGGCTTTTCCTCCGCGATTTTCAATCCATCGTCCTTTCGCTTTTTGTTCATCAATGCGGTGACGATGCGCGCTACTGGATCGCGCAGGGTGGCGTCGAATATCGGCCGCAGCCAGGGATCGATTCGGCGCTCCATCTGCAAGAGGAACATCGTGGTGTCGCTCACCCAGTTCAGAAACCGCGAACCAGTGTTGGCTCGCGGCATTGGGCGGCTGACGTTTGAATTCACGGCATCTCCGATCGCCGCACGATCTGATTACGTGGCAGCCGGAAACTCCAGGGCGAAATCAATCAAGCGCTTTTTGCCCAGGTAAACTTTGCCGAGGTAAGTGCGTGGCGCGACTTCGCGGATCTCATCGCGTACCCAATGCGCCAGCAGCGACGTTTCGGAATAGTCGAGGACGATGCACTCCTTCTTGTCCATCCAGCTCGGACCTTTGTAAACCTTGGCGATGATCGCGTTCAATCCGAACGGCAAAATTTTGTTTCGTAACACGCCTTTGCTCGGATCAAAAACTTTTCCCTGCCACGCAAAATGGTTTATGAAAGTCGCAATGTCCTGCGTGTAAGTCGTCCCTGGTGCGACAATCGCCGTTCCCTTCGCCTCGCCGCTCGGAATTTCGCCCACAGGACTTTGCGTGAACAGATCATCGAGCTGTGTCTGCGACATCTTCAACATTTCTGGAACTGTGACTGGCATGGTGTCTCCTTTCCTTTTAATCCGCTAAAGCGTTTTCAAATATTCGATTAGCGCGCGCTTGTCTGAATCCGCCAGGTCGGTGCCGAAATAATGTCCCTTGTCTTCGATGAAGTCGGGGCATTTGTTTGCCGCGAGCAATTCGGGAACCGCTTTTGTTAGTTCGGTAGTGGCTTCGTCCGACGAAAGGTTCATGGCGTGAATTTTCACCAGCGCCTTGACGATTTTCGCCTGCAACACGACCAATTGCCCGAGATCAGGCTCGAGATTGCCGATCAAATTAATCGGCACCCCTTTCGGGATCGGGCCGATTTTGATGTATCCGTCCTTGTCGGCTAACCGCTGAAGCCGTTTCGGCACAAACTCCTTGCGCAAGTGCAGTGTGCATTCGTTTTGGGTTCGCCAGATCGAGTCTTTGTTGAGTCGTTTTTCCGGCCAGAGCAATTTTTCGATCGCATCGTTAAATGCATCCATCCGGCCCGCCACTGAAGGATCACCGGTAAACTTTCCCAGCGTGTTGTTATGCAGTAACGGCGCAGAACTCCAGACGCTGACCAGCGACGGAACCCGATAATAACCGGGCGCGACATCCTTCTCTTTCGGCTTGAATTTGATCGGATGCGTCTGATCAAACGGATTGAAAAATTCGAGCTCGTCCACGGGCGAGAGTTCTTTGTACGTGAGCGAGGAAAAATTGTCCCAGACATGACCGGCTTTGGCATTCGTTGCGAATGCGCGGGCCGAATTCGTTTCGATTTTTGTCAGTGGGTAACGTCTGTCATTTGAAAGAAAATTATTCTCCAAGAAATCGGGCGCCATCACCGCTGCGCGGAACCACGTTTTTCCGTCGCCGGAGCGCGGATCGATGTTCGCCGACGGTTGTTTGCTCGAGTGACATGCGGCGCAGCTTTCGGCAAAAACTTCTTTTCCGTGCGTCATCACGGCGGCATCCGTAGTGATGTAAGTCTGCCCGCCGGGTGCATCGGCCAGATGGAACGGCTGAAGCCGGCGGAAAAAGGCGGCGATGTTTCCCAGACGCTCTTCCGTCGCGCGCCAGAAAACGGAATGTTCGCGTGCATAAGGAATCTCGAACGGTTTTTGCGGCGTTAGCCCGATCAAGCGTTGGTGGCGCGTCAGCCAATACTCGGAAAACATGCCGATGTTGACGTAAACACGGATCGTCGCACCCGCGACGCCGATTGAATCTGCGCCGTCTTTCAGCACATGCGGCACCAGCATCTCCTCCTTTTCTGCTGGCAACGCAAGTGTTCCGCCCGCCATTTTCTCCGGCACCGCGATGTGTTCCCGCTCAGCGAGCAAAAAGATCGGGTTGATCGCATTTGGGTTGTTAATGTGATCCGTTGCGATGCGCGAGGTATCGGAAGTGCCGCGAGGCTGTGCGAGCAGCATCTCGTAAAAGAAGCCGCCCTTCTCGACGTTACAGGCGAACACTTTTCCCTCGTTGATGTACTGATTGCCGATCGCCGAGGCCAGATTTTCCCAGCGCGGATTTTCGGGATCGAGCGGCGGATTACTTGGATTCGGCGCGATATGGCAGGAGCCGCACGCTACGCCGACGCGATACGGACGGATGAGCTTGTTGTCGTTGTAGTAAGCCGGATCGTTCATGAAACGATCGCCATTCCATTTCTTGCGCGCTTCCTCGTTGAAATCCGGATTCGGAAAAAGCCGAAAACCGAGCACACCCGAAGGCTTCCCGTAGACTGTTAGATCGATGCCTGCCGGTTCGGGCTCCGCCTCTTCGTCGAGCCACAACCCGAATTCGTCCGGCTTGCTCGCCGCACGGAATCCCGGCTCGTTCACCAGGCCGAGCACTTTGAAACGTTCGCCGCGCGAAAATTTGCGGTTATCGAGCATCTTCAGCAGATCCATTAGACCGAAACTGTCCTGCGCGGCGTGATTCCAAAAATGCTCGTTGCCGCCGCTCCAAAGATTCCATGTATTGCGGCCCATGATTTCCTCCGACGAAAGATCAATGCCGCCATCCATCGGCTTGAAAATGTCTGCAGTGATTTGCGGAAAGTCGGCCGTGCTTTTTCCTGCCGCTTTAGCTTCGTCGATCGGCTGGTTTTTTTTGCAGCTGGCAAACACGAGTAGGGCACACATACCGACGCAAGATCCGACTCGACTGAGACGGAGAAGATGGCCCCTCGCTTCCAGCAGTGCCTTCACCGAGCCATCATTGATACGTCGCTCGTGAATCGTCTGGCAAGAAAAATTCCGAGAAAACAAGGAACGACGGCTTGCAAGGGCGTAGCATTCGCGCCGAAGATTTTTCTGAGCCCGCCGACGACCGTCTCGTCCTCCGGTTAGAATGCCCATTCGCCGCGAGCAAATAAAACGGCGAACAAGGCGAAGAACAAAAGGGACCACACTGTGAGAACACCAGCCCAAAAGCGGTTTTGGCTGAGCAAACCGAAGAGTATGAAGATCGGGAACATCGTCAGGGTGTAGCGCGGGATGCTTCGGAAGTAATTTACACTGGCGAACAAAATCCAGTTTCCGGTCATCCACACTGCGTACATCGGGCGCAACTTGATCCAACTAATGATCGTGCAGATAAGTCCAAGCCCCAGGAAAGCCAACTCCTGCACGCCTACCATTTCCGCTTCATTCGGCGTCGGGTATTGCGCTTGGATCATTTTCCAGATGCCAGCCGACGGCAATGCAAACGATTGCTCGAATGATATCTTTCGCATTTGCAAGAATGCCAATGCGTCTCCAGTCACGCGCCAGTTGAGCAGCAGATATACTGCAAAGCCGGTAGGGACTAATGCGATCCACAACCACCGCGGATTCCACCGGCGATTGGTCGAATATTTTTGTGCTGCCTCGACGGCTAACGTGGGAACAAGAACAGCGCCAGCTGCGCGTGTTAGCCAGCAAAATGCTCCTAGCAAACCCGCTAGTCCCCACCGATCGGTGCGCGCAGCCAGCACAGAACCGAGTGCCAGAGTCAGAAACAGGCTTTCGCTATATCCGACGTGAAGAAAGTAAGCTGTCGGAAAAATAAGAAAGAACCACACACTGCGCAGCGCTACCCCGCTGTCATAATCAAGTTGTACCAACCTGCGCAACAGCATCGCCGCGGCAATCGAAGCGATGCCGGAGACGATAAGCCCGGCAGCAAGATAACTTCCACTGATGTAAGCGACCAACCGAAGGAGGCACGGAAACAGCGGGTAAAACGCAAGCGAGCCGTCCGTCGCCTCGTATCCAAATTCTGCAATCTTTTGGTAATAGCCGAAATCCCACTGATCCCATAGCTGGAACCATCGATTTGGGGTTGGTGCGTATTTATCCCAAAGCATCGGGTAGCTCTTAACTCCGATAAGAAAGAGCAGTGCCTTGATCGCTATCACCCAACCGATCACGATCCAGTCTGCTCTCGGGAGGAAAGCAACGAGTCGCTTCATTTGCCCAGCCAATTAGTTTCGGCCCGCTGAAGATCACCCCTCGCCGCCAGCGGTAGCTCCACAAAAGGATGATTGAAGGTTGCTTTGGAGTGATTGCGCAAGAAAAAATTGTGAACAAGCGCACCACCGATATTAAATCCGTGCTGGTACGTCATTCGACGAATTCCACTTCGATTGGAACCTCGATGTAGCCCTTGTCGCGAGCGTCAGTCAGAAACTTGCGGATTGCTGCGCGTCCAGTCTCGCCGTAATCGCGGGTGAATTCATTCACGTACATGCCGATGAATTTGCTGGCGAGCTGCGCGTTCATGTCGCGTGCGTATGCGAGCGAATAAGCGACGGTTTCGTCCCGATGTGTGAGCCCGTAGTCGATGCTTTCGCGAATGATCTCGCTGATGTCACGTCGAACTGGTGGCGGGATATCTTTGCGCACCACGTTTCCGCCTAACGGCAATGGCAGCCCGGTCTTTCGTTTCCACCATTCACCAAGATCGACAATCTTCTCAAAACCGGACCGAGCGTATGTGAGTTGCCCCTCGTGAATAATCAAACCGGCATCCGCGCGTCCGCTTTCTACCGCATCGAAAATTTTGTCGAACGGCACGACAACATAATCAAATTTTCCGAGGAAAAGGTGAAGGGCCAGAAACGCGCTGGTCATCTTGCCGGGGATAGCAATCGTTCCGCTGCGCAACAACTCGCGAGCATCGCCTTCTTGATTGGGCGTTGAGCATTGGATGTTAGGCGTTGAATGCTTTCTGACCACAAGCGGTCCATATCCATCGCCCATGCTCGCCCCGCACGGCAACAGCGCATATTTATCCGCGATGTAAGCGTACGCGTGAATGGAAATGGCTGAAATGTGCAACTCGCCGCGCTGGGCCCGCTCATTCAACGTCTGAATGTCTTCCAGCCGATGTTCAAACCGATAACCGCGCAGATCGATTTTGTCCTCCGCGATTGCATAGAACATGAACGCATCGTCCGGGTCGGGCGAATGCCCAAGGGTAAAGATTTCAATGGGATTCTTTGTCATTCGCCATTCAGACCGTATTCGCGTTTGGTAGCTATACAAAAGGCTGTGTAACTCAATTTACGCACTCTTAAGCGAGCCAAACGAATTTAGCTGTAGCCGCCTCTCTGTGAGAGGCGCTGCTGAAGGGTTCCCTGCAGGCGTTGGGATGGGCGCTTCGTGCAGCGAAGCGGCTACAGTACAACAAAACAGCCGCCGCGCGGGTTCGCGCGGCGGCTGAATTTGTATCGAGAAAACGCTGACTTCTCTAACAGCGCTCCTTAATAACAGTTTTATCGATTCTCCACTACTCGCGGCGCCGGCTTGATCAATTCAACCTGGGCGCTCACTTTTTGGATTTGGGCGGCCTGCTCTCTGAGCTGGGTTGTGAGAGTCTCTATTTGTTTCTGTTGCTGCGCGACGGTTGCTTGTTGCTGCGCGACCGTTGCTTGCAACTTCTCAACTTTGTCATTGAGCATGGCTTGTCGGTCCCCGGGCTGCGGGCGCACGCGAGGTTGAGGGACGGCACGATTAGGCGCAGCAGGTGCGGCGACGCCAGGGTCAAAGCCAAGGTGGTCGTTAGTAAGGTTCAGAGTAACTACAACAACGTCGCCACCAACAGGCTGCGGGTTGTTCCAGATACCACCGACATAGCATTGTAAGGACCCGGCCCCGTTTCCGTTCGAGATGTCGCCGATGCGAATGGTACTGTCTTCGTCGGCGGCGAGGCTACCAACGAAGTTGCCGACGTAAGTGTTATTGAAGCCAGCGTCCAGGTTTGGTCCTACGTTTGAACCCACGCCTGTGTTCTCACTGCCGTCACCGTTATTTATGAGCGCCGAAGCCCCAACTGCCGTGTTGTTATTGCCAAGGGCGTTTCCAGTCGCGTTATTATTCTCAAGCGCGAGATCACCAATGGCGGTATTCTGAGCGGCAATGACATTTGAAAACAGCGCGGAATCGCCCATGGCGTTGTTACTGAATCCGGTTGTGTTAGCATTGAGCGCAAAAGCGCCGAAAGCGTCGTTAAATGATCCCATGCCCGCAAGGTCGCCGTCGTTGAAGACCATTGCGCCCCCTCCAAC
>WNFV01003660.1_pt1 | contig 24165 bp, 24 predicted proteins | sample 5400101 | NCBI WGS metagenome assembly WNFV01 (sample SAMN13153361, study PRJNA577476) | soil metagenome | isolation source: 115 cm soil or saprolite under grassland replicate 1 | place: USA:California | collected 2016-06-15 | reverse complement strand
TCCCATTAATGGCGCACCTGGCATTGGTCACACTCGCTGGGCAACACACGGCGCACCTTCCGTGCGCAACGCACACCCGCACATCAGCAATGGAGGGCGTGTCGTCGTTGTCCATAACGGTATCGTCGAAAACTTCCTAGAGCTGAAGGATGAGCTCACTGCCGAAGGCGTCACATTCAAATCGGATACAGATACCGAGACGATAGTGCATCTTGCAGAGCATCATCAGGCAGCAGGCATCGGCCTGGAAGAAGCTGCGCGCCGCACGTTCAATCAGATCGAAGGTGCAAATGTGGTCGTCCTTATATCGGCTGATGAGCCCGATAAGATCGTGACTGCGCGCATTGGCAATGCAGGTGGTGTGGTAATAGGACTAGGTGAAGGCGAAAACTTTGTCGCCTCGGATATCCCCGCCATTCTTGAGCACACGCGCAAAGTGATTTTTCTTGAATCACGACAGATGGCCGTCGTAACGCGTGACAGCGTCTGTGTGGAAACACTTGATGGCCAAACAGTACAACCTGAAATTCACACGATTGCCTGGGATGCAGTATCGGCTGAAAAAGGTGAATATCGTCACTTTATGCAAAAGGAAATCCACGAACAGGTGCGCGCTCTCACCGATACACTGGCCGGCCGCGTGGATTTCAACGAAGGTCGCATTCGCCTGCCTGATTTGAATCTGACTCCCGAGCTAGCAAAAAGAATCCAGCGAATATACATTATCGCGTGTGGTACAGCCGCTTACGCGGGCATGGTCGGAAAATACCTAATCGAGAAGATCGCACGTATTCCAGTAGAAGTAGTGATCGGCTCTGAGTTTCGTTACAGTGACCCAATCATCGACTCAAATACGGTGGTACTTGCCATTTCACAATCCGGCGAGACGGCCGATACACTGGCTGCCATGGAAGAAGGTCGCCGCAAAGGCGCGATACTGTGGAGTATCGTCAACGCGGTCGGATCGCAGGCCATGCGCGTCGCGAACGGCTATATCTCGATGCAGACTGGACCTGAGATTGGCGTGGCCTCGACGAAAGCTTTCACTGCCCCGCTAGTTGACCAGTACATGTTGGCAATCTTGCTGGCAGACTTACGCGGGGTGATTGACGATGAGAAACGCAAAGCCTTGGTATCGGATTTACGCTTGATTCCTGATCTTGCCGGCCGCGTGCTCGACACTGATCCAGAGATTGAGAAAGTGGCGCATGTGCTTAAAGATATTCGCGACTGTTTGTATCTCGGCAGGGGAATCAACATGCCCATCGCTTATGAGGGCGCGCTCAAGTTAAAGGAAATCTCTTACATTCACGCGGAAGGTTATCCCGCTGGTGAAATGAAGCATGGGCCGATTGCATTGATTGACGAGGTGATGCCTGTGGTTTGTATCGCACCAAAAGATCCCTGGCACGATAAGATGATCTCGCAAATTCAGCAAGCCAAAGCGCGCGGAGGTATTGTGATTGCAGTCGCCACCGAAGGCGATGAACTTGTTAAGAATATGGCAGATTATGTGCTCTGGGTTCCTGAAACACCGTGGATGCTATCTCCCGTTGTGACCGTGCTACCTCTGCAGCTGCTAGCATATCATATTGCCGCAATCCGAGGCTTGGATGTAGACCAGCCAAGGAATCTCGCGAAGAGTGTAACGGTGGAGTAAATCGCGCGGCGGTTTGAGCAAAAGAATAAAAGAGTCTGCCATGCGCGAACTGGCAGACTCTTTTATAATAGATTCGTGAAAACGATATCAGATAAAACAATTCAATGGTTGATGGATGGAGACCCATCCATTCGTTGGCAAACAATGCGGGACTTGCTCGACGAAAAGCCTTCCGTTTACGAAGCAGAACGCCGCCGAGTCTCGACCGAGGGCTGGGGCGCGCGACTCCTGGCATGCCAATCCGCTGACGGAATCTGGGGCGGCGGTATTTACTCACCCAAATGGATTTCAACCAATTACACACTATTGCTGCTTCGCCACCTTGGACTTTCTCCAGAAAATCCCCAAGCAAGACGCGCTTGCGAACACTTCTTATTCAGAGGATTCGAAAAGGACGGCGGGATCAATCTTTTTAAAAGCCTCCATTACAGCGAAATCTGTATTAACGGGATGATCCTTACTCTGCTCTCCTACTTCCACTTTCCAGATAAACGTGTACATGATGTTCTAGATTTTTTGCTGAAAGAGCAAATGACCGATGGCGGTTGGAATTGTCAAAAAATTCACGGGGCTACTCATGCCTCTTTTCATACAACGATTACCGTCCTTGAAGGACTTGCAGAATACAAAAGAACCTATCCACGCTCCGCCTCAAAATTGACTGAGGTCGAGAAGCGCGGAAAGGAATTCCTGCTTGCTCACCGCTTATATAAGTCGCACCGTACCGGCAAAATCGCGGACCCAGCCTTCACGCGCATGTACTTTCCACCGCGCTGGCATTATGATTATCTGCGCGGCTTGGATTATTTCCAATCTGTCCATGCACCAAAAGATGACCGCATGAAAGACGCGTTTGAATTATTGAGGTCCAAACAAAAAGAGGACGGACGCTGGGTAATGAACAAACCTTGGGCTGGTCGTGTCTATTTTGATATAGAGAAGAGTGGTGAGCCAAGCCGCTGGAATACATTGCGCGCCCTGCGGGTATTGAAGTGGTGGAATAACTCTTCGTCCTGAGCGAAGCCGCGATAGCGGCGTAGTCGAAGGACGAGGTTTCAAAAAAGCTGTATATTTTCATGTTACCTGCGCTTCGACTGCGTTTGACGGAAGAACACCGTCGCACTCCGCTCAGCGCGAACAGCTCCTAAATTGATGATGAGATTGCTTCGTCGCACACCGTCATGGCGGGTGGCGCCAGGGGCAAATGCTCCTCGCAACCCCGCCGATTGCAGGCAGGGCAATGACGGAAAATGTGCAGTTATAATATCCACCAATCTTGCCTGGAGACTATGTTATGCGCCCGGATTGGGACTCTTACTTCCTCAAAATTGCTTACGCTGTTTCAGAACGAAGCACCTGTGATCGCGCCTTTGTAGGTTGCGTGCTCGTACTCGAGAAACGCATCTTGACCACCGGCTTCAATGGTTCACCTGCGGGACAGGATCATTGTGATGAAGTCGGTCATCTGATAGTAGACGGCCACTGCGTGCGGACGATCCATGCAGAGACCAATGCAATCATCCAAGCTGCGTTGCATGGCGTATCTACCAAAGGCTCAACATGCTACGTCACGCACCTGCCATGTATAAACTGCACGAAGGCCCTGATCAACGCCGGTATTGTCCGCATCGTTTATAGTTCTGCTTATCGCATGGACGCAAATGCCATAAGCTTTCTCAAAGCGGCGAATATTGAAGTAGTTCAAAAAGAATTTCTGCCTGCTTGATTCTCACGTCGTCGCTGTAATTGTGGGTGTGTTTGTCGGAGTTGGGGTTCGGGTCGGTGTTGGAGTTGGAGGCGGATTAAAGATTTTCAGGTTTGACGTGTCAAATCCCGGGTCCAGTTGCAGATCGCTCGCCATGACCCAGCATGGGTCATGGTAGATCGGGTTATCGACCACCCACCAGCCTGCGATGCTGCCGCGTCCAAGCAATACAACGCGCTCGTCCTTTTTGAGCCCACTGACCACCTCATAGACCGGTCCTGGTCCCTTCCAACAAAGCGTAGCGCGCAAAACGAGCGGGTTTTGTGGAGTAGCAGTGGCCGATGGGAGCTCAACCAATGTCGGTAACGGTGTAAAGGTAAAAGTCAATGTCTCTGCCACAGGAATAGAAGGTGTAGTTGATGCAGAGGCGATAGGCTGTGTTGGATTTGAAAATACTCTTGATGGGAGATTACACGCCAACGGCAATAGTAGGAATATTATCACTGCAGCAAGCGAAACTTTTCTTTGCATGGGTACTCCTTTCCCGAACGGGTCTAAACATTTCCGATTAAGAACAGTTTACTTCATAATTGCAGGAATGATGCCAATACTCATCTCTCTTATCATCTTCCTCGGCGCATTTACTCAAAGTCTAACTGGTTTTGGTAGCGCACTAGTAGCGATGGCGTTACTTCCTCCTCTGTTAGGACTGGCCATCGCCTCTCCTCTTGTGGCAGGGACCGCACTCGTCCTCGAAGCCTTGATGTTGATGCGTTATCACGAGTCTCTCAAACTGGGCTCGATCTGGCGCGTGCTGCTCGCGTCTCTGGTTGGTGCGCCACTCGGCGTGTATTTTCTCAGTCGCATCAATGAGAATATTGCATTGTTTGCACTGGGCATTGTCATTACTGGCTACGCGATATATGGGTTAACTGGTTTCCGCCTCCCCGACTTAACCCACCCCCTCTGGGCATGGATTACTGGACTCATGAGCGGAATGTTAGGTGGCGCATATAATACATCTGGTCCGCCGGTTGTGATCTACGGGAATTGCCGCCGTTGGGATGCAGGAGAATTCAAGAGCAATCTCTCGGGATTTTTTATCATCAACAGCATCATCGTCGTGACCAGCCATCTTTGGAGCGGACATTTCACCGCGAATGTTATACGCATTCTCCCATTCGCTTTCCCTGCCATGTTCATCGGCTTCCTTGCTGGACAAACCCTAGACCTAGTAGTAGCATTTAGCAATTAGGATTTTCTCTTGTTTAAACAAGAGTTTTCTTGTATGCTTGTCAACAAATAACTGTGAATGTGTTTTACTTAATGTTAAAGGCTCTGAGAAATGACACGGAACTTTACCTGGATACCTATTTATCAAGAATTAGCAAAAGAGTTGGCTGGGTGGGAGAACCGACAAGATGAGCTTATTTCCTTTTTAGAAGAGCTTCGCTCTGAAGGATATGTGATTACACCCCTAAATGATAAGGATGGTGATGGAGCTCGTTTTCTGCTAAAAGAGATCGATCCTTTCACCTTTTTAGGGGTATTTAATCGGCGGATTGGATACGATCAGCGTCTTGCAATTCTTTCCCAAATCAAACATTTTTTTGAATTACATAGCGAACTGCCAGAAGATCTTGATGGTGTACCCATCCTGAACAACATGAAATCATGGTATTTCCCTAACCAAGCCTCTAGGAATGCAAATGATGTTGAACGATTATGGCGGGTTTTTCAACTGGCGCTAGAAGAGAACCCATTAGAAAACAAGGATTTCCTGCTCGCTTTTGACGAGGCCCTAAAGGTCAAACAAACCAATGTAAATCTCACGATGGCTTTATTTTGGATTCGCCCCGATATCTTTTTGAGTCTGGATCAAAGCAATCGGTTATATTTAGGAATAAGATTGCCGGAAGGCGGCCTCACAGCGAAATTTTATGCCGAGACGCTGAGATCCGTCCAGGCTAATGGAAAGTCTTTCTCAGAAATTTCACTAGCCGCATGGGGAGCAGAAAATGAGCGAACGAGAAGAATCTCTGAATCAAAGCAAGCTGAGTATCGTGCGTGGGGCGGAATCAATTATTGGCTTCTGGCGGCTTATTGGAATGACCGGGACCCAGCCGATCAGACAGAGCGTTTTCTAAATGAGGGTATCTGGGAGAATGAATATAACAATCGCTACATTAACGAGGTCTTGTCCATGAGCGTGAACGATAAGATCGCGATCAAAGCCGCTTCTACCCAACGCAAAGACCTGCCCTTTGACGCTCGAAACAAAACCGTTTCACGCATGACCATTAAAGCGATTGGAACTATTGTTGCCAACCGGGATGATGGCAGGACAGTGGAGGTGGAATGGGATCCCAATTTCATAGATAAGTCATGGTATTTCTATACCAACAGAAATACAATCTGGCGCTTACGAACTGATAATAATTACAGGTTTAAAGAATATGCTGAAAAACTAAGAGACTTTGTCTGGTACGGCAAAGAACAGGATTATGAATGGTTTCGCAAACGCTTGTTAGATGTCAGCGAAACAGATCAAATCCTTTCTGAATATATCGAGGTCGGCAAGCCGCCTTACAGTACTGATGATCTCATTGCATCGGGTGTATTTCTCACGGAAGATGAAGTAAACCATATCGTCGAACGACTCTTCTCGAAGAAGGCAATGATCTTACAAGGCCCTCCCGGCGTGGGAAAAACCTTTATGTCACGAAAATTAGCCTATGCACTGATGAAAGAAATCGATCATCAGCGTCTCGAAATGGTACAGTTTCATCAATCCTATTCCTACGATGATTTTGTTCGCGGCTATCGCCCTGTGCCAGGCAAAGCAGGCAGTTTCGTTTTGCAAAATGGCGTATTTTATGAATTCTGTCAAAAAGCCATGAGAGACCCGGATCGTGAATATGTATTTATCATCGACGAGATCAACCGCGGTAACCTCAGCCAGATTTTTGGTGAGCTGCTGATGCTGATCGAAGCGGATAAGCGAGGGCCTGAGTTTGCACTTCCGCTAACATATCGTAACGAGGATGAGCCTAACTTTTTTGTCCCGCCAAATTTGTATTTGATCGGTCTTATGAATGTGGCAGACCGTTCGCTGGCGATGGTGGATTATGCCCTGCGTCGTCGCTTTGTTTTCATCACTCTGAAGCCCCAATATGAAAGCGAACATTTCCGCCAATGGCTTTCGGAGAAAGGGATGAATCCCGATCTGGTAGAGTTGATCATAGAGCGAATGACAAAGCTTAACATGCAAATTAGGGAAGATCCATTGTTGGGAGAAAATTATGAGATTGGTCACAGTTTCTTCCTCCCCAAAGGGGATAACTTCGCCGGACTGGATAAGAACTGGTATCGAGGAGTTATCCGCACGGAGATCATTCCTCTGCTGAAAGAATATTGGTTCGACAACCCGAAGAAAGCAGAAGAAGCTGAAAAGAGGCTTTTGGCTTAATGGCTGCGCATCATTCTCAAAGTCCGAAAGAACCGATCCAGTTTACAGAGTATGGTATCCCAATCCGTAACCTGTGGTATATGTTGCTTTATGCCTGGAACGAAGTGCCACTAAACGCGATGCGTGGCTGGGCGATGGAGGATGTTGAAAGCGCGCCGACTCTGGATGCTCTGCTGGCAACTATGCTGATGAAGTTGATGCAGGGACGCCTGCGTATTGGATTGGGACACCACTATGTGAATGAAGGACAAACGCTTCAAGGGATTCGTGGGCGGGTTGATTTCACAGAAAGTTTGAAACGTCACACATTTGAACGCAGCGAAGCTTATTGTGAATTTCAAGCATACAGTGCCAATTCACTGAAGAACCAGATCATACGCAGCACACTTGCGAGACTGGTCCAAACCGGTCAATTTGGTCCCGAGGCTGATTCCGTTAAAGAGCTGCGACAAAAGCTGAGGCGCCTGACCCGAGAACTCGACGGGATTGACCTCATGGGGGTCTCGCCTGAAATGATCCGCAGGCAGCAGTCTATTCGCAATGACCGCGACTATCGCCTAATGCTCTCGATCTGTGATTTGATCCTACAGCGTCAGATGCCGACGGGCTCGGCAGGCCGCTCCACGTCCGTTGTCCCTGCGGTAGACCGCGATGCGCTAATGCTGCACAGCGTCTACGAGCGATTCGTCGCAAACTTCTATCTTATCCACTTGCAAGGTTGGGATGTGAAAGCCCAAAAGCGGCTCGAATGGCATACAAAACAGACAAACGAACACCTGCCACTTATGGTTCCTGATCTGGTCTTACAAGAAAAATCATCCGGCCAATTGATGATCGTGGATACGAAATTCACCGCTCATAGTTTGGTCGAGAACCAATGGGGCAAGCCCATATTTGATTCGTCTCATTTGTACCAGTTGTATGCATACTTGAAATCACAAGAGCATCTGTCGGAGGGACATCGCAGCGCCACAGGCATCCTGCTCTATCCTGCCATCCAATACAGGTTTTCCGAAAAGGTCGAGCTGCAAGATCATGTGATAAGGATCGAGTGTGTTGATCTCGCCACGCCGTGGCAGGAGATTGAGAGAGTTCTGATTGATTTAGTTTCCAGCAGTCTCAAGAACTAGGATAATGGTTGTCAGGTCAAAGCCTAATGCATACAGCATTTATGGGAAAGTTGTGACTCCCTTCCTGTCCTTCCCCCAATCAGCGATCACAAATGAGGGAAGAAGAATATGTATATATGAAAATTCTAATTCCTGACCAAGTTGAGATTGCTCCGCTCCCATTTGTGGTTTTCAAATGGAGAGGCAGGAGGGGGTCAATGCATAAACACAACACTGGAAGTTTTTGTACGCGCGAAGCAAAGGTGAACAATGAGCGAATACCAATACTACGAATGGCAAACTATTGACCGTCCCCTCAGCGCCCGCGAACAAGCGGAAGTAAACGGTCTCTCCAGTCACATGGATACAGTCACTTCCACGCAGGCTATCGTCACCTACTCATGGGGTGATTTCAAACACGACCCCAAAGAAGTCTTGTTGAAATACTTCGACGCATTTTTATATGACTCCAATTTCGGCACACGCAAACTCATGTTCCGCCTTCCTAAAAACCTTGTAGACGTCCCCATGATTCAGCCATATCTTCTCGAAGATTGGATCATGCTCGAAGAGCATAGCCAATATTTCATCCTCCACATCCAGATCAATGAAGAGGAGAACTTCTTTGAGTGGATCGAATCGGAAGGCATCCTTGGTCAATTAACACCATTGCGTGAGCAACTTCTGCAGGGCGATACTCGAATGCTCTACCTCGCCTGGCTCAAATCTATTTCGATGGATGATCCTGAAGTAGCGGAAGTGGAACCTGAACCGCCTATCCCGGCAGGATTGAAGCAACTGAACGCCAGTCTGCAAGCGTTCGCGGAATTCTTTGAAATAGATCCGCATCTGATCGCAGCCGCGGCTGTCTCCAGCAAAAAAGAGAAGTCCTCATCTGAACCTGATCTCGAATCCGCTATCGCAAAATTGACTCGCGCAGAAAGCGACGCCCACCTGCTACAGATCGTACGTGGCGAACCTGGTGCAGTTCTATCTTTGAAAAAACACCTCTCACAACTGAGTGGGAGAAAAACGTCTACACCAACACAATCCGCGCGCACTGCGGGTGAATTATTTGAACAGGCCGAGAGATTCGAATTGGAAGCGAAACGCAAGGCGCAGGAGGAAGCAGAGCACAAGAGAATTGAGAGACTGGAAAAACTTGCTCAAGAGGAGGAATCCACCTGGTGCTCCGTTGAAAACCTGCTTGGACAAAAACGCGGCTCAGCCTATGATGAAGCCACAAAACTGCTGATTGAATTGCGCGATATGGCAGAATACAAGCAAAGGAGAAACAAATTTTCGGAACGCTTCAAATTCATTTGCGAAAGATACGGCAAGAGTGTTGCCCTCATGGATCGCTTTCGCCATGCTGGGCTGATTTGAGATGCAAATCCGTCGAGGAAAGTTGTAAACAAAAGGAGGTATATTATGCAAAAATGGGAGTACCGTTTTGTAAATACTGTATGGAAAGATGAGAATTGGTATGTCTTATCCGTAAATGGGAAAGAGGTTGGGGATTGGAAAATAGATGAAACCATGTATGATTATGCAAATAGAATCGGTGAGGATAGTTGGGAGTTGGTTTCCGCTCCATATACTGCTGATGGTTTGAACAACCCTAGGCCACGACTGATATTTAAACGTCCGAAGCACAAGCAGTAGAAAACGGAATGGATACCTGGTATTCAATAAATCTCGGAGATGGGATCATGGCTGTCACACCTTCTGGCGAGATTGAGGAAATATTTTTACAATCGTTCAATGCCGCAGGGAGACCACCTGATATGGCTGTGTTCACACGCTATGAACCAGAGGGTCGTCTCCAGTGCGATGTGATCGCCTACTTCTCGCCTGCTGCAGCAGATGTGGCGAAGGCATTTGACGCTGAACCGTGCGAAAAACCGGCGCGGGCAGGGTTGGGTCTACTAGCAGGCGATAAGAGTTCCTGGTCGGTGCTCTTCCCTGAAACTAATGAATAGTGTATGCATCCGAGGTAGACCAAGGAGGGGGGCTGTAATGTAAAATCGAACCATACAAAGGGCAAATCCATGACACATTTCAAGAAGACAGACAAGAACCGCATCAATCGTCTCCCGAAGCGCGGGCATTACGACAGGGAAACCATCTATCGTATCCTGGACGAAGCGTTGATATGCCATGTAGGTTTTGTAGAAAAAAGACAACCTTTTGTTATTCCGATCAACTTTGCTAGGATTAAAGATACGATCGTATTGCACGGGGCAAAAGCCAGCCGTTTGCTCAAGCATATTTCAGCCGGGCATCCGGTATGTGTGACGGTAACGATAGTGGACGGTCTGGTGTTGGCGCGTTCCGTTTTCCATCATTCTGTGAATTACCGGTCAGTGGTGTTGTTCGGTAAGGGACATCTAGTAGAGGATGAGCAGGAGAAATTGGCGGCATTAAAAGCGGTCACGGAACACCTGATACCGGGTCGCTGGGAAGAAGCGCGCCTGCCCAATCACAAAGAAATGAATGCCACGCGTGTAGTCTCGATCAAGATCGGCGAGGCCTCAGCCAAATTACGAATAGGTCCACCTATAGATGAGCAGGAAGATTACATCCTGCCAGTTTGGGCAGGGGTTTTACCTCTGGAGGAGAAAACCTTGAGGCCCATCCGTGATGAACTTCTCCTGAACGATATTTCATTGCCTGAGTATATTGCCCAATACTCCCGAAAGCGAGCCTGAGATGTTCCGCTTTAGAGATAATATTGCAAGCCTTCACACACCTCCCCAATATCCAATAATAAATACGAATTTCTCAATTAGTTCGAGTGATACAATGTAAAAGAGTCAATTCCGGTCATTATCGCTTGTACCGTAGCCTTCATGACTTTTCAAATGAAATTACGAATAAATATAGCAATTCTGGTTTAATTATTTATGCGGTAATCTGCAAACAAGCTTAGGAGCGTGTCAAATGAGTAGAGAAGATGAACTCCGCGATGTTTTAAACGAAACCGCGCAGGAACTCTCAGATGGGGCAAGTAATCCGCGTACCTGGCTATCATGGATGGTCTATTTGCTTGCCCGTCTTGAAGAAAAAGCAACGAACGAAAACCCTGCAAACAAAGAATCTTTCATCGAGATGTTATCTGCTCTGCAGAGTGAAATCAGGAACCGCATGAAAACGGGCGGTTGGCATTAAACATGTAAGATGGAGAAAGATATGATACCTACCCTTCCTTTTGGACGCACTGGTCATGAAAGCACACGGATCGTCTTCGGCGCGGCGGCTTTCTGGGAGACGCCACAGAAAGACGTAGATGCCACAATGGAGCTTCTTCTGCAAAATGGAGTCAACCATGTGGATACGGCTGCTAGCTACAATAAATCGGAGCAGTTATTGGGAGAATGGATTCGCCGCAATGGTCGGCCGTTTTTCCTGGCCACCAAGACTGGTGAGCGCAAAAAGCAGGCTGCATATGATCAGATTCGCCGCTCGCTTGAACTGCTCCATGTCGATCAGGTAGACTTGATCCAGCTCCACGCTCTCCACGAGGAGCCGGATTGGACAACTGCGTTTGGTCCTGGTGGCGTGATCGAGGCTGTGATCCAGGCACGTGAGGAAAAACTGGTGCGCTTCATCGGGGTCACTGGTCACGGCGTACCTGTACCGGAGTTTCATCTGCGTTCGCTCGAACAGTTCGATTTTAATTCTGTGACGCTTCCCTATAACTATGTCATGATGCAAAATCCGCGCTATGCCGAGAACTTCAACAAGGTACTTGAAGTGTGCAAAGAACGCAACACCGCAGTTCAAACGATTAAAGGCATCACGCGCTCACCCTGGAATAACATAGAAAAGAATCGCACCACGTGGTATCGTCCACTTGAAGATCAGACAGATATTGATCTTGCTACACACTGGGTTTTGGGCAATCCACAAGTCTTTCTGTGCGCCGCAGGAGACATAAATATTCTGCCGCGCATTTTTGAATCAGCTCATCGCTTTGAATCACGCCCCTCGAATCAGCAAATGCAGGATCTCACCGAACGCCTCAAAATGGAACCACTCTTCACATAAGGGTCATTGACGTCGGATGATATGAAATATTTTGTTACAGGTGCAACGGGTTTTGTTGGAGGTGGAGTCGTGCGTCAGTTACGGGAGGCAGGCCATGAGGTCCATGCAGTGGTGCGAAACCCGGAAAAAGCAAAAGTATTGAAGAACCTCGGGGTAATTCCGTTCACGGGCGATATGACCGACAAAGAGTCCATGCGCGCGGGCATGCAAGGCACAGACGGAGTATTCCACATCGCCGGTTGGTACAAGGTCGGAACGCGAGACAAGAGGGATGGCGAAAGAGTCAACATTCAGGGGACGCGCAACGTTCTCGAATTGATGAATGAACTGGGTATACCAAAAGGCGTTTACACGAGCACCCTCGGCGTCAACTCCGATACCCATGGCAAGATTGTAGACGAGTCCTATCGCTTCACCGGCAAACACATCACCGAATATGACCGCACCAAAGCCGCGGCACATCAAATCGCGGAACAATTCATCGCGCAAGGCTTACCGCTTGTGATCGTCATGCCGAGCGGTACCTATGGTCCTGGTGATACGTCCATTTTACGGCACAACATCATTGATTTCCTAAAGGGCAGGCTCCCTATACTGCCAACTCAGGCCGGATTCTGTTGGGCACATATAGATGACACTTCACGTGGCCACATTTTGGCGATGGAAAAGGGGCTACCAGGGGAAACCTATATCATCGCCGGGGAACCATGGACGTATTGGGATGCCTTTCAGCTTGCCAGCCATATCACTGGCAAGCGCGCTCCCATTGCTGTGCCATATCAAATATTCAAAGCTCTGTCGTTTTTTATCAAACCTTTCGATTCTTTCCTCCCTGAAATGTATACTTCCGAAGCAGTTCGCGCCCTCGGAGGAGTTACCTACTGGGGCGATAATAGTAAGGCTCGCCGCGAACTGGGCTATGTACCACGTCCCCTTCGGGATGGGTTGGAGGAAACTCTTCGTCACGAAATGAGTCTCTTGGGGATGAACTAAATCTTAGACCCCACCCTTCCTCTCCCAAAGGCGACAACCAATTTAAACTTGTCAATCTAAATTTTCAGGCCGGATTTGGGGCAGGTGCGGGGGACGGCATGCTGAGGATAAACTCCGGAGGAGGAGGTCATCCTCACCTCAGGTACTGCTCGAACCATGCCAAGGTTTGTGCCCAGGCATCTCTGGCGGCTTCAGCGTTATAGCGTGAACTTGTATCATTATGAAAAGCGTGGTCTGCATTGGGATAGATCAATTTCTTGAAAATCTTATTATTCGCCAGCATTGCCTTTTCAATATCTGGGATACCTGCATTGATCCGCCCGTCAAGCTCACCATAGATCGCGAGCAACGCTGCCTGAATATTCGGCACGTCTTTCAAAGGCGGATGTGGTCCATAAAACGGGACAGCCACCAAAAGTTCCGGCATTTGAGTCGCAACTCGCCAAGTTACACCACCACCGAAGCAGAAACCAACCATGCCAACTCGGTCTGCCCGCGCGAAGCTCTGTCCTTGCAAATAACGCCAGCCAGCAAGAAAATCCGCGACGAATTGATCGGGGTCAATGTTTCCCAGCACACCTGGGACATTCGCATCACCAACCGTGGCGGTTCCACCTTGACGGGAAAGGAGATCTACCGCAAGGCCCACATAGCCGGCTTTGACTAATCGCCGTGTCACATCCTGGATGTGAGGCGTGAGACCCCGATTCTCGTGGCAAACCAAGACAACTGGAGCATTATCTCCAGTCGACGGACGTGCCAGATATCCTAAGAGAGTCGTAGCATCGTCGGCGGGGAATTCAACCTCACTTGCTATGACCGCTGGATCATCAGGCATCACCGTGCCAGACCCTGCTGAAGGAGAAGGAGAGGGCGACGATTCGGTAGTGGTTGCTTCTATTGGTGTAGATGGGGTACCTGTGGCTGAAATATTTTCGGTCGGACTCTCGGTCGGGGTTGCTTCCGAGGTTGGAATACAGGCAGCCAAGATTGAATTGGCGACGACTAGGCTTCCTGTTACCGATGCAATGAGCTTTAGAGCATCGCGTCTCGAGAGACGTCCTTCCTGATAGTCTTCGGCGAACTCTTCAGTCAAGTAGCGTTGAAAATGATTCATTCGGGTCTCCTACTGGTAAAGGATATGATCCAAAATCTTATCGAATTTTGTTTAACGACCAATGAGTGGATATTTGTAGTCCTACTTGGTCTTTCTTACGAATTCGTTCAGGGCCAAGGCATTTTGAGGATTACAATCAACGCTGTTGGGCTTGGAAATTTTCGGTGGGAGAGTGTGACAATGATAATGAAAATCAGTCGAAGATATTTTCAGGGCTGGAGGTAAATCAGATGCGGAATCTAAAACCAGTAGTGAATTTACTCTTTCTTATCTTCGTCGTTGCGGCCTGCGCATCCAATATACCATCTCCTGCCACATCCACGCCATCTCCCTTTCCTAGTGCGACATTCACCAATACTCCTATAGCTACCTCCATTCCACTGCCCTCGGCTACTCCAACCCTGCCTGCCGTTCTTATCACCTCCGGCGATTGGGTTCGTCCATATGTGGCATTGACCTTCGACATGTGTCAGGATCCGGAGTATCCCGCGGGCTACGATGCCGGTATCGTAGACGTTCTCCTGCGTTACAACGTACGAGCCACGTTCTTCATGGGCGGGGATTGGATGCGCACACATCCAGAGGAAACAAAGCAGCTGGCCTCAAATCCGAACTTTGAACTCGGTAATCATTCATGGAGTCACCCCGATCTAACCAAATTGAGCGAAGAGGAGATCAGCCAGCAAATCGAAATGACCGAAAATATGCTCTTCGAACTGACGGGTAAGCATTCGCGTCTCTTCCGGCCTCCATTTGGATTCTACAACGAACAAGTTTTACAAGTCATTGCTAACCATGGGATGTACGCCATTCAGTGGGATTCGGTTACTGGCGACCCCGATCCGAATTTCGACGCAGAAACTATCCTTTCAGAAGTCAAACGCACTGTGCGGAAGGGATCCATCATCATCATGCATGCCAACGGACGCGGATGGCATACAGCTGAAGCTCTGCCTTCAATTATCGAATACCTGCAAAATAGAAGCTACACGCTTGTAACGGTTTCGCAATTAATTGGTTTGGAACCAATAAAGCCTTAAGTACGTCTTTTAAATGTACATAAGCAAAACTCCACACCTTCGAATCCGATATAGGGTTTTGATTTATGAGCACCGTTTTTCCGCACTTTGAAATAGAAAGGAGTCGCCATGTCTGCAAAACGATGGATTCAATCAATTATTGTTATCGCACTTTTGTTCATGTCTTTTGCCCATACGGGCAACGCGCTGGCGTGGTATAGCTGTGGTAGGTATTACACCGTGCAATGGGGTGATACGTTAAGTGGCCTCGCCGCGGCCTGTGGTATTACCGTCTATTCCATTCAGGTGGCAAACCCGGGTCTTGGCTACTGGTTGTACGCTGGCCAGACGATCTATGTCCCTGGTTCATATAGCGCCCCTCCCACATATTATCCGCCAGCCAGTGGCACATACGTTGTCCAAAGTGGTGACACTATGGCAAAAATTGCTAGGCGGTTTGGCATCAGTTTGAGTTCGCTCATAGCCGCCAACCCGCAAATCGTCAACCCAAGTTTCATCTTCGCCGGTCAGGTGATCAGTTTGCCCGCCACGCCTGTTTATTACCTTGTTCAGAGTGGCGACACCCTACGAATCATAGCCGGCCGATATGGGACCAATGTTTATAGCCTGCAATTGCTCAACCCGCAAATCTCCAATCCGAATTTAATCTACGTCGGTCAATCGATCCGAGTGTGGTAAGCTAAGTAAACCGCCGAAGTCATTTTGGCTTCGGCGGTTTTATTTCTTCGGTCTGCGCAAACTCTCGGGTCTATTCGCTTGGCACCATGATCATCATGATGAGATAAACCAAGATACCGGGTACGCCGCCAGGTATGAGCGCGATGAGAAATGCCAGGCGGAACCAGAAAGCACTAATGCCGAAGAACTCAGCCAATCCACCGCACACACCTGCGATCATGCGGTTACTTCGTGAACGCCGTAAAGGTTGTCGTTGTGTCCTCATTTGAACCTCCAAATTCAATGATTGTCATCAAAATATACGCACTTCGTCGAAAATGGATGCAAAGTTTCCTACTTCATGACAAAAACACACATAGGCGAAAGTTTTGCACGCTGTTCCACGTCACGCCGGAGCAGCGTTGAGAGCATTGCCGTGTCCATTTTACACAATTCTGGGTGCTTCTGGATGATCGCCGCGTAGGGGCACAGGCCCAAAATCACACGCGGTCCCTCCACGCCTGCCTCCCAACGAGCCATATAATGAGCCTCATTCAATTTTTCTACGGTGGATGCAAGTCGCTTCGCAATCGATTGACTTGCTTCATTGGATATCCCTGTCTGGCCTGCAAGCCGCTTCCCTACCGCTTCCATCCGGACTTCAGAACCTGCCTCCGTCAAAAGGATATCGGCCAACCCCGCGAGATTATCTCCCAACGCGGCACGGGAGAGAGAATACAGCTTCTCGGGCCGTCCCTTCCCTTCACGCTTCCGCGCGGACATGACCTCCGCGCGCCCATCTGCCTTGAGGATGCCTAAGTGATGCCTGACATTCGGCGCGGACATCTTCAACGCGCGCGCAATCTCCCGCGCTGTTACAGCGCGGTTCTTTTTCAGGTAATCGAGAACTTTTTGACGGGCAGTAATCATGATTTAGTCTATTCGTCTTGCCGTTTACTACGCGAAGTCACGGTGAGTAGCCTCAGGAAGCTTCGACTCTAAAACGAGACGAGGCATGTCATCCAATTTCCATGATTATACTCACAAATTGATTTATGCAAAGATATTTTTGCATAAATCAATTGACTTTCTTAACTCATCTGCTATAATAGCGCTTGTGAATAATTTCTATTATGTCACTCTGAGGGAGCGTTTGCCGCGACCGAAGAGTCTCGTAATTCGTTAGTGGAGATTCTTCGCGGAGTTTATCCTGAGCTTGTCGAAGGGCTCAGAATGATACTGAAAATTGATGACTTTAAATTGGGATTCTACTTACGCAATCGCCCTAGAGTTGCGCAGGCAACATCCAAATGTGAACTTCGAAGAACTGACCCTGCAAAATATCTACATCTGGACTCTCCAGCTTCCAGAATTTGAGGATGATCCCGCTCTTGCAAACGACGATATCCTATACGCAATCTATCAAGATTGGTTCGAGGAGAACTTAGATGACGAACGAAACACTGACTAGTCCGGACTACAGTATCCCGGAAGATATTCAAAATGCGGTCACGATCACCACCCTTGACCGCCTCTACAACTGGGGCCGTCGTTCCTCCGTGTGGCCGCTTATGTTCGGTTTGGCTTGCTGCGCCATTGAAATGATCGTCGCACAGACCGCCCGTTACGACCTGGCACGCTTCGGTATGGAAGTGATGCGCCCCTCCCCGCGGCAAGCCGATCTTATGCTCGTTGCTGGCACGGTCACTAAGAAGATGACGCCTGCCATTGTGCGCCTCTATAACCAGATGCCCGAACCAAAGTATGTTGTGGCCATGGGTGCGTGCGCGTCGGGCGGCGGACCATTCAAGGAAGGATACAACGTCGTCGCAGGCATTGATAAATTCCTGCCGGTTGATGTTTATGTTCCCGGTTGCCCACCTACTCCACAGGCGCTCATCGCAGGCCTGATCAAGCTGCAGGAAAAAATTGACAAGGAGTCGATCAAAAAGGTACGCTGGTATCGCAAAGGCCCAGACACCGTAGCCATTCCTGAACCGCTCCTTGGCCCCGATCTGATCGACCCGCGCCGTATCACTGAGATCAAGGAGATTGCTTCCAAGAAGGAAGGATAGATAACCCTATGGCTACACCGATCCAACTCCAGACCCCTTTACCCGCCCAAGGCAACTCCATTGACCTGTCTGCACGTTTCCCGGGCAGTGTCACGGCAGACAGCCGTCCCGGTTTCAGCGGCTTTATTGTCGATAAAGATAAACTTGTTGAAGTCGCCACTGCTTTACGCGACGAATTTGGCTACGACCTGCTTAGCTCTGTCACCGCTGTGGATTATCTTCCTGAAAACAAAATGGAAGTGGTCTATCATGCCTATATGACGACCGGAGGCCCTGGCTTGGTCTTCAAAGTTCAGGTTCCTCGTCTAGACCCCATCGAAGTTCCCTCGCTGATCAACGTCTGGCCTGGGGCAGATCTACAAGAACGCGAAGCCTGGGACTTGTTTGGCATCAAATTTACGGGCCATCCAGATTTGCGCCGCATATTGATGTGGGAAGGCTTTGAAGGCCACCCCCTTCGCAAGGATTGGAAAGAGGGTTTTTACGAAGAAGACACCAAGCCTTTCAAGAGCCGTTGGCCGGATGGTAAGTTCTATATGGCGGAAGACAAGAATCCATTCAAGGATAACTTGACCTTCCCATCTAACTTTGACCCCGAGAAGTGGATTCCCGAAGGGGAGGCTCTGCTTTATGGCTCACTTGCACGCTATACTGTAAAGACCGAGGGAGGACTGAGCACCGACCGCATCGTCGTCAACATGGGGCCGCAGCATCCTTCTACGCATGGTGTATTCCGTGCCGCGATCACATTGGATGGCGAAACCATCGTCGGCCTGAAGCCTGTGGTGGGTTACCTGCATCGCAACCACGACAAGATCGGTGAGCGTAACACCTTCCTTTTGAACATGCCATTCACCGACCGCCTCGATTACTTCAATTCGATGGCCAATAACTTCGGGTATGCTCTCGCCGTCGAAAAATTGATGAAAATTCCCGTGGCCGAACGCGCCGATTATATCCGCGTCATCATGGCCGAACTCACTCGCGTTCAAAATCACCTGGTGTTTATCGGCAATTTACTCAACGACCTGGGCGCAATGTACACGCCTGCGCTGTATGCCTTTGAAGAACGCGAACTCATTCTCGATATCTTCGAAGCGGTTTCAGGTGCGCGCATGATGTGTAATTACTTCCGCTTTGGCGGTGTGGTGCGCGATGTACCTGATGATGTCATGCAGAAGATAAAAGATTTGGTACTCGAGCGTCTACCTGCAAAGACCGATGAAATGGATCGCTTCTTGACCGAGAATGAGGTGCTGGTTTCGCGGTTGAAGGGTATCCACGTCATTGACGGAGAGACAGCCATCAAGTACTCGATGACTGGCCCAGTCCTTCGCGCCGCGGGCGTGCCATATGACATCCGCCGCGCTGACCCATATAGCATTTATGATCGCTTTGAGTTTGACGTGGCAATGCGCCCGAATGGCGATCTGTATGATAACTATCTCATCCGCATTGATGAGATCCATCAGTCTCTGCGGATCTTGCAACAGGCTATCAAGCAGATTCCTCAAGGGCCGATCAACTCTCAGAAACCGGTGTATCAGGTTCGAGTCCCGGCAGGTGAGGCGTATGGTCGCATCGAATCCCCGAAAGGCGAACTCGGCTTTTACGTCGTCTCGAACGGCAAGCCGAACCCGTGGCGCTATCACGTCCGCGCGCCATCCTTCGTCAATATCACTGCCCTCGAGAAGATGTGCATCGGCAACAAGATCGCGGATTTCGTAGCCCTATTCGGCGTGCTTGACGTTGTAATGGGCGAGTTGGATAGATAAGAGGTAAACTGACCATGTATGGAAAAGGCATATTAAAAGGTCTGAGCGTCACCTGGAAGCGATACTGGAATACCTATCTCGATGACATCGTCTGGCTGTTGCGTGGCAAGAAGCGCTATTACTCCGAAGAGGGGATCAAGCATCGTTCCAGCAAAGATACGCGCGGCATCTTTACGATTCAGTATCCGGAAGAGAGATTGATCCTGCCCGAGGAGGCGCGTTACCTGCCGTTTCTCGTTTACGATGAAACCGCGGATGGAAAGAAGGAAATACGCTGCACATCTTGCGGGATCTGCGCAAAGGTCTGCCCACCGCAGTGTATCTGGATTGTACGTTCCAACGACCCCCAAACCGGCCGTCCGATCCCTGAGCCGACCGAATTCTACATCGATGCAGATATCTGCATGAACTGCGGATTCTGTTCGGAGTTTTGCCCGTTCGATGCCATCAAGATGGATCACGACTTCGAGATTGCATCATATGAACGCAATGTGTACAACATGGAGAAACTGCTTAAGCCCGCTTCTTATTACGAGAAGATTCGCCCGCAAAATGCAGCACGTGAAGACGAAGCTCGCAGGGCTAAGGAAGCTGCCAAAGCTGCCAAAGCTGCAGCTACCGCTGCTTCCGCTTCATAAATTAATTAACCACGAAGTACACAAAGATCACAAAGGTCTTCAGAAATACTCTTTGTGTACTTCGTGCCCTCTGTGGTAAAAGTACTTGATCGGTAAAATAAATGGCAAATAAACTTACAAAAGAAGCAGTACTTTCCGCTCTTAGCAAGGTGCAAGAGCCTGAGCTAAATAAGGATCTCGTCACCCTCAATATGATCCGTAATCTTGAAATTGCGGGGGATAAAGTTTCGTTTACGGTGATGCTCACAACTCCCGCCTGTCCGCTTCGGTCGCAAATCGAAAGAGAGGCAAAGCAGGCAGTGATGTCCGTAGGAGACGTGAAATCCGTTGAGATCAAATGGGACTCAGATGTTCCCAACGATGGACGCATGCGCGGCCTGGTCAACATGCCGATCCGCAACGCGATTGCTGTTGGTTCCGGTAAAGGTGGTGTTGGCAAATCAACCGTTGCTGTCAATGTGGCGGTCGCACTTGCGCAAAGTGGTGCGCGCGTCGGATTGATGGACGCAGATATCTACGGCCCAAACACTCCCACCATGCTTGGCGTGGATAGGCTACCGCCTCCGCGGGGCAATAAATTAATCCCCGCACAGACTTATGGGATTAAAATGATTTCGATGGGCTTGCTTGTAAAGCCCGGCCAGCCCCTTATTTGGCGTGGACCGATGTTGAATTCAGCCATCCGCCAATTTTTAGGTGACGTCGAATGGGGTGAACTGGATTATTTGATTATTGATCTTCCACCAGGTACAGGCGACGCGGCATTGTCGTTGGCACAAGCCTTACCTCTCAGCGGTGCGATTATTGTTACTCTTCCGCAACTGGTCTCACTCGAAGATGCGAGCCGCGGTTTGAATATGTTCAAAACACTGGAAGTGCCAATTCTCGGCATTATCGAGAATATGTCTTTTCTTGATTTACCTGACGGCACCCGCATGGACATTTTTGGCTCCGGCGGTGGCGAGCAATTGGCAGAAGCCACGCAAACTCCCTTCCTCGGCAAAGTGCCGATTGACCAGAACGTCCGCATCGGCGGCGATAGCGGTAAGCCAATTGTGGTCTCTCATCCAGACTCACCCGTTGCAAAGGCCTTAAATGAGATTGCGCAGAAAGTCGCGGCGAGAGTCTCGGTTGAGGCGTTAAGTGGCGGGAATGAGTTGCCAATCAGTATTGTAGAATAGAAAAAAGAGGAAAGAAGAAAGACCTGATGAATCAAATTCTTCAGGTCTTTTTGGTTGAGTTTATTGCCTCTCCAACTCAATAATCACTTGTAATCCGCCTTCTGGCAGATTTTTTGCCTCAATTGTTCCGCCTTGTGCCTCGACAAGTTGTTTTGCGATCGTGAGACCCAATCCCGTTCCGCCTGAAATGCGCGAGCGGGATTTATCTTTTCGCCAGAAGCGATCGAAGAGATAGGGCAAGTCTTTGTCTGCGACACCGGGGCCGTTATCATTGATAGTGAGTCGCACACCATCAGAAGACTCTTCAAGCGTAATCCAAACCTTGCTTCCCTCAGGAACATAACGAAGCGCGTTGCCAATCAAATTACCAATGACTTGTTCTGTGCGTTGCGGATCGAGTTGCACAACGAAATTACCATTTCCCCTTTCAAATGAAAGAGAAGTATTCTTCTCGCGCGCTTCAGCAGAGAAAAGCTCAAGTGTATGCGCTGCAAGTTCACCAAGGTCAACAGCTTTTTTCTCAAAGTGGAGTTGACGCGTCTCGGCCAGAGTCAACAGGCGGAGATCGTCCACGAGGCGTTCGAGGAGGTAGGTCTGTTCAAGAGCGAGAGACACTTGTCCACCGTCCGCAGAGTAAATTCCATCGATAATCCCTTCCAGGCGGCCGCGAATCACAGAGAGTGGGGTTCGCAGTTCGTGGGCAATGTCGGTTAGCAAGTCGCGGCGCTGTCGGTCATTGAGTTCAAGGGCGGCTGCCATCTCATTGAAACTCTCGTTGAGGACGCGTAAGTCCTGAGGTCCGTTGACCGCGACGCGGGTGTTAAGTTTCCCGTCTGCAACGGAACGCGCTGCGTAAATCACGTCCGCAAGCGAGTTGACAAAGCGTCGCATGAGTAGGATCGCCACTACTACAAGGAATAAAGCTAGGATCAACGAAATCCCTCCAATGGGAACGAGAATGCCGCCAACGATTCGTCCGCGCAACGCGAAGGGCATATCTCTCACTACGAGCGTTCCAATTTTTTGGTCGTTCAATTCCATCACCAGCCTGACGCTGTGCGGACCAATCTCATAGATGGAACCAACTGTCGAGGCAGAAGCAAGCCCACCGTCAAGAATGATGCGATCATCTTTATCCAGCAGAACTGTATATTCGGGTGGAATTGCATCGTTACCCTGAAAGACCGTCTCCACGCCGTCCCAACTTCCATGACCGAGATAATATCCTTCGAGTTTGCCAATGACCGGGAAACGCAGTCTGGCCGTTTGAGGATAAGACGTAAACACGTACGCAGTGATGAAGAGAAATAAGAACAGCGAAAGAAGCAGGACGCTGACGAAGGCGCGTCCGAGCAATAAGAAAAGCCGTTGGCGGATTTGGCTGATAGATGATTTCATTCGCCCTCAAATTTATAACCAACACCATGCACAGTGACAATTAATTCGTCGGGCTCAAGTTTGCGGCGCAGATTGCGGATGTGAGAGTCTATCGCGCGCTCATAACTTTCGAAGGCGACCCCGTGCGCGGCGTTCAACAATTGCGATCGCGAAAAGATACGACCAGGTTGACTCATCAGAGTAGCAAGGATTTCAAATTCTGTTGGAGTTATGGTGATATTCCGCATCTTTATTTGGACCTGATAGTGGGCTCTGTTTAATGATACATCTCCAACCCGAATGACTTCCGCACTCGAATCCACGCCAATACGTTTCAACACTACCTTGACGCGCGCTACTAACTCACGTGGACTGAATGGCTTGGTGATGTAATCGTCAGCGCCCAGTTCAAGCCCAACGAGTTTGTCGGTCTCCTCGACACGAGCTGTGAGCATGATAATTGGCACTTCGCTCTCGCGGCGGATTTCGCGGCAAACATCAAAACCATCCATTTCAGGAAGCATCAAGTCGAGCACGATGAGGTCAGGCTTTTCGCGCCGCGCCGCGGCGAGTCCATCCTTTCCATTGTGCGCGATGACCACGTTATAGCCCGCGGCTTTGAGATAATCACGGCATATTTCGGTGATCTGCGGTTCGTCGTCAATGAGCAGGATTTTGCGGGGCATAGGAATATTATATTTGGAAATCTCTTTTAACCACAAAGGACACAAAGCTTGCACTGCCTGCACCGCCCGTGCCTACCGGCAGCCTGTCCTGGACGGACAGTCCAGGGGGTAGGTATACGCAGGCACAGGTGAGCTTGCCGAAGTGTACACAAAGGGAAAAACCAATCCGCAGATTTGGCAGATTATGCAGAAAAAATCTGCTAAATCTGCCTGCACCGCCCGTGCCTGCCGTCAGCCTGTCCTGGACGGACAGTCCAGGGGGTAGGTATGCAGCAGGCACGTGTGCGTAATCTGTGGATGAATTCTGTCTTACTCGTATCTTAACGCCTCCATCGGATGCAGGCTGGCGGCGCGGTAAGCAGGATAGATGCCGAAAAACAGACCAACCGCGACCGCAAACATGAATGCCATCAGGATATTGCTGATCGAAACAATGGACGTGATCAATCCCAACACAGTGAAGATCCAGGCGATACCCACGCCGAGCAAAATGCCGATGAGACCTCCGAGAATACTAAGTGTCATCGTTTCAATCAGGAACTGCACAAGGATTTGATTCTTGCTCGCGCCTACGGCTTTGCGCAGACCAATCTCCTTTGTCCGTTCGGTGACAGAGACGAGCATAATATTCAT
>WNFV01004273.1_pt1 | contig 24170 bp, 22 predicted proteins | sample 5400101 | NCBI WGS metagenome assembly WNFV01 (sample SAMN13153361, study PRJNA577476) | soil metagenome | isolation source: 115 cm soil or saprolite under grassland replicate 1 | place: USA:California | collected 2016-06-15 | reverse complement strand
CCGCATACCCACCGACGAGCGATTTCACCATACCGGTTTCAAGGAGTCCGCGCGAGGGAATGTCTGCGGAGAGATTTGCAAACTTGCCCTGTAATTCGGCGGGAGAGAATCGGTTATTGGCCAAGCCTTGGATGGTAACATGGGAGACGTTTTCCTTCCCAAGAAATGCACGAAGCAAGGAGAGATAGGTAGATTTCCCGTTGGAGCCATCCCCAAGAAGGAACACAAAGACTTGGATAGGATAAAAGCGCCAGAGACAGTATCCTGCGATTTCGTAGAGGGCTGACACGTCCTCTGGCTTTGCAATTTCATGGAGGAAGCGGTCAATGTTCGGACACTTTGCCTTCGGGTCATATTCAATCGGTAACTGGCACAATGAAAGGTACTTGGGTTGATGCGACACAAACTTGCCGGTTCGGAGATTCAGGAGACCGTTGCGAAGATTCAGAATCTCGGGCTTTGCGTCAAACTCTTTCAGGGAATGACCCTGTGTATCCCTGAGATGCGAGAGGATTTCTTCGATTATGAATCGGTTGGCATTCCTACAACGTTTGCGAATCTCCCCGCGAATAGGGTTCAACGCTGGGATGTAGATTCCCTCCCCATAGGAGCGCAATTCGTCCAATTCAGGGATGTAAACGATTGGCCCTACAGCGTTGAAAATCTTATCAGCAATCTTGGCCTTGTCGATTTTCGCTTTCAATCTGCATCGCCTTCGCTTGCTCGGTTTTCGTTCGGACTTTGAATTGAAATAATGGCCGACTTCGCAATGAGATAGTTTCCATCCCGTCGCCGCACTCGGATGAATTGGTCATCAAGGTCCACGACAATCCCACGCAAGGCACGGGTTTCGCTTCCATCGCGGTAGACCACTTTACTCTCTCGCCAATCGCTGTTCTCTTTCTCATTCATCATTGAATCAATCCATCGCGTCGGTCGAGCATGAATATGGGTCTTTGGTAAGGTCTCCGACAGACAGGGGAGTATAGTGCGCCATGAACGACCCCCGTAAGACCAGTCCAGCGCCCGGAAGCCATATGAAGTCAGAAATGTCGGAGTCGTTCATCGCGTAGGAATTCCGGTCCGATGAATCCCTATCGCTCCCGAACCCCGACACACTTAGCCTGAGCAATTCCGTTAAGTCCTCTAATGATGAATCCCTATCGGCTATCTGAAATAAACTTCGAATAGGAATGTCGAATGTTTGGTCTTGGAAAACGCAGAGCGCAATGCCGCTGTCTCGATTTACATGAAGGACGCGGAGTTTCTGGCCCACAACGCTGAGTTCAAGGCTCAAGGAATACCTCCCAGAGGCAGTTTTACTTTCCACTTGTCGCCAGCTCCATTCCAACTTTTTAGATATTGGTCGCGCGCATCTTCGGTTCCAAGTACTTTGAAATCTTTCTCCGCTTGGGAGTCCTTCTCAATCGCTCGAACCCGCGCCAAGGGCAAATAATCCGAGATGGAAAAAGTCCTCAGATACAAGGCGAAGTCGCGGGCTTCGACAAGATGTACGTGGAAAGGAGGGCCAGATTCTTGCGTGGTGATTTTGTAGAATGAGCGGCCGTGGTCCTTGATAAATTGGTTGATTTCCTCTTGTTTCCGAAGCATTTTCTGATACCACCGCGAGTCGGCCGGGTCGATGTAGTCGTACTGTAGTTTCGCCATTATTTCACCCCGAGATATGACTCCAAACATCGTGTAATGAAACTAGAACGGTTCTCGAATTTTCGGACTTCTTCCACGCGGTCGAAGGCTGGCTTGGAGATGAGGATTGTAATCTGCTTCTTGCGGACTTTCGGGGGCTTTGTCATTGGCCAAATGTATGCACTTAGTCCCTTATAAATATGTCGATTAGTATAATATCATGACGATAATAGTCGCCCAAAACGCGACAAGAACTCAATTGCCGACACCGCTGAGACGGAATCTCCCGAAGTGTCGCAACCCGGTTAGTATCTCCTGAATCGTCTTGCCACCAACTTACGATTTCTTTCCGTCAGGCACTAGCCGATATCTTACATTCCCGTTTCCGCTGTAAGGGTTCGTGGCCAAACGTGGTAAGCCGGAATCCTACTTTTTCATTCTGATTTTTCGCGCGGCTGGGTGTGGGTTCAAGTCTAAGGCTCTATCGAACCGACACCGGGATGAATTGAGATGTCTAGGCCGAAACTTTTTTTCTTTTAGGACGGTACGAATCCCATTCTATCGGGTAGAAGATTCCCACTCTATACTCCCCGAGATTGTTGTTGTCGTACCTCAAGGTTACCTCGGGATTCAAACGCATTATAAGGTGGGAAATCCACTCGATATCCTCCCGCAAGTTCGTCTTCTTAATCGGTCTTAGTCTCCGTATTTCTTCCAGGCTTCCTCGGGTCACGGGACTATCCTAACCCCCGCTCCGTATAAGGCTGGGTCTTTGCGTGTTATCATGGAGCATGGCTGGGCGGGGGCTAAGTTGGTTCCGTTGGTTCGGGTTTCGGCTTACCCTTTCCCGTACTAAACAAGGGAGACAATATAGTAGAAGTAAGGGTAGGGGAAAAGTCGAACCAGCCGAACCAGATTCGGGCTTGGAATACAGCACGTCAAGGCATGAACTTATTAGCCAGAGACGAGAAACCCTCACGATTCCGCTCAAACATTGTTGGGCGGGGTTTTCGCGGTCCCGTGCCAGCCGTATCCCTTAGCAAAATTCGGGCTTCGCATGGGAGAACATGGGCGTCGAGTCCCGGAATTACTAAGAAAAGTTTGTGCGACTCGCTCCTTCCCTTCCATCGCGTGGATGGCGAATATCCCCCTGTAGGTAAAAACCAATGTGGAACCTAAACAGGCTGGGCATTCCGGCGATAGAGTTATGACCCTACCCCCCTATGCCCGCCCACGGTTCGGGTAGCCGGGGAACCTACACGAATCGAGAGGATGCAACATGAACCCCCACAAGCCTCCGAGGGAGGCCCTAACCCGTGGGGAATCCGTAAAGGCTGCGACTATCTTTCGGACCGAAACCATTCGTCGTTTCCTTGCTCAGAGCCAAGGAAGGTTTAAGGATGGCGCAAAGACGCCTTACCTCTATGGCCACGCCTGGGGTAAGTTTGTAGGCTTCGCCGGTCTCGGAAAGAATCCGAGTGCCACGCTGAAGCGGAAGGGCCAGGACTTACTCCGTGAATTCATCGCGGTAACGAAGCCCTACCGATGGGAAATTGCCGGAGTCAAGGCGGTATGGGAATGTAACCCATTCGGGCCGTTTCCCATCCGCATTCGGGACTTCAGCAAGTCCATCAAGCAACCCGGGAAGCGGGAGTGTCCGATGGACTCCGACATCGAGCCATTCTTCAAAGCGGGAGAGTCAGAGTCGGACCCATACGCTAAGAGCCTGATTCTCGCGCTGATGGCCTATGGATGGCGGCCCGGAAATCAGATTGCCAAACTGAAGTGGCACAATCTCCGGTTCGACCCGAACGGGAAGCCTACGGCAATAATCGCGGATGGAGCCAAGGAGGGATTCAAAACGAAATCCTTCATCAAGGCTTTCATCCCGCCGATGGTCTCCGAGGCCTTGGACGGCTGGCGCAAGGAGTCTCCCGACACAAGCCCGGAAGCCCCGATTTGGCCCCGACGTGCCTACTTCCCAGGGAGAATCAGGAACCCGAAGCGAGCACATGACAAGGACAGCATGGCCGACTTCCTGAAGGCCTTCAAACAGACGCACCAAATCAGGAGTGGGCTGACGGCTGTGCACTTCCGCCATTGGGTCAAGTACCAGGGTCGGAAGCGTCATATGGACTTGGCCTTGCTCGCGTATTGGCAAGGACACGATACCAAGTCCGAAATGGGCGGGATGAGCGGGGTTTATGGGACGAATCTCCCGGAACCCGCCATCTTCGAAGGGCAATCGGATGCGTGGCCGGATGGACCCTTAGATGCTTTCGCTCCAAGGCTGAGAATCGTGGATGAACTGGCTCCCTACCAAGTCGCTATCGCTGACTACAACGCCGGTAGAATTGGAGCCTTTGAAATGGCCCAGCGCATGGAGCAAATCAGGGAGAAAGCAAGGTCCAAACAAGCCCTGATACCGCCATGAGACCGAAAAGCGTTGTGCGGAGCCGCCGGACTCTATAAAAACGTTGTGCGGCCGCGCGATGGGACCGGTGTGTCGACGGTTTAATCTGCCGCCCCCTCGTTGCGGTCCCGCGTGCTCACCGGCTTCGTCACGTTCGAAGGAATCGACGGCGCAGGGAAGACGACGGTGAGTCGGCTCGTCGCAGAATCATTCCGTGCGGCAGGCGTTCCTGTTTTTCTAACGACGGAGCCGACCGCGACGTGGCTCGGCGATGCCGTGCGCCGCGCCTACGACGACGATGTCGGGCCGATCGCCGAGTCGTTCCTGTTCCTGGCCGACCGCGCAGCGCACGTCGCCGAGATTCGAGCTCACCTCGAGAAAGGCGAGCTGGTCCTGTGCGACCGGTACGCGGACTCGACCTATGCGTATCAAGGGGCGCGGCTCGAGGGCGTGGTGAGCGACCCCGTGCGCTTCCTGCAGCGGGCGAGCGCGACATGGATCGTCCCTCCGGACCTGACGCTTCTGCTCCGGGTGCCTGCGGAGCTCGGATTGAAACGAATCCAGACGCGGCCGAACCTCATCCGATTCGAGGACCTCGCCTTCCTCAAGAAGGTCGCTACGAACTACGATCGACTCGCCCGCTCACGCCGTTTCGTCGTGCTCGATGGCGCACGGGAGGCGAGGGCGGTCGCGGCCGACGCGGCGGCAGCGATCGAGAAACGCGTCAGGCGGCGGCAAGCGGTAACGGGCCCTTCGACGTGAGCGCGGTACGGGTCAGGAACGCCCGCGCAAAGACCTTGGCGGTTTCCAGGTCGCCGCGTTGGAGTTCGACGAGAAACGCCTTGCCGAACACCATTTGGAGGGAAATTTCCCCTACGGCTCCCGCCATGGTCGGATTGGCTTGCTCCGAGAATGACTTGAACACGGCGCTCAAGAATATCAGAGGTGATTTTCGTTCGGCCATCCAGCTCTGTGGACAAACCTATTTATCTCGACGCCGGGTTATCGCGCCTCGCATGGGATGCACGCATGGAGTCCGCCGCTCATTCTAGGCCCGCTTCCCATCACGGCGACGGATTTGTCGGCGTCATCTACGGCGATGTGGGCACGACGTCGTTCCGTTGTTCCGTCGTCGATCCGATCGAGCGCAACGAGTTCGTCCAGGTCGAGCACGAGACGTGCGGCGTCGTCCTCGGCCGCGTCGATCAGATTGAGCGGAAGACGGACCTGTCTCTGGACCGCGCCCAGCAGATGAGCGACGGCGACCCGGTCGACGTCGAGGAGCGGGTGTCGGCCCAGGTCAGCGTGATCGGGTACCGCGACGACCGCGGTCTGCTCCAGGTCCCGCGCACCCCGTTCCGCGCCGGCGAGCCCGTCCGCAAGGCGGAGACCGCCACAATCCAGGAGGTCATCGGCCTCAACGAGGACCGGAAACACGGCGCCTACGTCGGGCTACTGGCGGGCCACGACGTGCCCGTCTTCCTCGACATCAACGCCATGGTGCAGAAGCACGTCTCGATCCTCGCGAAGACGGGCGGCGGGAAATCGTACATCGCGGGCGTCCTCATCGAGGAGCTCATGAAACACCATGTGACCTGCGTGATCGTCGACCCGCACGGCGAGTATGCCGCGCTTCGGGAGAAGGGGAAGCACCCGGAGGGGTCGGCTCGGTTCCGGGTCGAACCCCGAGCCTACGCGGACGTCATCCAGGTATTCTCCCCGGACACGAAGATCAATCCGGGCAGCCGGCCTCTCAAGTTCACGCTCAGCAATCTCGACGCGCGGGACATCTTGTCCCTCACGGGCTCGGCGAAGGTCCGGACCCACCTGACCGCGTTGCGCAAGGCGCTGGACCTCTTGCGGCAGGCGACGAAAGACTACACGATTCGCGACATCATCCGCGTCCTCGAGCGCGAGGACGACCCCCAGAACGCCTCGCTGATCGATGAGCTCGAATACCTCAGCGAGGTCGAGATCTTCGCGAAGGAAGGCACGCGGATCGACGAACTCGTGATCAAGGGCAAGACGACGATCATCAACCTGAAGGGCGTTCCCCCCGACATCCAGGAACTCGTCGTCAACCGACTCGCGACCGCGATGTTCGAACTTCGCAAGGTCGGTCGTATCCCGCCGATGATGCTCGTCGTAGAGGAGGCACACAATTTCTGTCCCCAGGTCGGGCAGGTCGCATCCTCCAAGGTCTTTCGGACGCTCGCATCGGAGGGCCGAAAATTCGGCCTCGGACTCGTGGTCATCACGCAGCGCGCGGCGAAGGTAGACAAGAATGTGCTGAGCCAGTGTAACACGCAGATCATCCTGAAGGTCACGAACCCGAACGACCTGAAGGCGATCATCGCGAGCGTCGAGGGACTGACGACGGCCATGGCGGAGGAGATATCGCGCCTCCCGATCGGCGTCGCCATCATGACGGGAGGCGGGCTCCAGATGCCGCTGATGGTCGAGGTACGGCCGAGGGAGACTCGCCACGGGGGCGAGAGCGTGAAGGTCATCGAGGACTGAGCGCGGCGGAAAGCCTTTAGCGGGTCCGGCGCATCAACGCACGTGGCCTTGCGGGATCTCGTCGACAAGGATATCTCGCTCACCGGGCAGGCGCTTGCGAAGGCGGCGATTGCCGCCCCCGCGCGCTCCCATCTCCGAAAAGTCGCGGAGGACTTCGTGGGCATGGCCCGCGCGTACTACGAGGACGCAAAGCACTTCCGTGCAAAGGGGGAGCTCGACAAGGCGCTCGCCAACATCAACTACGCACACGGTTGGCTCGACGCAGGTGCCCGGCTCGGTCTGTTCGACGTCGGCGGGGACGATCGACTCTTCACCCTGGCCGATTGACTACAGGAGGCGAGCGCCCTCGTTGTCGATCTCGCACCGCTGGAGGGTCCCGAACTTCAGGTAGAGGGTCGCGAGATGCTCTCGGTTGCCGGTCGCGAAGACGGAGTTGCCGAGCATCGCCATCGTCGCGCGTCCGAACATCCGACTCGCGTGGATCACTTCGAGGACGGTCTTGCTCGCGAGGCCCGACTCTTCGGCGAACCGAACCCCGAGGTCGAAGAGCCGGTCGAGTGTCGGCTGCGCGGCGAACGCGTCGACGCACGCGCCTCCCGCCCGATTGATCGCCTCGACCTGCTTCGGATCTCGGATCACCGACCGTGTCGGCATTTCCGGCCCAAGGACCGCGAGGAGGAGATTCGCATCGACGCGGAACGTCCGCACCTCGGCGTGGCCCGGGGCTCCCGGTTTCCATCGGAGGTCCATCCCGCCGAGCGATGCGGGCACGACGTCGCCGAGGCCCGTGCCGCACTCGACTTCCGTCTCATGGGCGATCGCCACAAGTTCGGCGCGGGGTGTGCCCCGACCGAGCGCGTCGTCTAGGGCCAAGGCGGTGCTCAGGGCCCCTGCGGCGCTCACGCCGAACCCCTGCGAGACGGGAAGAGGGGACTCGCTCAGGATCTTGACCTCGAACGACCCTCCCGCCAAGATTTTCTCCGCGACCTTCCGCGTGACGTCCGCGGTGTCTCGCCTTCCGTTCACCAGGATGTCGATCGACGGCCTCGGCGCCTCCCGCACCCGCGCGACCGTGTGGACCCCCAGGCCGAGGCAGAGTCCGGCGCCGCGGGACCCTTTCTTCCGAGGATTCGAGTCGTCAACGACCTCGAAGAACGCGGTCACGTGTCCCGGACAGAACGCCTCACCCTCGGACACCATGGAGGACCGCCCGCCAGACCCGCTCTGCCGCGAGAGCTTTCGACCCATCGAACGTGTCGGACTGGCCTTTGCGGTCGAAGATCGTGACGGACGTCGTGTCGCCCCGCACCTTCGAGATGTCGTTCGCGACGACGAGGTCCAGGTCGGCCTCTTTCAGGAGCGCCATCGCCCGCGACTTGAGTTCGGCGCTCGTCACCCCCGCCTCCGCCTTGAAACCGACGAGCGCTTTCCGCGCGCCCTTTCGGAACCGCTCGAGGAGCTTCGGCGTGGGCTGGAGGTCGAGCGTGAGACCGCCCTCGCGAGTCGGGATCTTGCCTTTCTGCTTTTTCGCGGGCGTGAAGTCCGCAACCGCCGCGGGCACGACGCAGATATCCGCGTCCACCTTCTCCGCCATCGCCGCCAGGTCGGCGGTCGTCGCGAACGATTTGTACGCAAGCCATGAGGGGACCGGCGTCTCGTGTCGTCCCAACCAGAGCTCCACGTCGGCGCCGTGCTCGTAAGCGACCTTCGCCAGTTCAATGCCGGTGCCGCCCGTCGACCGGTTGGTCACGATGCGGATGTCGTCGATCGGCTCGACGGTCGCGCCCGTGACGACCAGGACGCGCATGCCGGCGAGGTCCTTCGGGCCGAGGCGGCGGATGACCCGCGCGACGATCGTGTCCACATCGGCCATCTTCGCCTTCTCCTCCTCCCGCTTCGGCTCGATGAGCTCGACTCCGAGTTCCTTGAGCCGCCGCAGGTTTGCCGCCACGGCGGGGTTGTCGATCATCGACTCGTGGGCCGCGGGGGCGACGAGGATCGGGATGCCCGAGCCGAGGGCGTTCGTCGCGTACGTCGTCACGGTCGAGTCGTCGATCGCCTGGGCGATCTTGCCTATCGTGTTCGCCGTTCCGGGCGCGACCAGGAGGAGATCCGCCTTCCCGTCTCTTCCGCAGAGGATGAGATACTCCATCGAGCCCGTGATCTCCGTGACGACCGGCCGGCCCGTCGCGTACTCGAGCGCGTTCGGGTGGAGGATGGACGTCGCGGATCGCGTCATGACCGCGTGGACCTCGGCCCCGTGGCGGATCAGCTCGTGCGCCAGTTTGACGCACTCAACGGCGGCGATGCTCCCCGTGACCCCGAGGACGATCGTCTTGCCCTGCAGCTTCATGCTCTTCACGCCGCGGAGACGCTCCGCCGGATGCATCGCCGCGACGATTGCCGTGCGCGGTATATATCTGTCGGCCTCCCTCGGAAAATCGGGACGACGGCCGGTCGATCGCGCCAAGGTTTAACCCGCAAGGTCCGTTAGCCCCCGCGCGTCCGATGGACTATCAGGCGACCCTCGACCATCTGTACCGCCTCGAGCGGTTCGGCATCAAGCTCGGCCTGGACAACATCCGCCGGCTGCTTTCCCTCCTCGGCGATCCGCACCGGGACCTGAGGGTCTTCCACGTGACCGGGACGAACGGCAAAGGGTCCGTGTGCGCGTACGCGGCCTCCGCCCTCCGGTCCGCGGGGTACCGAGTCGGCCTGTACACGTCGCCCCATCTGATCCGCTTTAACGAACGAATCCGGGTGGACGGCGAGCCGATCTCGGACGACGACGTCCTGCGGCTATGGTCCGGGATGCAGCCCGCCATCCATGCGATGACGGCCGCACGCCCGATCGACCACCCGACGTTCTTCGAGGTCACGACGGCGATGGCATTCCTGTACTTCCGGGAGCGGCGCGTCGACGTGTCGGTCACCGAAGTCGGCATGGGGGGCCGGATGGACGCGACGAACGTCGTCGACGGGCTCGTCTCCGTCGTCACGCGGGTCGACCTCGAGCACACGGACCATCTGGGGAAGACCGTCGAGCGGATTGCCCGGGAGAAGGCGGGGATCATCAAGCCGTCGTCCCGCGCGGTCACGGTGGACCAGCGGGCGCTCCCGGTCATCGAGGCGCGATGCCGCGAGGTACACGCGCCGCTCTCCGTGGTCGGCCGCGACGTCCGGTTCGAGCGAGGGCCCGCACAGCCGAGTGGGCAGGACGTGGAGGTCCGCGGCGCGTTCGGATCGATCGAGGTCCACACGCCTCTCCTCGGGCCGTTCCAGTCGGAGAACGTCGCCGTCGCGGTGGCGGCCCTGACGGAGCTTCGGGCGGCCGGGCTTCCGCTAGACGATGAGGCGATCCGTGCCGGCATCGCGGCCGTGCGGTGGGCCGCCCGCTTCGAGGTCGTTCGCGAGAATCCGACGGTCGTCGTGGACGGGGCGCACAACGGGCCCGCCGCCATCGCGGTTGCGGCTGCGATGAAGGAGGTCTTCCCGGGCCGCCGGGCGATCCTCGTCGCCGGCATCCTGAACGATAAGGACCTGCAGACGATGGCGGGCGCCCTCGGACCCCTCACTAGGCGCGTCATCGCGTGCCGACCGAAGACCCCCCGCGCGTTCGATCCGGAAGAGGTCGCCGCCGCGTTCCGCCCATACGCGGAGGCCTCGGTCGTATCGGCCGTCCGCGAGGCGATCGATGCGGCCCTCTCGGCCGCGCGTCCGGAGGATGTCGTCCTGATCACCGGCTCGATATACACCGCGGGGGAGGCCCTTGAGCACCTCGGCGTCCGCCCGTGACCGGATCGAGTTCATCATGCGGGATCTCTCCCGGCGATACCTGCCCGGGGGGGACCTTCGCGAGGGCGGGACGGCGCTCGCGAAGATCGTCGCGGAGCGCGAGGACCCGTTCCTCGTCCTCATCTCGACGATCCTGTCGCAGCGGACCCGGGACGAGAAGACGGAAATCGCGTCTCGGCGGCTCTTCGCGAAGTACGACACGCCCCGGTTCATCGCGGACGCCGACGCGGCGGATCTGGAGCGGTTGATCAAGCCCGTCGGCTTCTACCGCCAGAAGGCCGTGCAGATTCAGAAGGTCAGCCGGGCGCTGCTCGACCGCCACGGCGGTTCCGTGCCGCGGACGTACGAGGAACTGATCGAGCTGCCGCAGGTCGGGGCGAAGACCGCGAACTGCGTCCTCGTCTACGGCTACGGCGAGCCGCGGATTCCGACGGATACCCACGTCCACCGGGTGAGCAACCGCCTGGGGCTCGTGCGGACCAAGAGCCCTGAGAAGACCGAGCAGCGGCTCATGCGGACGGTCCCGAAGGACTACTGGCTCCACATCAACGAGCTCTTCATCCGGTTCGGGAAGGACATCTGCCGGCCGATCGGCCCGCGGTGTCCGGAGTGTTCGTTCGTGAAATTCTGTCGGTACTACCCTCGGACGAAATGGGCGAAGTCGGCCCGGCGTCGGCCGGAGCGTCTGCACGCCTCGAGGACAGACGCCGGGCCATGAAGGCCACGGCGGGCATCTTGATGATGCTCTGAGCCTCCTCGCCCGGTCCGACGGACCTTCGCGTCCTGGATTCCGGGACCGGACACCTTGATATTCGCCGTCGTCCGTTCGGGGCGCGTGCGAATCGACTTGATCGAGTTCCTCCCAATGACGCTCCAGCGGAAGGAGACGTTCACGATCGCGCGCGGTTCGTCCGCGATCTCCGAGGTCGCGTTCCTCTCGGTCCACTCGGGCAACCGGGTCGGGCAGGGCTGTGCGGCCCCGACCGACGTGACGCGGGAGAACATCCACTCCACCCTGAACGCGATGCAGACGTTCGCCCGCTCCCTGATGGGCCTCGAGTTCGATCGCCCCTCCCAGATCCGGGATTGGGCGGACCGTGCCATCGCGGGGATGCCGAGCGCGAAGGCGGCGCTGGATATCGCCCTCCACGACCTCGCGGCCCAGGAAGCCCGGAAGCCGCTCCACGTCTACCTCGGCGCGAAGCGGGACCGGATGCGGACCGACATGACGATCGGGATCATGGACACCGCATCGGCGGTGGCGCGCGCGGAGCGCTGGGTCGGTGTCGGATTCCGGGCGCTGAAGATCAAGGTGGGCCGCGACTGGAGAGAGGACGTGAAACGAGTGAAGGCGATTCGCCGGGCGGTCGGGCGGGACGTCGAATTCCGGGTGGACGGCAACGGAGGCTACTCGTGGAACGACGCCCTCGCGTTTGCGCGTCACCTCCGGGGAGAAGGGGTCATGATCTTCGAGCAGCCGGTCCCGGTGGACGATTGGGAAGGGATGCGCGCCCTGACGGAGTCCTCGCCCATCCCGATCATGGCGGACGAGATGGTCCTCACCGCGGACGATGCGAAGAAGCTCCGGTGGGCGAACGCCGCGCGTGGGGTGAACCTGAAGCTGATGAAACACGGCGGGATCGTGCCGACGGCCGAGGTGAATACGATCTGCGAGTCCGCAGGCTACCCGACGATGGTCGGATGCATGGGGGAGCCGCAGCTGTCCATCGCCGCCGGGTTGGCGTTCGCGCTCGCGCAGAAGAACGTCCGCTGGATCGACCTGGACTCGCACTTCAACCTCGCCAGCGATCCATCGTCCGGGCTGCGGTTCGAAAACGGGGACCTCGTTGCCTCTACGGCACCGGGGCTCGGCATCACGCTCGCGTGAATTAGGGCACGACGGGCGGTGCCGGTTCCCCGGTCGCCGCAGCCTCTTCCTGAGGGGTCACGAGTCGCACCACCGCGGTGACTTTGTCCCCCGCGTTCAGCCGTTGAATCCGGACCCCCCGGGCTGCCCGGCCCGTCTCCCGGATGTCGTCCACGGGGCAACGAATCACGATGCCGCCGACCGTGGTGACGAGGAGTTCGTCCCCGGGCTCGACCTCGAAGACGCCCACGACCGGGCTTTGCGCGACCTTCATGTTCGTCGTCACGACGCCCTGGCTGCCTCGCCGCGTCTTGCGGTACTCCTTCACCTTCGTCCGCTTCCCGTATCCGCTCTCGAGGACGGTCAGCAGCTCCGTCTCCTCGTTCTTCACGAGGGCCATGGAGATGACGCGGTCGTCCTTCCGGAGCCGCATCCCGCGCACTCCCGCGGCGGTCCGGCCCATCGGGCGCACGTCCCGAAGACCGAACCGGTTCGCGTAGCCTCTCGCCGACGCGAGGATGACCTCTTCATCGCCGTCCGCGATCCGGGCTTCCACGAGATCGTCCCCCTCGTTGAGGGCGATCGCCCGAATCCCGCGGATGTTCGGCCGCTTGAAGGCGTCCAGCCGGGTCCGTTTGATTTTGCCGAGCTTCGTCGAGAAGACGATCGTCCGGCGCTCGTCGAATTCCCGCACGGCGATCATGTCCAGGATCTTTTCTTCCGGGGCGAGGCGCGGCAGGAGGTTCACGATCGGCTTGCCTTTCGCGTATCGAGTCCCGACGGGAAGCCGGTACGTCTTGAGCCAGAAACACTGTCCCTTGTTCGTGAAGAAGAGGATGTGCTCGTGGGTCGACGCCATGAAGAGGTTCACGACGAAGTCCTCCTCCTTCGTCTCCATGCCCGTCACGCCTTTTCCGCCGCGTCGCTGCGTCCGGAACATCTGCGCGGGGACCCGCTTGACGTATCCCGTGTTCGTGAATGTGACGATGACGTCCTCCTCGGGGATCAGATCCTCAACCTCCATGTCGTAGGCTTGGGCCTCGACGGCCGTGCGTCGATCGTCTCCGTACTTCTGCTTGACCTCGAGGAGTTCCGCCTTGATGATCTCCAGGATGCGCCCGCGGGACGCGAGAATCGCCTCGAAGTCCTCGATCTTCTTCTTCAACTCGGCCCGCTCCTGCCGCAGCTTCTCGATCTCGAGGCCGGTCAGCTGCCGCAACGTCATCGCGAGGACCGCCTTCGCTTGGTCTTCGCTCAGCAGGTAGCGGTTCATCAGGCCCGATTGGGCCTCGGCGGCATCGCGGGAGTGGCGGATGAGCCGGATGACCTCGTCGATGTGGTCGACCGCGGTGATGAGGCCTTCGACGATATGCTCGCGCTCGCGGGCCTTCCGAAGGTCGTACTCGGTCCGGCGCCGGACGATTGTGATCCGGTAGTCGACGTACGATTGGAGCGTCTCCTTCAGGCTGAGGATCTTCGGCTGGCCGTCGACGAGGGCGAGGTTGATCACGCCGAACGTCTGCTCCATCTGCGTGTGGTGGTACAGTTGGTTCAAGACGATGTCCTCGACGGCGTCCCGCTTCAGCTCGAGGACGATCCGCATACCTTCCCGGTCGCTCTCATCCCGAAGGTCCACGACGCCCTCGATCTTCTTCGACTTCACGAGCAGGGCGATCGACTCGACGAGGGCCGCCTTGTTGACCATGTAGGGGATCTCGGTGATCACGATTCGCGCCTTGTCGTGGCCCGCTTCCTCGACGTGGGCGGTCGCCCGGATCCGGATGAGCCCGCGACCCACCTTGTACGCATCCGCGACGCCCTCCGCGCCGTAGAGGATGCCGCCCGTCGGGAAGTCGGGCCCGCGGATCGGACCGGTGTCCGGGTTGTAGAGGTCCTGGAGTTCCGCGCCCGGGTTCTCGATGAGCGTCAGCAGCGCGTCGGCGACTTCCCGTAGGTTGTGCGGAGGGATGTTCGTCGCCATGCCGACCGCGATGCCGCTCGACCCGTTCACGAGGAGGTTCGGGAATTTCGCGGGCAGGACCGTCGGCTCTCGCATCGTGCCATCGAAGTTGTCCATCCAGCCGACCGTCTCCTTGTCGAGGTCCTGGAGGAGCTCCTCGGCGATCTTCGAGAGGCGGCACTCGGTATACCGCATCGCCGCGGGTTCGTCCTCCGTGCTGCCCCAGTTCCCCTGGCCGTCGATGAGCGGGTAGCGTAGCGAGAAGTTCTGCACCATGCGGGCGAGGGCGTCGTAGACCGCCGTGTCCCCGTGCGGGTGGTACCGCCCGAGCGTGTCTCCGACGACGCGGGCCGACTTCCGCCGCTGGCTCGTCGACGACGCACCCGTCTCGTTCATCGCGTGGAGGATTCGTCGCTGGACCGGCTTCAGGCCGTCCCGGACGTCCGGTAGCGCCCGTCCGACGATGACCGACATGGCGTAATCGATGTACGAGCGCTCCATCTCTTGCTCGATCGGCTGGCGGGTGACCCGCCGCGTCGGTTCCTGGGCCTCCTCCGGCATCGTGCGACCCCTAGATGTCCAGGTTCACGACTTCCTTCGCGTGCTCCTGGATGTACTCGCGCCGTGGCTCGACCGCCTCTCCCATGAGGACGGAGAACAGCGCGTCCGCGGCCAAGGCGTCGTCGATCGTGACCTGTTTCAAGAGGCGCCGCGCGGGGTCCATGGTCGTCTCCCACAGCTCGTCGGCGTTCATCTCTCCGAGGCCTTTGTACCGCTGGTACGTGACGCCCTTGTCCCCGACTTGACGCGCGATCTCCTCCCGCTGCCTCTCCGTGTACGCGTAGAATGTATCCTTGCCCTTGCGGATTTTGTACAGCGGCGGCTGCGCGATGTACACGTATCCGGCGTCGATCATGGGCCGCATGTAGCGGAAGAAGAGGGTGAGGAGCAGGGTCGTGATGTGCTGCCCGTCGACGTCGGCATCGGCCATTGTGATGATCTTGTGGTACCGGACCTTCGCGAGGTTGAACTCGTCGCCGATCCCGGCGCCGATGGCGGTGATGAGCGTCCGGATCTCCTCGTTCTTCAGCATTTGGTCGAGTCGGGCCTTCTCGACGTTCAGGATTTTCCCCCGCAACGGCAAGATTGCTTGGAATTCCCGCCTCCGGCCCTGTTTCGCACTCCCGCCCGCACTTGGCCCTTCCACGATAAAAAGTTCCGACTTCGCCGGGTCCCGCTCTTGGCAGTCCGCGAGCTTGCCGGGGAGGTTGAACCCTTCCAGGAGCCCTTTCCGTCGCGTGAGCTCCCGCGCCTTCCGGGCGGCCTCTCGCGCCTGCGCCGCCAAGACGGCCTTTCCGATGCAGATCTCCGCGACCTTCGGGGTCTCCATGAAGAATTCGCCCAACTTCTCGTAGACGATCGATTCGACGATCCCCTTCACGTCGGAGTTCCCGAGTTTCATCTTCGTCTGCCCTTCGAACTGCGGCTCGGGCATCTTGAGGTTCAAGATCGCGGTCAGGCCCTCTCGGACGTCGTCGCCTTCGAGGCTCTCGCCTTGCTTGAGGAACTTGTTGTCCTTCGCGTACTTGATGAACGTCCGCGCGAGGCCCGCCTTGAACCCGACCAGATGGGTCCCGCCCTCGACGGTATCGATGTTGTTGACGAACGTGAAGATCGACTCGTTGTAGCCGTCGTGGTACTGCATCGCGACCTCGACATGCGTGCCGTCCGACTCCTTCGCGAATCGGATCGGATCCGGGTGGAGCGGGTTCTTCGCCCGGTTGATCCACTTCACGTACTCCGCGATCCCGCCGTTATACTGGAAGACGTCCCCGCGGCCGTGGACTTTGTCGACGATGATGATCCGCAACCCCGCGTTCAGGAACGCGAGCTCGCGGAGGCGCTTCGCGAGGGTGTCGTAGTCGAACTCGATGGTCTCGAAGACCTCGGGGTCCGGACGGAACGTGATGATCGTGCCGGTGCCCTCCGCCGGGCCGACGACCTCGAGGTTCGACGCTTTCTGCCCCCGGGCGAACCGCATCCGATACTCCTTGGCGTCGCGCCGCACGCGGACCTCGAGCCTTTCGCTCAGGCCATTTACGACGGACAAGCCGACGCCGTGCAAGCCGCCGGACACGCGGTACATCTTTCGTTCGAACTTCCCACCGCTGTGCATCCGCGACAGGACGAGCTCGACGCCGGGCACGCCGTATTTCGGATGGATGTCCACCGGGATGCCGCGTCCGTCGTCCGCGACGGTCACGGATCCGTCCGCGTTGAGCGTGACCTGGATGTTCTTGCAGAAGCCCGCCATCGCCTCGTCGATCGAGTTGTCGACGACCTCGTGGACGAGGTGGTGGAGGCCGCGCGCGTCGACGCTCCCGACGTACATCGCGGGGCGTTTTCGGACCGCCTGCAAGCCCTCGAGAACCTGGATTTGCCGGGCGTCGTAGGCAGCCTCTTCTACCATCTAATTCGCAACCTTCCAGACCCTCGTTTCGATGGCCTCTCGCATCCCATCCGGAGGATGTCCGGAGTATGCGACGCCATCTTATAAACGTTCGGACCTCGGTTTCTATGGAGAAAACAGGCCTCGGCGGTGAGGTCATTTTCGGGATGGGTTCTTTATATAGGATAGCACGGTCGTTTTCGACGCCCCATTCTCGTCCGTGAGAACATCGGATGGCGGGGCCGAGGAACGGCCTCCGGGCCGGCCCCTATTTGCGCTTCCAACGGACCCCGTCGCGGGTGTCCTCGAGTACGATGCCGAGGGCCCCCAGCGCCTCCCGAATCCGGTCAGCCGTGGCGAAGTCCTTTCGCTTCCGCGCGTCCTCGCGGAGGGCCACGATCACTTCCATGAGCCCGTCCACGAGCTCCGAACCGGCAGTGGGCGTGAGGAACAGCCCGAGGATGTCGCCGACGGTCCGGAAGGCCGCCGCGGTCTCGTCGAGCGCCCCTCGTCCGGCCCCCGTTTCGATTGCCTTGTTCGCCGCGCGGGCGAAGTCGAACAAGACCGCGATCGCCTCGCGTGTGTTGAAGTCGTCCGACATCGCCGCGTCGAAGTCCGCGAGGGCCTTCTTCGTCGCGGCGCGGAGCTCGCGGTCGGCTTTGCCCGATTCCGGCGCTCGCCGTTGCTCCGCGTCCACGGTCCGGACGGTCTCGCGGAGCCGCTCGTAGGAACGCTTCGCTTCGTCGAGCAGGTCCGGGGTGAAGTCGATGGGGCCTCGATACTGGACGTTGACGAGGAAGAACCGGATCACGTCCGGCTCGTACAGCTTCAAGGCCGCCGTCACGGGCCAGTAGTTTACTGCGGTCCGAAGTGACGGATCGTGATCGCGGTGTCCTCGATGTGCCACCCGGGTCGGCCCTTGCCCCACGGGCTGTCCCACGCCGGTTCCCCGGGCTTCTGCGCCCTCCAGAGGACGAAATCCGCCGGATGTCGTTTCCGCTCCTCGATTGCGACGCGGGCCCCCGGGCGGAGTTCCTCGACCTTCTGCCCGCTCAGCTTGCCCCAGCCCGAGAATGTCGTCGTGTCGAAGTATACGCTCCCGTCTTCCGCACGGTATGCGTGCCCCTTCGTGATCAGCCCCTCGATCTGCTCGACGATCTCGTCGATGTAGTCCGTTGCGAACGCGTACACGTCGACGGACGTGCACTTCGATGATGCGGTCCTCGATGTCCGTCACGTTCTGCAGGTAGAACACGTGGAAGCCCTTGTGGCGCAGGTATCGCGCGACGACATCGAACGCAACGTAGGTCTTCGCGTGGCCCATGTGGGTCTCGTCCTGCGGCGTCAGGCCGCAGACGAACATCGAGACTCGGTTGCCATGGAGTGGGGCGAACGGCTCTTTCTTTCGAGTGAGGCTGTTGTACACCCGGATGGCCATGACGCGGTGCGCATCTGGGAAGCGCGTATTAAGGTTCGCGACTTCGTCGGTCGCACGCCGTTGATTTGTCAACCCGAGACGATTCCGCACGGAAGCATTATCGTCCGCGCGGCCGCATCCTCGATCCGGACATGGCGGGCTCCTTCCCCCACCCGCGTGCCTCGCGCACCGCCGGATGGCCTCGAGAGTTGCAGCGAGCCTCCCTCCTGCTCGGCACCGGGGCGGCGCTCTTCTGGACCTCGTTCGCGGTCGGCCGCTGGATCGTCGTCGTGCCCTCCTTCGGGCCGACGTACGTGGACCTGATCCTCGCCTGGGTCGCGGTGGTCGTGCACGTGTCGGCGTGGCCGGACCTCTGGATCGGGCTGCGACACCTCCGTTCCCGGGACCCGAAGGAAGGCGACGCGGCCGTCGCGTGGCGGGCCTTCCTCTTGACCCTGGGGTTGGTCCTCGCCGCCGTCGTCGTGCTCCCGCTGCAGTATCACGCGATCGCGTCGACCGACGCGTGGCTCATCGCGGTGTACGTGACGGCGTTCCCGTACCTCGCGTGGACTTTCGTGCCCGTCCTCGCACTCCACGCAATCCTGTTCGGGCGCGTCGCGAACTACCTCGACCCTCGCTCCCGCTACCTGATCGACGCGGGGGCGCTCGTCCTGTTCGCCGTCGCGGCCGCGACGACGGCGGTGATCTTGCAGAATCCCGGGGCCACGGCGTTCGTCCGGTCCTGGGGCGTCGGCCGGGGCATCCTCCCTGCGGCGGCGCTCGCGGGGTACGGCCTCGTCGCCATCGGCCTGACGGTCGACGCGACGACGGTCTGGCCGCGCCACCGGGCGTGGACGCCGCAACGGGCCCGGTGACGTCCTCTAGCCAAGAGCCCGGCCGAGGTCCTCGGTCAAGTCCTGCGCGTCCTCGAGGCCCACGGACAACCGGACGAGGCCGTCTGTGATGCCTTGCTTCTCCCGCTGCTCCTTCGGCACGCTCGTGTGGGTCATCGAGGCGGGATGCTCGATCAGGGACTCGACCCCGCCGAGGCTCTCCGCGAGGAGGATGACCTCGAGCCGTTTCAGGCGTTCGACCAAGCGGGTCGAGTCGCGCAGCTCGAAGCTCAGCATGCCGCCGAACCGTCGCATCTGCTTCTTCGCGATCCCGTGGCCCGGGTCGTCGGGCAGGCCCGGGTAGTGCACTTTCGCGACCGCCTTGTGGTCATTCAGGAATCTGGAGAGCGTCTCCGCGTTGTCGCAGTGCCGTTCCATCCGAACCGGCAGCGTCTTGATCCCGCGCAACGTGAGCCAGCAATCAAACGCGCTGGGGACGGCGCCGAGCGCGTTCTGCGAGAACTTCAGTTTCTCGTGGAGGTCGTCCCGGTTCATGACGAGCGCGCCTCCGAGGAGATCCGCGTGACCGCCGAGGTACTTCGTCGTGCTGTGCACGACCAGGTCGACGCCGAGGGCGAGCGGATTTTGAAGGGCCGGGGAGGCGAACGTGCTGTCGCACACGCTCAAGGCCTCGTGCGCCTTCGCGATGAAGGCCAGTTCCTTCAGGTCGACGACCTTCATGAGCGGGTTCGTCGGAGACTCCATCCAGAGGATCCGCGTCTCCGGTCGGAACGCATCCTCCACGTCGACGAGGTCCCGGAGGTCGAGGAAGGTCGACTCGATCCCGTACTGGCTCATGATCCGCGTGAAGATTCGATAGACTCCGCCATAGCAGTCGTCGGTGACGAGGACGTGATCGCCTTTCTTCAGGAGCGTGAGGGCGGTGGTGATCGCACCCATGCCGCTCGAGAACGCCAGCGCGTGCTTCCCGTTCTCCAGCGCCGCGAGACTCTGTTGCAGAGCGTCCCGCGTCGGGTTGGCGCTACGCGCATACGCGTACGCGTCCTGGCCTTTCCGCGAGTACGTCGACGTCGCGTAGATCGGCGGCGTGACCGCCCCGGTCCGCGGATCCGGCTCTTGGCCCGCATGGATTGCTTTCGTGGCAAAACGCATTCGATCGCCGGGGGCGGAGTCGCGCCCCGAGGGTAAAGACCTTGCTACCCTCGGCCGGCCAAGTACTCGATGACGTCGATGCGGGTGATGATTCCCTCGAACCGATTCTCCTTCCCGATGACGACCGCGGGGTTCCCGCGCATCAGGAGCTTGTACACTTGATCCAGGTCCGCCCCCGGCTCGACGATTGGGAATGGTTTCTCCATCACCTTCGCGACGTAGTCGTCGTACATCTTCGGATTCTCGAGGAGCGCCTTCATGAGGATCTCCTCACGCAGGCTCCCGACCATGATGCCCGTATCGATCACGGGGAGCTGCGACACGTTGTACTGCCGCATCATGTCGGCCGCCTCGCGGACCTTCGCCGCGACGTCGATCGTGATCACGCCGGGAATCGTCCGTTCCTTCGCGCGAAGGATCGTCATGAGCGGCGCGACGGGCTCCTCGAGGTACCCCTGCTCCTTGAGCCACTCCTCGTTGTGGGCCTTCGAGAGATACCGCTCTCCCGTGTCCGGCAGCAGGACGACGAGGACGTCGCCCTTCCCGAGCGTCTCCGCGATACGCCGCGCCGCGACGACGGCGGCCCCGCTCGAGCTGCCTGCGAGGATGCCTTCCTCCCGTGCGAGCCGGCGGGTCATGAGGTACGCCTCCTTGTCGCCGACCTTCACGATGTCGTCGATCACGTCGAACCAGGTGGACTCCGGGACGAAGTCCTCGCCGATGCCCTCGATTTTATATGTATGCGCTTTAATTATCTCCTTCTTATAGAAATAGTCCTTCAGAATCGAGCCGAGCGGGTCGACGCCGATCACGCGAACGCGGGGATCCTTGTCCTTCAGATACTTCCCGACGCCGCTGATCGTCCCGCCCGTGCCCATGCCGCACACGAAGTGCGTCACCTTGCCGTCCGTGTCCCGCCAGATTTCAGGGCCCGTCGTCGCATAGTGCGCTTGAGGGTTCGCTTGGTTGGCGTACTGGTTCGGCAGGATCGAGTTCGGCGTCTCGCGGTGGATCCGCTCCGCGACCTTGTAGTACGACTCCGGGTGGTCCGGCGGCACGGCGGTCGGCGTGACGACGACGCGCGCGCCGAGCGACTTGAGGAGGTCGATTTTCTCGCGGCTCATCTTGTCCGGCATCGTGAAGACGGTGCGGTAGCCGCGGATCGCCGCGACCATCGCGAGCCCGAGGCCCGTGTTCCCGCTCGTGGGCTCGATGATCGTGCCGCCGGGTTTGAGAAGCCCTTTCTTCTCCGCGTCCTCGATCATCGCCTCGCCGATCCGGTCCTTCACGCTACCGCCCGGGTTCATCATCTCGAGTTTGGCGAGGGCGAGGCAGGGCACGTCGGCCATGATCCGGGGGAGCTTGACCAGCGGCGTGTTGCCGATCGTCTCGAGGATCGTGTTGAAGTACCGCACGGCGGGCGTCCCCCCGCACCAAAGGTGGGACGTTATAAGAACATGCGCGCGGGAGGCGTCCTGTCATGCCGGGGGAGGGAGTCGAACCCCCAGGAAACCGATCTGCAGTCGGTCACATTAGCCGCTCTGTCACCCCGGCGCAAGACCGCACATCCAGGGTGACGTAATTGAAACTTTGCCGGTCCTCCCGACTCCGGATGGCTCGATGTCCGAACCTCGTTTCAAAAATCTATTAGTCAAGCGCACCTTCTCGTCCTCAGGCGCCCCCTGCGAGGAGGGGAGGTCATCCAGGGCCCACCGAAAGCGGACGGGGGTCCGGCCGCGCCGGATCGACCGGACATCGAAGCCGAAGTGACGCGAAGGCCATGGGGCAAGATCGCCGCAATCGTGCTCGTGGTCCTGCTGATCGTTGCGGCGGCCGCGCTTCTCATCCGCCGTCCGAATCGATCGCCGACCATCGTGCAGACGACGTGGAGCCCCGTCGTGCCGGTCGTCGGCAACTCGGTCACGTTCACCGCCGCGGCGACGGACCTGGATGGAGACGACCTGTCGTTCGTATGGGACTTCGGGGACGGATCCTTTGGGACGGGGGCGGAGTCCCCGCACGCATACGCCATCCCGGGGCTCTTCACCGCCTACGTGACCGTGAGCGACGGGAAGGGCGGCGTAGCGACCAGCGAGGGGAATCTCCTCCGGTTCGGGGTTGGGTCTGGCGTCACCCCGCGGACGTCGTGCTCATCCCCCGCCACGTGCACCGCCGGCGCTGTCGCCGCGGTCCTCGACGTCGACCGCTGGATCGCTGCGCCGGGTGTCCCAATCGCGTTCTTTGGCAATCGGTCCTGGGCCTACACGTTCTCGTGGAACAATATCACCAATCATTCGGAAGGAGGAACCTATACCCGGGATGTGGCGTGGCAGAACGCGACGCTCTTCGACCGGTTCCACTATGTCTGGGGGGACGGCAGCGCGAACACGACCGGCACGACCGATCTCGTCGGCAACACCACACACGCTTTCGGCCGAGCGGGAACGTTCCTCGTTCGACTGACGGTGACGTACCGAGATGCGGTCCTGAACACGACCACGAACCAGACCGCCGGCGTCACGATCCGGATCGGGTAACCCCCGACGGTCTGCGAAGCCGGGCGCACCGACAGGTGTTTCATCAAACGGTCGGGACGAAGCTATTTATCCGCTCCCGGACGTCGCACCGCCGATGGCGGAACTCAAGACGATCACCGACACCGTGCACGGGACGATCCGCCTCGAACCACTGACGCTCGACTTGCTCGAGACGCTCGAGCTCCAGCGTCTCAACTCGATCCGCCAGCTCGGCCTCACGTACCTCGTCTTCCCGGGGGCGAACCACTCGCGTGTCGAGCACTGCCTCGGCGTGGGCCACGTCGCGGGGGAGATGGCGAGGGCGCTCGAGCTCTCGGACGACGAGCGGAAGCTCGTGCAGGCCGCGGGCCTCTTGCATGATGTCGGCCATGGGCCGTTCTCACACACGCTCGAACATGTCCTTAGCCGCGAGCTCTCCGTGGACCACATGCACCTGACGCAGCGGATCATCACGGGCCAGGACGACAACGTCGCGCCCGAGGACCGGAAGGCGTTCCCCGACGTCCTCCGGATCCACCAGGTCCTCGGGAAGCACGGCGTCGATCCCGACGCGGTCGCCGCCTTGATCCGCGGCCCGGCAGAACGGGGATTCGCGCGGTTGGTGCCCGGCAGCCGACGCGAGTCGTCCCGATACCTCGCGCAGATCATCCACAGCCCGATGGACTCAGACCAGATCGACTACCTGATGCGGGACGCACACTACACCGGAGCGGCCCACGGGATGATCGACTTCTCCCGGCTGCTGCAGACCCTCCGTCGACACGACGGCGAGATCGCCTTGGACCGAAAGGGCCTGCCGGCGCTCGAGGGGATGCTCGTCGCTCGCGGCCTCATGTACTCGTCGGTGTACTTCCATAAGACCGTCCGGATTGCGGAGCAGATGCTCGCGCGGGCGGTCGAGCGCTCCGAGGCCCCGATCGGGGAGCTCCAGAAGATGGTCGACCACGAACTCTTGGGCTGGCTGGCGCACCAGGGGCCTCTTCAGCGAGAGATCGCGTTGCGGCTGAAATACCGGAAGCTGTACAAGCGCGTCGTCTCGTACGACCGCGACGAACTGACGGACGCCGCGCGCGAAGCGCTCTCGTCCTTCAAAGACGCCGCGGAGCGCCGCCGCGTCGAGGACCGGATCGGGAGGCGCGCGGGACTCAAGCCGGGACAGGTGATCATCGACGTGCCGCTGCCGGAGCTGCTGCTGAGCGAACCTCGCATCGCGAAGACGGAGGTCCCGATCCTGGACGGGGATTCGGCCCGAGCCTTTTCCAAGGTGAGTCCCCTGGGGCGCGCGCTCCAAATCCGGCAAGTCGTAGATTGGGTCGTGATGGTCGCGGCACCCGCCGCGGCGACCGCTGCCGTTCGCAAGGCGGCCGCGTCTTCTCTCTTCGCGTGAGGCACACTCGCCGACTTCGATCGCGTTTTGTCAATGCGGCAGACGCTCGTCCGACAACTTTTAAATAGCGTCCCTCGGATACGAGCCCATCTTGCGGGATGGGATGAACTCGCAGGCGCTGCAGGTGAAGGAATGAACTCCATGCTAGAGGACGTGCTCGCCCGGGAAGGGA
>WNFV01003547.1_pt1 | contig 24193 bp, 23 predicted proteins | sample 5400101 | NCBI WGS metagenome assembly WNFV01 (sample SAMN13153361, study PRJNA577476) | soil metagenome | isolation source: 115 cm soil or saprolite under grassland replicate 1 | place: USA:California | collected 2016-06-15 | reverse complement strand
CGCGGACCGCGTCGCGCAGGTCCTTGCGCGAGCCTCGCGGGACGTTGACCCTGCCGCCGTCTGGCCGGTAGGCGCGCCCTGACTCGGAGCGCACGAACTCCCCGTTTACGAAAAGCTTGTAGGTCTTGCGGACGTCCATCAGTTCAGTTCCAGGTAAGGGAGCAGGCCGTGGACGCCGCCCTCGCGGCCGAAGCCCGACTCCTTGTAGCCGCCGAAGGGCGACGTGGGGTCGAAGCGGTTGAACGTGTTCGCCCATACGACGCCGGCGCGCATGCGCTCCGCCATCCACAGGATCCGTGAGCCCTTGTCCGTCCAGACGCCGGCGGAGAGCCCGTAGGGCGTGTTGTTGGCCTTCTCGACCGCCTCTGTCGGCGTTCGGAACGTCAGCACCGAGAGGACCGGTCCGAAGATCTCCTCGCGGGCGATGCGATACGACTGCGACACGTTCGTGAAGAGCGACGGCGGGAACCAGAAGCCCCGCTCGGGCAGCACGCACTCGGGCTGGTAGAGCTCGGCGCCTTCCTCGACGCCCGATTCGACGAGGCCCTGGATCTTCTCGAGCTGGGCCCGCGAGTTGATGGCGCCGATGTCGGTGTTCTTGTCGAGAGGGTCGCCCAGCCGGAGCGTCGACAGCCTGCGCTTCAGCTTTTCGAGCAGGGGCTCGGCGATCGACTCCTGGACGAGGAGCCGGCTCCCCGCGCAGCAGACGTGGCCCTGGTTGAAGTAGATGCCGTTGACGATCCCCTCGACCGCCTGGTCGAGCGGCGCGTCTTCGAACACGATGTTGGCCGCCTTGCCGCCCAGCTCGAGGGTGAGGCGCTTGCCCGAGCCCGCGATCGCGCGCTGGATGAGCTTGCCCACCTCGGTCGAGCCGGTGAAGGCGACCTTCTTGACGGCGGGGTGCGTCACCAGCAACGACCCGGTCTTGCCGGCGCCGGTGACGATGTTGACGACGCCAGGTGGGAGCTCGGCCTGCATGCAGATCTCGGCGAAGACCATGGCCGAGAGCGGCGTGGTCTCGGCCGGCTTCAGCACCACCGTGTTGCCCGCCGCGAGCGCGGGCGCGATCTTCCACGCCAGCATCAGCAGCGGAAAGTTCCACGGGATCACCTGGCCGGCGACGCCGAGCGGCCGCGGCTTGCGGTTCGGAAATGCCCACTCGAGCTTGTCCGCCCAGCCTGCGTAGTAGAAGAAGTGCGCCGCGCTGAGTGGGATGTCCACGTCGCGCGACTCCTTGATCGGCTTGCCTCCGTCCATCGTCTCCACAACCGCAAGCTCGCGCGAGCGTTCCTGGACCAGGCGCGAGATGCGGAACAGGTAGCGGGCCCGTCGCGACGGCGAAAGGCGTGCCCAGGAGTCGAACGCCTTGCTCGCCGCCTTGACAGCGCGGTCGACGTCGACCTCGTCGCCCTCGACCACCTCGGACAGCGTCTTCTCGGTCGCCGGGTTGATGGTCGGAAAGCGCTTCCTGCTGTGCGGGGCGCCCATCTTGCCGCCGATGAAGAGTCCGTACCTCGGCTGGATCTTGACGTGGTCGATCGCCTCGGGCGCAGGTGCGTACTCGAACACCTGCTTTGCGAGCTCCGCCGAGTGCTTCTTGGTGATCGCCATCAGTCGACCGTGAAGTAATCGGCAGATTGGTACGCGCCGCTGCGTTCCTTGTCGATCTGCATCAGCACATCGTTGAGCAGAGTCGAGGCGCCGAGGCGGAGCAGATCGGGGTGCATCCAGTCGGGACCGAGCGTCTCGAACGTGACCACGAGGTACGAGATCGCCTGCTTCGACGTGCGAATTCCGCCCGCGGCCTTGAACCCGACGGGGCGGCCGGTCTCGCGGACGAAGTCCCGGATCGCCTCCATCATCACCAGCGCGACGGGCAGCGTGGCTGCGGGCTGGATCTTGCCGGTCGAGGTCTTGATGAAGTCCGCGCCGGCGGCCATGGCGAGGATGCTGGCGCGCCGGACCGCGTCGTAGTTGCCGAGCTCTCCCGTCTCGAGGATGACCTTCAGATGCGCGCTGCCGCACGCGTCTTTGACGGCCACGATCTCGTCGTACACGCGCTGGTAGTCACCAGAGAGGAAGGCGCCGCGGTCGATCACCATGTCGATCTCGTGCGCGCCGGCGTGCACGGCCTGCTCGGTTTCCGCGACCTTGATCGGCGTGAAGCTCTGGCCCGAAGGGAACGCGGTCGCCACGGACGCGATGCGCACGCTGCTGCCGCGGAGGTGCTCGACGCAGTCGGCGATCCGCAGGGGGTACACGCACACGGCGGCGACGGAAGGGATCGTGTGGTCGCCCGGCTTGGGCCGCACGGCCTTGGCGCACATGGCGGCGACCTTGCCTGGCGTGTCCTGTCCCTCCAGCGTGGTGAGGTCCATGCAGCGGATCGCCAGGTCGAGCGCCCAGAGCTTCGAGGATTTCTTGATCGAGCGCTTGGCGAGCGACGCGGCCCGCTCGTCGGCCCCCACCTGGTCCACGCTCCGCACGCCGCGCATCAGCGAGCCGAGGTGCGTTAGCGAGAGCGCGGTGGCCATGGGGTGGATTATGCGACGGTCGCCTAACTCACACTGGGATTCGTCTTCCCCCGAAGGCTGAGATCAGGCCCGCCGTCAACGCCGTCAGGCCGATGACCGCCAGCGGCACGCCGTAGTTGAACTCGGGCGTCACGAGCAGAGGCGCGTCAGCCTGCCAGACCGCCCCCATCAGGACATAAAGCAGCTCGATGACCGCGTAGAAGACGAGGATGACCACGTTTGCGACCAGGGCGGCGAGCGCGATTGGCTCCCTGACGTAGATCAGCAGCACGGCGAAGGGGACCGCGGTCAGGAAGGGGCCGAAGAAGTTGACGATCGACTGCCGGACCACGTCGAGCTGCTGGACCGGCTGGGCGTGCACGGACCAGATCGAGACGTCAAGGAAGTAGAGGTGCCAGGGTCGCGCGATGATCTCGCCCTGGCTGCCCACGGCGTAGATCAACAGCAGGTGCATGACCTCGTGCGCGCCGAAGCCGGCCGCGAAGAGAAGCAGCGACACGATCAGGACGCGGTACCACATTCCGCGTGGAATGTATAGATCGTCTGGTGCCTTCTCTGCCCACTTCGATCTGGGACGCCCTGCAAATGGCCTTCTTCATGTTCTGGGAGGTCCTCTGGCCGCTCGCCCTCGGCTTCCTCATTTCCGCCGTCGTGCAGTCGGTGGTCTCTCGGGAGGCGGTCAGCAAAGTCCTCGGCAAGGACGACCTCCGCGGCGCCACCCTGGCCACCCTGCTGGGGGCTGCCAGCTCGAGCTGCTCCTACGCGGCCGTTGCCGTCGCCCGCGGGCTCTTCCGCAAGGGAGCAACCTTCGCCAACGCGATCCTCTTCGAGTTCGCGAGCACCAACCTGGTGTTCGAGCTGGGCCTGGTTCTTCTCGTCCTGCTCGGGTGGCGCTTTCTGGCCGCTGAGGTGGCCGGCGGGCTGCTGATGGTCGCGATGCTGGCGATCATGTTCAAGTACACGCTGCGTCCGACCATGGTCGAGGAAGCCCGCGCCCAGACCGAGAAGGGTCTGCGCGGGCGAATGGAAGGGCACGGCGAGATGGACATGTCCGTGACCGGCGGCTCGTTCCTGCAGCGTGTCTTCTCACCACGCGGCTTCACCGCCGTGAGCCACTACTTCTACATGGACATCGCCAGCCTTGCTCAGGACCTCGTGATTGGCTTTCTGATCGCGGGCGCGCTGGCGGCGTGGGTGCCGAACTCGTTGTGGCAGGCGCTCTTCCTGACCGGCAACCCGGCGGTCGCGGCGGTCTGGGGCCCGCTCATCGGACCGGTCATCGCGATGCTGACCTTCGTCTGCTCGGTCGGCAACATCCCGCTTGCCGTGGTGCTTTGGAACGGCGGCATCAGCTTCGGCGGCGTGATCAGCTTCATCTTCGCGGACCTGCTGATCGTTCCCATCCTGAACATCTATCGCAAGTACTACGGCGGCAGGATGAGCCTGTATCTACTCGGGACGTCCTACGCGGCGATGGTGCTGGCGGGACTCAGCATCGGCGCCCTGTTTCAGCTCCTGGGCCTGGTCCCGCCGCACACTGTGCGCAGGAAGCGCCAGCCCAGGGTGGTCTGGCGATGCTGAGGATGATGGACGCTCCCCCCACGCCGTCCATGGAGATGTCTCACCATGACCACCATGCCCATCACCATCACTGACGTGCAGCGCGACTACATCAAGGAATACAGCCACTCTCTAGGCCGCGACATGGAGCTTTTGCACTTCGGTCACGCAGGCACGCCGTTGCTTGTGTTCCCGACCTCGATGGGCCGCTTCTATCAATGGGAAGACTTCGGCCTCGTCGGGGGCGTCGGGGACTTCATCGAGTCAGGCGCGGTCCAGCTGATCTGCGTCGACAGCGTCGACGGCGAGTCCTGGTACGCCAGGGACCGGCCGCCCGGCGAGCGCGTCTGGCGGCACCTCCAGTACGAGTCCTACATCGTCGACGAGATCCTGCCCCGGGTCCCGGGCGGACCGCCGATCGTGTGCGGCGCCTCGTTTGGCGCCCTCCACGCCGTCCTCCTCGCCGCCCGCCACCCGACCAGGATCCGCGGCTATATCGCCATGAGCGGCGCCTACGACACGGCTCCCTGGCTGAACGGCTACCACGACGAGAACGTCTACTACACGAACCTGGTCGAGTTCCTCCCCGGCCTGACCGACGAGGCCTACCTCGGCCCGATGCGGGCGCAGCATCCCAAGGTGATCGCCAGCGGCGCCGAAGATCCCAACGTCGAAGACTCACGGCGCGTGGGAGGGCTGCTGCAGTCGAAGGGCATCCAGGTCGGGCTCGATATTTGGCCTGGATGGGCGCACGATTGGCCCTACTGGAAGGAAATGATGCGCCGGTATCTCACCTAACCACGCAAGACAGGGGAGGGGACATGGCCCGCAACAAGGTCATCGGACTGCTGATCGGACGCGAGAACACGTTCCCCGGTCCATTCATCGACGTCGTCAACGAGAAGGGGGCTCCTGACGGCATCTCGGCCGAGCTGGCGGTGCTCGGCGGGACAACCGAGATGGCGGAGCCGTACCACGCCGTCCTGGTCGACCGGATCTCGCACGAGGTCCCGTACTACCGCGCGCACCTCAAGAGCGCGGTCCTCATGGGCTCCGTCGTCATCAACGATCCCTTCTGGTGGGAGGCGGACGAGAAGTTCTTCGAATGCACGCTTGCACGCAAGCTCGGCGTGGCCGTGCCGAAGACAGCCGTCCTCCCGAACAAGCAGTACATCCCCGACATCGACCAGCAGCGCTCGCTGCGCAACCTGCAGTTCCCGCTCGACTGGGAGGCCATCGTCGGCTACACCGGCCTGCCCGCCGTCCTCAAGCCCAACACGGGCGGCGGGTGGAAGGACGTCTTCATCGTCAACTCGGTCGAGGAGCTGATCACCGCCTACGACCAGACCGGCCTGAAGACGATGATCCTGCAGGAGTTCATCGACTGGGACGACTACGTGCGCTGCATCTGCATCGGGCGTCAGAACATCCTGCCGATCCGCTACAACCCAAGGGCGCCGTTCGAACAGCGCTACCAGATCGACAACCCTCCGCAGGGCCGGCTTCGCGACCAGGCGATCGCGGACGCGCGAACTCTGTGCGAGGCGCTGGGCTACGACATGGACACCGTCGAGTTCGCCGTCAGGGGCGACGTGCTCTACGCGATCGACTTCCTGAACCCGGCGCCTGACTTCGACAACTTCTCGATCAAAGAGGACAACTTCCGCTGGGTGCTCGACAAGATGTCGGACCTCGTCATCGCCTACGCGAAGGGCGAGGCGTCGCCGCCGTGGCGAGACGAGCACCGCTGGTGGAAGCACGTCCCGAAGGCTGCGGCGCCAGCTCCCGCCAGGGCGTGAAGGATCCGGTTGCCGCCTACCATCGACTCCTCGAGGACGAGCGACTGACTGCCGCCAGCGCCGAGGCGCTGGCCCAGGGGCAGCGGGAGCGGCGGCTGATGTTCGGCGAGCGGCCGCTGTGCGTCGCCATCCGGCCTCAGATCCTCACCCGGCGCCGGTTCGAGCAGGCGGTGGCCGCGGCAGAGGGCGTCTACAGCGCCCTCCACACGCTTGAAAAGGCGGTCTTGAGGGATGAAGAGCTGCGGCGCGAGCTGGGCCTGGCGCCTGAGGAGGAGCGCCTGGCGATGGCAGATCCCGGGTTCCGGTCGTCCTCGCCCTCGGTGCGCCTGGACAGCTTCTTCGCCGACCAGGTTCGCTTCGTCGAGTACAACGCCGAGTCCCCGGCCGGCATGGCGTACAGCGACAACCTGGCCCAGGTCTTCGCCGGGCTGCCGGTCATGAAGGCCTTTCGCAAGCTCTTTCGGGGCCGCTTCATGCCCACCCGCGCCCGGCAGCTCAAGACCATGCTCCGGGCCTTCCGGCAGTGGAACCGAGGCGCCACGCCGACGATCGCCATCGTCGACTGGGAGGGCCTGCCGACGGCCCCCGAGTTCGAGATGTTCAAGGCTTTCTTCGAGGACGCCGGCGTCAAGACCCTGATCTGCGACCCGCGAGCACTCGAGTTCCGCCGCGGCAGGCTCTACGCGCAGGACAATGCGGTCAACCTCGTCTACCGGCGGGTCCTGACCAGCGAGCTGCTGGACCGAGGCGACGACACGAGAGCGCTTCGCGACGCCTACCTGGCGGGCGCGGTGGTGGTGATCAACAGCTTCCGGGCCAAGCTGCTGCACAAGAAGATGAGCCTCGCCCTGCTCTCCGACGAGCGCTACGCGCGCCTCTACACGCCCGCCCAGCGGGCGGCGATCCGCACCCACATCCCCTGGACGCGCCGCGTCCGGCCCGAGCTGGCCGAGGACATCGCCCTGCGCCGCCAGACCCTCGTCCTCAAGCCCAACGACGAGTACGGCGGCAAGGGCGTCGTCCTGGGGTGGACGGTCGACCAGACCGAGTGGGAGAAGGCGATCGAGGTGGCCACCACCCAGAGCTACGTCGTCCAGGAGGCGGTGGAGGTCCCGCGCATCCCGTTCCCGGTCGTGCTGGACGGCCTGAAGTACATCGACCTCGCCGTCGACCTCGATCCGTACCTGTTCGACGGCCGCGTCGGAGGGTTCATGACCCGCGTCTCGGCGGCGGCCCTGCTGAATGTGACCGCCGGGGCGGGCAGCGTCGTGCCAACATTCGTCGTGGAGGGGCCTGCATGAGCCGGGACGGCATGCTGACGATCGGCGTCGAAGAGGAGTACCAGATCATCGACGCGTCCGGACAGCTCCACTCGCACATCGACACGCTGCTGGCGGCGGCGGCGCCCAAGCTGGGCGAGAAGGTCAAGCGCGAGATGATGCAGTCGGTGGTCGAGGTCGGCACGACCGTCTGCGAGAACGTCGACGAGGCTCGCTACCAGCTCGGGGAGATGCGCAACACCCTGGCCGAGCTGCTGAAGCCGGCCGGCCTCCGCATCGCATGCGCCGGCACCCACCCCTTCTCGCGCTGGGAGGAGCAGCAGATCACCGAGCACGAGCGCTACAAGATGCTCGAGATCGAGCTCCAGGACGTCGTCCGGGCCCTGGTCATCTTCGGCCTTCACGTCCACGTCGGCATCCCGGATCCCGAGCTCCGGATCGAGGTCCTCAACGAGGCCCGCTACTTCCTGCCCCACCTGCTTGCGCTCAGCACCTCGAGCCCGTTCTGGATGGGCCGCAACACGGGTTTGAAGTCCTACCGCAGCGTCGTCTGGTCCAACTTCCCGCGCACCGGGATACCGCCCGAGATCTCGTCTTACGACGAGTACGAGAACTACGTCGAGCTCCTCGTCAAGACGGGCTCGATCGACAACGGCAAGAAGATCTGGTGGGACCTGCGGCCACACCCCAGCTTCCCGACGCTGGAGTTTCGCGTCTGCGATATGCCCACCCGGCTCGAGGAGACGGTGTGCCTGGCGGCGCTGATGCAGGCGATCTGCGCCAAGCTCCTGAAGCTGCGAGCTCGGAACCTGGGGTTCCGCAAGTACATGCCGGCCTTGATCGCCGAGAACAAGTGGCGGGCGGTCCGATACGGCATCGACGGCAAGCTGATCGATTTCGGCAAGCAGGAAGAGGTGCCGATGCGTGAGCTCGCGCTGGAGCTCATCGAGTTCGTCGATGACGTCGTCGACGAGCTGGGTTCACGAGACGCGGTCGAGTACGTGCACACGATCCTGAAGGACGGCACCAGCGCCGACCGGCAGCTCGAGGTGCTGCATAAGGGTGGCGACACACGTGCCGTGGTCGAGCTGCTCGCCGCGGAGAGCATCGGGGCGCCGGCCGGGGTTCGTGAAAAGACCGGGTGAGCTGATCCGGGAAGCGGTCGGCTCGTGGCCAGGTGTGGCCGCGGTCCCGCATCGGTTCGGAGGGACCGAGTACAGGTTCGGCAAAAAGGAGATGGGCCATGTGCACGGCGACCGACTCGCCGACCTGCCCGTGCCGCGCCGCATCCACGACGAGCTCATCGCGTCGGGGCGCGCCCAACCGCACCACGTCTTGCCGGAGACCGGTTGGGTCAGCGTGTGGATCCGGGGAGCCGAAGACGTGGAGAACGTGATCGAGCTGTTTCGCATGCAGTACGACCGCTACGTTCACAGCCAGGCTCAATCAACTGTTTAATTAGCCCGTGGTCGCGCGGGCGACTCCGGAGAAGAGGCGGGAAGAGCTCGTGCTCGCCGCCTATCGGGAGATCGCGGAGCGCGGTTTCGAAGGCCTGCGCACGCGAGAGGTGGCGGCCGAGGTGGGAGTCAACATCGCGACCCTCCACTACTACTTCCCGACCAAGGAGTCATTGATCCGCGCGGTGCTGAATCACGCCATGGACCGCTTCCGCACCACGCTCACGATGAGCGGCTCGTCCGCCGACCAGATGCGCAGCTACCTGCGGTCGGTGCGCAAGCTGCTGCTGGAGGAACCTGAGCTCGGCGCTGTCATGGGAGAGCTTGCCCTGCGCTCGGTTCGGGACGACTCGATCGGCACGATCATGAACGAGATGTACGACCTGTGGCACGCGACCATGCGGGGCCTGCTGCGCCGGGCGGTCCGCGATGGAAAGCTGCGCCCCGAGCTCGACAGCGATGCGGTGGCCGCGCTCATCATCGCCACCCTGACCTCGATGACACTCCCTGTTATGCGGGACGCCAGGCGAGGCGACCTCGCCTTGCGTCAGCTCGAGAGGTGGCTCGGCCTGTCCGCAGTCAGAGAACGCTCTCAAGCAACTGATTGATGGTTGTCGTAGACTGAGAGTCAATCATCTGATTGACTGGAGGTCGGGAATTGGTGTCTCAGGTCGAGCATGGCAGGGTTCCGTCGTTTGTGAGTTTCTTCAACCCTCTGGCCCGCCGCGTTCTCAGGGTTGGCGCGCTGCTGGGCCCGAACGCACTACTGACCGTGAACGGTCGCAAGAGCGGAGTTCCTCGAACCACGCCTGTGGCGCTCGTCGAGGTCGACGGCAGGCGCTGGGTGATCGGCACCTTCGGCGAGGTCAACTGGGTCCGCAACCTGCGTGCGGCGGGGCGGGCGACGCTGTCGGTCGGGCGGCGGCGCGACGAGGTGGTCGCCGAGGAGCTGGACCGCGACGCCCGAACTGCATTCTTCCGCGACGTCGTCGGTCCGTATGTGCAACGGATTCGGGTGGGATCGCTCCTGCTGGCGATCCTCGGCGCCCGGGACATACTCAAAGACCCTCGTGGCGCGGCCGAGCACCGGCCGGTCTTCGAGCTGCACGCCGCCTAGCCTAGCCGGCGGAGACCCGCTCCTGGCACCACGCGAAGAGTGCGTCGTACACGGGCATCTGGGCCTCCAGCTTCTCCTGGTCCCGGTCTCCATACAGACGCCGGAAGCCCATCGCGATCGCTTTCAGCCCGGCGGCTTCTGGTGTCATGAGAACGTCGGCCTCGATGTCGGCGCCGTGCACGATGCCGGCCATCCGCAGCAGCGCCGAATCGTCGAGCCCGTACTTCAGGAGGATCGATTCGAAGGAGCAGCGGCCGGCCACGTGTCCGAGCTCGACACCCTCGACGTCATATGGGGTGGCGTCCTTCTCGCGAGCGACTCGCGTCACCTCTTGCGGATCGACGTAGAGAAACTGCGCGTCCTTGTCGATGAACCGCCGGATCAACCACGGGCAGGCGATGCGATCCACGGCCGCGTTCCTCCGGGTCACAAAACGCATCCCTAAGCCTCCTTTGTCGTCAGCACCTGCGCGGCGATCCGATAGAGAACGTGGTGTCGGAGCGGGCTTCCCACGGGCACATTGGGATGGTCGAAGTCTCCGTCCAGGTCGCGGGTCATGCCCACCTGCTCCATGACCTTGACCGAGCGCACGTTTGCGGGGACTGTGAACGAGACGATCTCCTCCAGACCTGCGCGTTCGAAGCCGTCCTTGATCGCCGCCCGCGCGGCCTCCGTCGCGTAGCCCTTGCCCCAGAACGGCCGATCGAGCCGCCAACCCACCTCCACCGCGGGAGTGAAGTGCGCATGGAAGCCCCACCAGGCGAGGCCGACATAGCCGATGAAGGGCGCCTTGTCTGGTAGCTCCACCGCCCACAGGCCGTAGCCGCGCTCGTCGAAGTGGCGTTCGATGCGGTCGACGAACGCGTCGGATTCTTCGCGCGTCAGCGGGCGAACCATGTGGCGCATCACCTCCGGGTCGGCGTTCATGCGTGCGAACGGCTCCCGGTCGCTCGAGCGCCAGCGGCGCAGGACCAGGCGGTCGGTCCTAATTGCTGCCGGGGCTTTCACCACGCTCGTGCTCGCGCAGGTGCTCGGCGACGTCCCACGTCCAGAGCTCGACCACGTGCCCACCCGGGTCGGTGACGTAGGCGGCGCGGCCACGCCCATGCCCGTACTTCGAGTGATCGTGGTCCAGGACCTCCAGGCCCGCGCCTCGCAGCCGGTCGACGGCGGCCTCGTAGGCCTCGGCCGGCAGGTGCATCGCGTAGTGGACGTGCACCCCGCCGCGGCCGCCACCGAGCCCGATCTGCGGCCGCCACAAACCGATCCGCGTCCGGTCGGCGGCCATCACCCAGATCGCTCCACCGCGGCTCGACCACCGCTCGACGACGGGAAATCCAAGCAGCCCGGAGTAGAAGCGCTCACCCGCGTCCAGGTCGTTCATCTCCAGCGCGATCTCGCAGACGCCGCTCACCGGCAGCGACTCGTTCTTCATGCCGGTGCTTTGCGTTCGAGCGCGTACCGAACCGCCTCCTCCGCCGTCATGGCCTGCCCTTCGCGCCATGTTTCTTCCTCCTGCGTATTGGTCGGCTCGGAGGCGGTCAGGTCGATGTTGCCGCCCGCGATAGCCGCCAGCTCGGTCCCGCTGCTCGCCTGCACAGCCGCCGCGGCCCCGGCCAGACGCAGCGTGCGCGGCCGGTCGCCCTGAAGCCTCGCGACCTCGGCGGCGTCCCTCAACAGGATGGTGATGCCTGAGATGTCGCCGGCCTTCGAGAACAGCGCCAGCGCTTCGGCGACCAGCGGTTCCGCCGCTTCCGGCTCGTTCATGTCTAACGCGACCATGGCCCGGGTGTGCAGCGCCCATCCCAGCCCGAACCCCTCCCCGAGCTCGCGGAAGCGATCCAGGGCCTCGTCAAGCGGGGGTATCGCGGCCGTGTAGTCGCCGAGAAACTGATGCACGTTGCCCATCGCCCACAGGCAGCGGGCGATGCCGGGAGAGTCGTCCAGCTCCCGGTACAGCGCGAGGGCTTCTTCCAGGAGTGGGAGGGCCGCCCTCATGTCGGACCTGCCGATCACCCGCGGAAACGAGTCGTTGTAGATCGCGTTGGCGAGCTCGCGCTTGTCGCCTGTCCCCCGAGTCAGGGCGAGGCACTCGTCGTACCAGACCTGTGCGGCGTCCATGTCGGCCTGCCAGTAAGCGATCCCGCCGGCAGCCTCGAGCGTGCGCTTGAGCAGCTCGGGATGCTCTCGGACATGTGGCAGCGCAAGCACGGCTTCCAGCCTTGCGCGGCCTTCCCGCAGGTGTCCGCGCATCTGCCAGAAGCGCCACAGGCCCGCTCCCAGGCGAAGCGCCAGCTCGGTCCGGCGCTGGGAGATGCACCAGTCGAGCGCGGCCCGGCAGTTGTCGTGGTCGCGCTCGAGGAGGTCAAGAAGTCGTTTGCGCTCCTCGCCGAACAACCGGCCCTCGGTCGACTCGGCGAGCGCGGCGAAAGCGGCCGCGTGGCGATCGCGAGTGCTTTCGGCTTCTCCGCTTTCCAGGAGACGCTCACCGGCGTACTCGCGGATGGTCTGCAGCATCAGGAGGCGCGGCTCTTCGAAATCCGGCATGCGGCGAAGAAGGCTCTGGTCGGCAAGCTCGTCGAGACCGGCGACCACGTCTCCGCCCACCTCATCGCCCGGGCCGCAAACCGCCTCGGCCTGCTCGAGTCCCGCTCCGCGCGCGAAGACCGAGAACCGGGCCATCAAACGCCGGGAAGGTGGCTTGAGCAGATCCCAGCTCCAGGCGATGGCGCCGGTCAGGGTTTGCTGGCGGCCAGGAAGATCGCGGGCCCCGCCTCCCAGCGCGTTCAGGCTCTTCTCGAGCCTGGAGTTCAGAGCTTGCGGCGAGAAGAGCTTGATCCGCGCCGCGGCCAGCTCGATCGCCAGCGGTAGGCCGTCGACCCGCTCGCAGATGCCGGCGATGGCGGACGCATTCTCATTCGTCGCCTGGAAGTCCGGCTTGGCGGCGAGGGCGCGTTCGATGAACAGCTTGACCGCCTCGTACTGCGACAGCGCCTCCAGCGAGGGCCGGGACCTGGGGTCCGGTAGGTGGAGCGGCTCCACCGGGAACTCCTGCTCTCCGTAAGCGCGTAGCGCGGCCCTGCTGCTCACGACGATCTTCAGGTCCGGGCTCGCCTTGAGGATTGACGATGGCGTCCCGGCGGCGTCGGGAAGTAGCTGCTCGAAGTTGTCGAGGATGAGCAGGACTCGCTTGTTTCGCAGGTGTTCAATAACCGCGTCCAGCGGCATCTTGTTGCCGCTGACCGGGATGCCCAACGCCTGAGTGATCGCGGAGGGCACCAGGTCGGCGTCGCGCACCGCCGACAGTGCGATGAAGTACACGCCGTCCGGGAACTGGTCGATGCTTTCGGCCGCCACCTGCAAGCTGAGACGGGTCTTGCCTATGCCGCCAGGCCCGGTCAGAGTCATCAGACGCGAACGCTTCAGCACCTGCTTGGCGCTGGCCACCACTTCGTCGCGGCCGACGAAGCTCGTCAGCTGGGTGGGCAGGTTGTTCGGTGTCCCGTCCAGCGTGCGCAGCGCGGGGAAGGTGTCGGGAACGCCTTCCACCACGAGCTGGAACAGCCGCTCTGTGCGGGCCAGGTCGCGCAGCCGGTGGGTGCCCAGGTCCCGCAGATGGAGGTCGGACGGGAGGCTGTCGCCCACGAGCGCGCTGGTGGCCTCGGAGGCCAGGATCTGGCCGCCGTACGCCGCACCGGCGATGCGCGCGGCGTGGTGCACGTCGAGCCCGATGTACTCGTCGCCCATCAGCGGCGCCTCCCCGGTGTGCAAGCCCACCCGCACACGAATCGCGCCGCCCTTCGGCCAGGGATGCTGCGCGAACGAGCGCTGCGCCGTGGCCGCGGCCTGGCAGGCGTCGACCGCGCTCGCGAAGACGCAGAAGAACGAGTCGCCTTCCGTGCGCAGCTCTCGGCCGTCGTTGCTTCGAAACGCGTTCCGAAGCAGCTCGTGATGCACGACCTGGAGCGGGACGTACTCGTCGCCCAGTTCCTGCATGAGCCGGGTCGAGCCCTCGATGTCCGTGAACAAAAACGTCACGGTCCCGGTCGGAAGCGTCATGGCCTCGGTTGCGAGAGAGTGGGGCTCAGAAGCGGTTCGAGCGCGTTGGCGAGGTCGGTCCGGTGCTTCGCCGTCTCGAAGTTGAGGAATGGGTCGTCGTCGAGCCGTGTCTCGTGCAGCTTTCGGTCGCGACGGACGTAGACCACCGGGTAGAGATCTTCCTGGCCGTTTGACTCCAGAGCGATCGCCGCAGCGCTATCGAAGCTCGGGCTGTCGAGGAAGTGCGCGAGCGGAAGGATGCCTGCATCGAGAATGCCACGTTCCCCATCAAAGGAGATGGCGCGCGCGAGATACGAGCGCTGGTGCCACAGCTCCGGCCCGTACCTCGCCTCGCGGAGCAGCGTCGGGATCACGTCGTCGGGCGCCAACGCAGGCATCTCGAGCGGCCCACGTATCGCTTCCGCGAGGTGCCGCGCGAGCACGCGGGCGTTGTAGCGGTAGCCCTGGACGGCGCCGGAGTTGCTGGGGATGCCGTGCTTCATCAGGCCCTTCGAGCCCTGGTTGATCGTGCCGGCGAAGTAGATGCCGGGCACCTTGATGCTCTCCCAGAAGTGAGACTGCGCGGGCAGTCCGCTTTGCCCGAAGGTGGTGACGCCGAGGTCGGGCAGGTCGAGGAGCGGACTGGTGAAGCCGGTCGCCGCGATGACTTCGTCGACGGGAAACTGGAGCGGCTTGCCATCCGCGGGCTCGACGTGCACGTCGAATCCCTCCGGGGTGCGCCTGACCTCCTTGATCGATGCGTCCAGGATGACGACGCCCCCGGCCAGCACCGAGTCTTCGAACGGCTGCACGTAACGGGCACGCACCCCGACCAGGGAGTGCGTGTTGACCGACAGCTTCGTCGAGCTCGGCGACGCGAGGATGATCTGCCGCGCCCATGGCAGCAGGCCGGAGGCGATCTCAAAGCCCGAGTTCTGCTTGCCGATGATGAACACGCGCCGGTCGGCGTACTCCTCCACGGGGCGGAGCTCGCCGTACTGGCTTGCGTGCTCGAGTCCGGGGATCGGCGGCTTCCAGGGCTTGGCGACGCCGACGGCGAAGACGATGCGTGGCGACCGGTACTCACCGTCGGAGGTGGTGAGAACGAACTCGTCGCCTTCCTGGCGCGTGCCCTCCCAGCGGCATCCATAGCGCACGCGCAGGCGCGCCCTGTCCGCGAACAGCTCCAGGCCGCGCTGCATCTCCGGCCGGGAGGGGAAGTAGGACGTGCCGTCCATCACGCCGGCCATCAGGCCGCGGTGACCGGGCTCGTCGCCGGCGAGGCTGTTCCAGTCGTGCCGCTCGAACTCGCGCGTACCCGGCTGGAAACCGGTGTAGGGCTTGGTCCAGCTGAGCATCCGCTGGAAGACAGGCCACTTGCGAAACATGCCGCCGGGCGCGTCGTCGGCCGAGATCACCGCATGTTCGACCTGCAGGCGGGTCAGGCTGTACGTCAGCTGCATCCCTCCCGGCCCGCTGCCGACGACGATCAAGGGGTAGCGACCGGGAGGAAAGGGCCTGGTCTCTAGCTCAGCCACTTGGTCGTGGTGCGAACTTTGCGGGCCTCGCCCTGGAGGAGCCGGTACATCACGCTCGGGTTCGCCTTCAAGAAGGTCTCGACCTGTGAGCTCGGCAGCATCAGGCAGCGCAGCGCTCCGATGGCCACGATGTCCGCGGTCGGCGCCTCCCCCAGCAGGCACGAGATCTCACCGAAGTAGTCGCCGGCGCGGAGGGTGGCGCGGTCGACGCCGTCGATCCTGATTGCGGCGGCGCCGTCGAGCACGATGTAGAGGCCCGACCCCGTCAGGCCCTGGTGGAGGACCGTCTCACCGTCGCCGAACCACTGCTCGGTGAGAACGTCCGCCACTTGCTGACGCTGTGGGGTGCTGAGGTCGGCGAACAGTGAGAACCCGGCCAGCGTGTCGGCGAGCTCTTCGACTGCCACTCACGCCTCCCCGACTATCTCGTCGTCGACGAAGCAGTAGAGCCAGCGCTCGCCCGGCTCGAAAGACCGGACGATGGGATGGCTCTCGTGTCCGGCATGCTTCCTCGCATGACGGTTCTTCGAGTCATCGCAGCAGCCGATATGGCCGCAGGTCATGCAGAGCCGAAGGTGTACCCACTGGTCGCCCGCGGCGAGGCATTCTTCGCAACCTTTCGGCGTCCGCGGCCGCACGTCCTTGATCGAGCCCAGGTGCGTGCACTGCATGGGTCGTAATCATGAACTGCTACGCGTCAGCCACGGGGTAGTTCGGGGTCCGCTTTGAGGTGCCTCTCGAACCAATCCACGATGCGCTCGATCCTGTCCACGCGCCGGTCGGGTCTCCCGAAGGCAAGCATCGCGTGGGACTCGCCCGGGTAGCGAACCATCTCGACCTCGCGGCCAAGCGTCCGCAGGATGGCGAAGACCATCTCGGACTGGCCGGCCGGGCAGCGCTGGTCGCTCTCGGCCTGGAGCAAAAGCAGCGGCGCGTGGTTGCGGTGGATGAGGACATACGGTGACCGCTCGAGAAACTTCTCGGCATCCTCCCACGGGTTCTCGGCGCCGATGGCGGCTCGACCGATGGTGCGCCCGAAGTCGGCGCTTGCATACTCCGCCAGCATGTCGCTGACCGGGTTCTCGCTCACCGCGGCTGCAAACACTCCGGGGTGGTGACCCAGCATCCAGTTGGTCATGAACCCGCCATACGAGAGGCCCATGATCCCGACGTGCTGCGGGTCCACCAATCCTTGCTCGACGGCCCAGCCCACGACCCGCAGGAGGTCGCCGGCGTCGAGGTCCCCCCACCGGCCGGCCACGGCGCGAGTGAACTCTTCGCCATAGCTGGCCGAGCCCCGTGGGTTTGACCACACGACGTTGAAGCCCGCGTTCGACAGGGCGGTCATCTCGAGCCATGGAGTCGGCCCGAAGGATGCGTGCGGCCCGCCATGCACGACGAGCACCAGCGGAGATCGCGCCTCGCGCCCTCGCCCTCGAAGCACCCAGGTGTCGAGCCCGTGGCCGTCGGGATGCTCGATGCTCACGCGCTCGACGGGCTGACGAAAGGGTCCAAACCAGCGGCTGCCATCCGTGGTCAGCAGTCGCAAGCTTCCGTCCTCGACCGCGTACACCTCTGACGGTCCGCCGCCTGATGCCACGACCGCGACGCGACCACCGCCCGCGGCGATCGCTGTGCATACCGCGTCCGGTTCGGCGAGCGCTTTGATCTCGCCGTCGGCGCCAAAGCTGTAGGGATGGCTGGATCCCTTATGAGCGACAAGGCTCAGCACGTGCTGTGCATCGAGCGCCACAAGCGGCGCCCCCACCGCGAAGTTCTCCCGGTCCATGTAGTCGCCGTAGCTGCTGTTCTGGATGTTCAGGTCCCGGTCCGCGCCCAGCCTGCGATGACGGTCTCCTTCGACGACGTGGAGCTCCACGTTGGACCAACCGGGCGCGCGGTCCCTGTCGATTCCGACAAACGCAACCTGCTCGAGGGGGGCCCACGCCAGGTTGAAGACCGCGCCTTTGAGCGCGGCGATTGACCTGGGTTCCGGTTTGGCCGCGTCTGGAGAGATAGCCCAGACCGACGCAAACTCCTCGAGCGCTGCCTCTGGCCGCCTGTCGGCGGTGAACGCGATGCCGGCGCCGTCGGGCGACCACGCTGCGACCTCCACGTTGTAGCTCGGCGCGGTGACGCGTCGCGGCTTGCCGCCAGCGAGATCGGTGAGCCAGATCGATGAGTGCTCGTCGCGATAGCCGAGCCCATCCATCCGCCACGTGTAGTCGCGGATGCGTCGAGCCACCGGGTCGTCTGCGCTTCCCACCAGAAAGCGCTTCTCACCCGACGCCGCGACGAGCAGCAAGCGCCGGCTGTCGGGCGACCACTCGGCCAGGCCGACCCCGCCCGGAATATCTGCGAGCTGCCGCGGCTCGCCGCCGGCCAGCGACATAACCCAGGCCTGCGGCTTTCCGGAGCGGTCGGAGATGAAAGCCAGGTTCTTGCCATCAGGCGAGAACCGAGGCCGTCCGTCGCTCGCGCGAGCGCTTGTCAGCTGCTCCGGCCGGCCGCCGCGAAAGGTCGTCCGCCACAGCCGTCGCGCGTACTTACCTTCCTCGACCGTCCGCCGGACGTACACGACCGAGGAGCCGTCGGGCGCGACAGCAATCGACGAGATGACGACCTGCTTCAGCAGGTCCTTGGCATGGAAGGGCCGCGATTGCGCCGCCTGACGAGCTTCCACGGCGGCATCGGTTCTGTCCAGCGTCTGCATGTCGAGTCCTCCCACCAACCAGCCGGCTGACGCATCAAGCATCGCACCAGCCGCGCGCGGAGCCAATACTTCGACTCATGGAAGCGCTGGAGATGCGTTTGGTGATGACGGTGAAAGACTTCGAGCGGACGGCGGCGTTCTTTCGAGAAGGCCTCGGTCTGCGCGAGATCGCGGCGTTCGAGAACGATGGTGGTCGTGGTTTGTTGCTCGACGCGGGTCGGGCCACCCTCGAGATCTTCGACGAGGCTCAGGCGCGCGCGATCGACGACATCGAAGTTGGCCGGCGAGTCTCCGGCCCGTTTCGGATCGCCTTTCAGGTCGCGGACAGCGACGCTGCCGCGGAGGCCCTGGTCAGGGCCGGCGCTGAGATGGTGGGCCGTCCAGTGGACACGCCGTGGGGCGATCGCAACGTGCGTCTGGCGGGGCCGGATGGGGTCCAGCTGACCCTGTTCGCCGCGCAGACCGGCGTTACTGAATAGGGTAGTCACTGCCATGCGAAAGGACGAGCGCGACTATCGCAGCCTGGAGCGCAGGAGCATGTACTCGATCTTCGCCCCGCTGGAGGACACGGAACCGCCTCGAAGGCAGGGCAAAGCGAGAAGGCTCGTGCCGATGCTGTTCGTGCCATACCTCGACGACACCACCTGGACCATCGCCCTGACGAGGCTCGCCGAAGACAGGTAGAGTCCGCCGGAATGAGCTCCGGTCCCACGCTGGTTGTGAACCGGTGACTCAGTGAAACGCATCCACTACGCCTGGATCGTGGCCGTGGTCACCTTCGTCGCCCTCATGGGCGCCGCGGGCTTTCGCGCCACGCCTGGCGTGCTCATCGTTCCGCTGCAGGAGGAGTTCGGCTGGAACCGGGCCGTGATCTCGGTGGCCGTCTCCATCAACCTGATCCTCTTCGGGCTGACCGGGCCTTTCGCGGCGGCGCTGATGGATCGCTTTGGGCTGCGGGTCGTGACCGTCGCCGCGCTCATCACGGTCGCCACCGGCGCCCTCTTGACCACGGTCATGACCGAACCCTGGCAGCTCTACATCCTGTGGGGTCTCGTCGTCGGCCTGGGCACGGGCTGCATGGCCTCGGTGCTCGCGGCCACGGTGGCGAATCGCTGGTTCGTGCAGCGCCGCGGAGTCGTGCTGGGCGCACTGACGGCGGCGGGGGCGACGGGCCAGCTCATCTTCCTGCCGGGCCTTGGTTGGCTGGCTGAAAACTCGGGCTGGCGATACGCGGCCATCGCCGTCGGCGCGGCCGCCCTCGCGGTGGTCCCGCTGGTCGCCATCTTCATGCGCAACCGGCCGAGCGATCTCGGACTGCGAGCACTCGGCGCGGCCGAGGCGGACATCGCTCCGACCAACACCGGGAGCCCCATCCTCAACGCCTTTCGAGGTCTTCGCCTCGGCGTGCGATCGCGCGACTTCTGGCTGCTCGGCGGCAGCTTCTTCATCTGCGGCGCGTCGACCAACGGCCTCATCGGCACGCACCTCATCCCCGCCTCGATGGACCACGGCATGGCCGAGGTCGCGGCGGCGAGCCTGCTGGCGGTGATCGGCGTCTTCGACATCGCCGGCACCCCTGATCCTTTTCATCGTCTTCTACGGTCTCGACTGGGTGGCGACCGTGCCGCCGACCGTCCAGCTCGCGCGCCGGGTGTTCGGCGCCCAGAACTTCGCCATCGTTTACGGGTGGATCTTCGCGGCGCATCAGATGGGCGCGGCCGCGATCGCCTTCGCCGCGGGCGCGGTGCGCACCTTCTTCGGCGACTACCAGATCGCCTTCACGAGCTCCGGTCTGCTTTGCCTGGTCGCGGCCGGCCTCGTGCTGCGGATCGCGCGCGAGCGCCCGGGCAAGGTCGAGGTGCCCGAGCGCGGCCGCGGGGTGGAGGCCCCCGCCTACTCCTGAGTCGCGTGCGCGTCGTCGTGGCCGCTGCCGCGATCGCCCTCGCCCTCGCCGTGCTTCCTCGATCCGCGTCGGCGCACGCCGAGCTCTTGCAGTCCAATCCCGGCCCAGGCGCAGTCCTGGATTCAGCGCCCGCCGAGGTGACGCTCGTCTTCAGCGAGCCGGTCACGCCGGCCGGGGCCGGGATCAAGGTCTTCAGCCCCTCTGGCCGCCAGGTGGCGGGGCCCGTGGTGACGGTTGGCCCGCAGCTCAGGAGTGCCGTCGGCGCGGCGGAGACAGGCACGTACGTGGTCAGCTGGCAGGTCTTCGCCGCCGACACGCATCCCTCACGCGGGGTGTTCTCCTTCTCGGTCGGGCACCCGAGTGCGAACCCCTACTCGGCGCTGCTCGAGATCGGTGTTGCCGGCACCTCGACGCCGCTCGGTCTCGCCCTGCAGGCGATCGCGCGCTGGGTGCATTTCGCCGGTTTCGCGCTTGTGTTCGGCGTGGTCGCCTATGGGGCCTTGATCCGGGGAGCCGCTGTTCCCCGCCGGCTTGTCGCCGGCGGGCTGTTCCTGCTGATCGCCGCCGAGCCGCTGGCGCTCCTGGCCCAGCTCGCGAGCCTCAGCTTCGACGGGGACACCGCGCTGGCCGTGCTGGGATCCAACTTTGGACGGTTGCTGGGCCTGCGCCTTGGCGCCGCGCTCCTGACCTGGGCGCTCGTCGCCACGGGGAGGGCCTGGCCGATCCTGGTCGTCGGCGGCGTCGACGCCATGCTCGACGGGGCGAGCGCGCACGCGATCCCAGGACTCCCCGGAGTGGGCCCTTTGCTCGTCGCCGTCCACGTCGCCGCCATCGCGCTCTGGGTGGGAGGCCTGGCCGCATTCGTCCTGGCTCCGGATCGACGCTTCACGCGGTACGCGTTGTGGACGCTCGGGATCGCCGTGCTCACGGGGGCCGTCCTCGCGCTCGCCCACACCCATTTCGGCGCGGCCCTGATCACGACCGACTATGGACGCGCGTTGCTGCTAAAGGTCCTCGTCGTGGCGCTGGCCGTCGTGGCGGCGGCGACCCGCCGGCACCGGGGTGAGCTGGCGGCGTCCCTCCTTGCGGTCGGCGCAGCCGCCCTGGTGGCGGCGCTTCCTCCGCCCTTCTGAACACCGCGAGCGCCGGCACTCGCGGGCTATTTGGCCGTCTGAAGGGCGCGAATGCCGGCGGTCGAGGGTTTGGCGCGGACGGCGGATCAGGCCAGGTCGAGTCCGCGAAGGTGCTCCGGGTCGGCGATGAGGTCGATCCCCGTGACCCTTCCGTTCTCGATCGTGAACGAGAAGACGACACGAGGTTTGCCGCCGGATTCCCACACCAGGCCAGGTGCGCCGTCGATGAGGACCGGCTGGGCGACCCGAGCGCGACCCGCGAACGTCTCCGCCACCGCCTTCGCGCCGCGAGCTTCCTTCGCCGCGCCCATCTCCACCGCGGACGCATCCGCTCGGAGCACGACGTCCGGATCCAGGAGGGCGAGCAGCGCGTCGAAATCACCCCCACGCGAGGCAGCGAGGAAGGCATCGACGATCTCCTGCCGGCGTGCCAGGTCGGGAGGGGAAGTCACCTCGCCACCCTGCACGCGCTGGCGGGCGCGGCTCGCCAGCTGCCTCGCCGCGGCCTCCGACCGGCCCACGATGGGTGCGATGTCCTCGAAAGGCATCGCGAACAAATCGTGCAGCACGAAGGCGACGCGTTCGGACGGCGTCAACGTCTCGAGGACGACGAGAAGAGCCAGTCCGACCGAGTCGGCAAGTACGACCTCTTGCTCAGGGCTCGCGGCGGCGTGCTCGACCCGTGTGTCCAGCGGAGCTTCGCGCCGCGACTTTCGCGATCGGAGCATGTCGAGACAGACGCGCCCGACGACCGTGGTCAGCCAGCCACCGAGATTCTCCACGTGGCCTGGATCCACGCGGTTGAGTCGCAACCACGCTTCCTGCACCGCGTCGTCGGCTTCGCTGGTCGAGCCCAGCATTCGGTACGCCACCGCGCGCAGCCTGGTTCGGTGGGTTTCGAACTCTTCCGCCATCCACTCGCGCTGGTTCATCCGTCACATCCCATGACGCACCGAACTTACGGAATGTGACAGCTCAGACGGGTGACGGCGCCGCGGCGAGAGAGGTCCGCGGCTGGCGGGCGGCGCTGAGAAGCGCCGCCGCCGTCCACACGATCCAGACGAGCTCGAGGACGACGCGGAGCCAGACCGGGCCGACCGGCAGCGGCAGCTGGATGACGCCTTCGTCGACTGCCTCGAGGATCGCGGCCAGCCCCAACAGCACACTGGCGATCGCCAGCCGCCGGTTGGTCACCAGGCCGGCGCCGGCGAGCCAGCTCCCGCCGAGCAGCAACGTGCCGGCGATCGTCAGCGGCCAGAACGACTGGACGGACGAGATCACGAGAACGACCGCTCCAGCCGCGCCGGCGGCGATCGCGACAACCGCCAGGGCGTCGAGGGGCCCTCGGCGCCGGGCGAGCAACGCGATCAGGGGCACCACGATCAGCAGCTGGAGCGCCGGGGCCACGGTCTGGATGTTGACCAGGGCGCCCATCGAGGCCGGACGCGGGGGAGTCGTAAACCAGTCGCACCCCGCAGGCAGCGACCGGGCGTTCAGGTCGTAACCGGAGCAGTCGGCGAAAAGAACCAGCAGGTTCGGGTCGGAGAGGATCCGGTTGAAGCTGCCCGCGGGGCAGGCCGGCAGGGCGAGAGGCTGACTGCCGGCGACCGCGCCCTGCCAGCAGTTGCCGGAACCCTGACCGTCCCAGAAGAAGTCGATTCCGTTGGGCAGGCGCCGGCCGCTGGGTCCGGTGCCCATCCGGTTGTCGAGGTAGCGGTTGTTGTGCGAGGTCTCCTCCTGCGCGGCCCAGCGAAAGTCGTCGCGGGCGGCTCCGGGTACCCAGGTCTGGACGATGCCGATCCTCCAGTTGTCATAGACCTGGTTCTCGCGAAAGACGTTGAAGTTCCCCCCTATGACCAGGACACCGACGCCGACAGGAACCCCGACCGCCGGGCATACGACGCCGTTCTCGATCCCGCGCTCCAGGTGCGGGCGCGCGCACGTGCCGTCACTGACGTACTGGTAGTAGTTCGAGTTGTTGCTGTGAATCCGGTTGCTCTCGAACAGCGCGTGGTTCTGTGGCAGCCCTGGATGGTTGGGAAAGAGGCTGTCCATCGACGCGCCGGCGGTGTTGTGATCGAACTCGTTGTCGTGCACCCATACCGAGTCGCCTCCCGTCCCCGAGTAGCCGAGAAGGTTGTCGTGCGAGCGGCACTGGAAAACTGAGATCGCGTAGCGCTTGACCGCGTATCCGCTGTCGCGGTTGATGTCCGACGTGCCGCCCGGGTAGACGCCCGAGTCGCCGTTGCCGTACATATCGCAGTTCGAGATGACGCCGTGGTCGGACGCGAAGGTCAGGGCGCCGTACTCGTCGTTCCATCGACCCACCACCTGGTCCAGCACGAAGCCGTCGGTCTCGAGCACGTAGAAGGCGTTGAAGGTCGAGCGCTCGGCCGTCAGGTTGCGGATGTAGAGGCCGTTCGTGCGGTCACCGCGGATCACGTTGAGCTTCTGGAACTGGGCGTCGAACACGACGTCGGTGGGGCTTGCCCCGGTGCCCTGGATCTGGAGGTCTTTGACGCCGAAGATCCCGACCAGGTTCTGCTGATGAGGGCACTGCCGCTGCTGCTCGTAGCTGAGGATCTGGTACCCGAGCTTGGCGCGCGGGGCGTCGAGGTGGTTGCAGGCGTCCGATTCGGGGGCGAGGCTGGGTCCTTCCTGGTAGAGCCCAGGCAGGACGTAGATCGTCACGCCGGCGGCGTGGACATCGTCGACGGCAGCCTGCAGGTGGCGATAGCCGTGCTCCTGGCACTCGGCGAAGAGCCGGCGGTTGAGGTCTTGCAGTTCGCTTGTAAAGCCCGCGATGCGCTGTTCGAACTCGGTCGCGCCGCCGTTGCAGACGACGAGGTGCGGTCCGCTCGTGCGCAGGGTGGGCACGCTTCCGGTGCCGTCAGGAAAGTGGGTCGGCCGCTCCGAGTGGGCGCTCACGACAGCGGGCCACAGGGCGAGCACCACCGCCGCGGCAATGCCGATGGGTAGACGCACTTTTGCCGGCAGCCTACGTCAAGACTCGATGGTGGAGGTGGACGAAGCCGCTCCCGAATCGGCGCTCGTCGAGCAGCTCGAGCTCGAGCCATATCCGGTCGGGGAGCGCGCGATTGCCACCGCCGACGATCACGGG